>VMBT01000227.1_pt1 | contig 37937 bp, 34 predicted proteins | sample 4404301 | NCBI WGS metagenome assembly VMBT01 (sample SAMN12238535, study PRJNA552566) | marine metagenome | isolation source: Coastal seawater | place: USA: coastal Georgia, Sapelo Island | collected 2008-08/2009-08
AAAATAGTGAATTGGCGTCATGATATTAGACAAGCCAGGCCATATTTCATCTGAGTAAGCATTGGTAGCTAGAATTACCCGATCTGCTAACGCAGTTTCTCCCCGCTCTAAATGTAAACGCCAATAAGGACCATCTTTTGATAAGGAAGTGACACGCGTCCCTGTTGAAATACGGGCACCAGCTGCTCGACTCGCACGAGCTAGGCCTCGAGCATATCCCATTGGGTTAATCGTTCCGGCCCTATTGTCCAATAATCCGCCGAAGAAGGATTTAGTTCCTGTTTTGGCCGCTACCGCTTCACGGCTCAGGAGCTCAACAGGTGCCCCCATTGCTTTCCAGGTTGAATATCGTCCCTTGAGTTCGATCATGCCGGAGGGTGCGTGTGCGGCGTGGATTGTGCCTGCTTGTATTGCCTCAGCGCGAATTTGGAAACGTTCAATGAGGTTAAATACGTATTCAGGTGCTGTTCCAAAAAGGTCTAAGAATTTTTGACCTCGATTTTCGCCAAGCAATTTGCGTACATCATCCGGAGGCAGCCATATTCCAGGATTTACCAGGCCTACATTCCTGCCAGATCCACCAAAACCGATTTCTTCACTTTCAAAAACATGAGCAGACACCCCCGCTTCAGATAGGTGTAGCGCCAGAGACAGGCCAGTAAAGCCGCCTCCAACAATGGCCACGTCAGTCTTTATATCAAGCGCGGCATCGGAGGTATTTTTAGTTTCCTCGGCAGATTTATCCCAGAGAGATATGTTGCTTGGAACACTTCTTATCAATTTGCAGTTTCTATTTCTCGGTCATGATCATTGTTTGAAGGACGGGTATTTCTTACGTCACGAAAGAAAAGAAGAAGACAAGATGCGATAAAAATTGATGAGTAAGTACCAATTACAACACCCCAGATGAGGGCATAGGTAAAGTCACGGATAACTTCACCACCGAAGATAGCAAGAGCAATTAGTGCTATCATTGTTGTTAAGCTCGTCATGACCGTTCGGGACAACGTGTCATTCACGCTTCTGTTTAAAAGGCTTGGAAGCGGCTCTTGTTTAAAACGACGTAAGTTCTCGCGCACTCTGTCAAACACAACAACTGTATCGTTGATCGAGTAACCAGCAATCGTTAGCAAAGCGGCAATCGTTGCAAGATTAAACTCCCAACCCGTCACGGCAAACAGCCCTATCGTTATTACAACGTCATGTACCAACGCTGCTATGCCTGCGATGGCAAACTGCCATTCAAACCGAAACCACACATAGGCTACGATGCCAATCAATGACAGAAGCACGGCGATTGCACCTGCTTCTTTTAGTTCTTCGCCAACAGTGGGACCAATGAATTCTGTTCGACGTATTTCAACGTCAGAACCAAGTGCATCTATAACAGTTTTGATAGCTTGTGTTTGATCTTCAACAGCGCCTGGTTGCTTCTGTATGCGAATTAAAATGTCGTTAGGATTACCAAACTCTTGGATTGTAATCTCCCCGAGTCCAAGGCTGTCTACTTTTCCTCGTAATTCAGAAATAGATGGAGGACTTTTAAAGCGCGTCTCGATAAGTGATCCGCCACGAAAATCGATACCTAGATTCAAGCCCAAGAGGATCATTGCTAAAAGTGCAGCGATGATGGCAGAGCCAGAAAATATATAAGCAAGCCGTCTTCCGTTTATAATTTGGAAGTTTGGTCGCTCCGGAAAAAATCGGAATGGGATAATCGTCATTCTTCAGTTTCCATTCAAATGGGTAGAGTATTGCGACGAGGGCCGGCACGAAGCCAAGTGACTACCATAAGTCGAGTTACCCAAATTGCAGTGAAAAGAGAGGTCACGATGCCGATGGTTAAAGTAACGGAGAAGCCTCTGATAGGGCCTGAACCCATAGCGAAGAGGATCACTGCCGCAATTAAAGTGGTTACTTGACTATCAATGATAGATGATAAGGCCCTGCGGTACCCACCATCTATGGCAGAGACGACTGATTGACCTGAAGCTAATTCCTCTCGAATACGCTCAAAAATTAGCACGTTAGCATCGACTGCCATACCAATTGTAAGAACGATTCCAGCAATGCCAGGTAAGGTCAGTGTTGCTTGCAGTGCAGAGAGGGTTCCGAGAATTAGCCCCGCGTTGAATATCAAGGCTAGCGCAGCAAAGACACCAAAGAGGCCATAAGCAATTATCATAAATACAGCCACCGCAACGAATGCAACTATTGAAGCAAGTTTGCCTGCTTCAACGGAGTCTTGGCCAAGCGAAGGGCCAACGGTTGACTCCTGCAAAAATTGGACTGGTGCGGGCAAAGCTCCAGAACGAAGGAGGAGGGCAAGCTCTTGTGTGCCTGCTACCGAGAACTGTCCGGTTATAATGCCGTTTGCACCAATAGCAGCTTGGATGGTTGGAGCGCTGATCACCTGTTTGTCCAGGACGATAGCGAGTGGTTCTCCAATGTGTTTTCCGGTTAAATCAAGAAATCGTCTTGCCCCTTCGCCATTGAAGCGGAAAGAAACTACTGGTCGATTGTCTTGAAATGATGGCTGGGCATCAACAAGGAGATCTCCGGGAACAGACGGAGAAGTTCTCACAACATATTTACTAAGCCGTCCTGGTCGACTGTCCTGTGCATCTAGAACCTCAAAACCTGGTCTTGGAGTGAAAGTTAAGGGATCAGAATTGGGGTCTACTAGGCGGAAATTTAGTTGTGCAGTAGTCCCAATAATATTTTTCAACTTCCCAGAGTCATCATACCCAGGGACCTGGATCACTACTCGGTTATCCCCTTGGCGCTGAATGATAGGTTCTTTTGTGCCTAGCTCATCAATTCTAATTCGGATGATTTCAATAACCTGGCTAAGAATTGTTGTCCTTAACTGCGCTTCGTCGTCGGCTCTAAAGCCGACGGTGATCGATCCATTTTCGCCTATTGTGACCTCGGCACTTTGGTCTGCTTCTTGGACCAATTCAGCTGCCCGAGCAGTCTCCGCAGGGTCGAGCGTGCGGAATCGAACTGCTGCGCCCAGTCTTTCCGGTGCCGATCGACGAATTCCGCTTCCCCGGAGGGCAGATCGGACTGTATCTTCAAAAGATGCAGCCCTTTGTTTAATCCCAGCATCTATATCGACTTCAGCAAGGAGATGGGCCCCGCCTTGGAGGTCAAGACCAAGGCTCAAGGTCTTATGGGGTAGCCAACTTGGAATGCTGGAGCCGCTTTCATCACCATTGCTGCGCCAAATATTTGGAGATGCATAGACCAAGCCAAGGGCGCAAATCAGCCCAATCAGCATAGCCTTCCACTTTTCTACGTACAGCATGGCGACAAAGAGTTCCTTTTAAATTAACGCTTGAAGATGCCGCCAAGCATTCCACCAGGCTTGCTGTCTTGGTTGGCTGGTGGTGGAGGTGCATTACCTTCGGGCGCAGATTTTTTAACGACTTGAGTAATCGTTTCACGAATAACCTTAACGCGCACGTTTTCTGCTATTTCTACTTCTACTTCTCCATCCTCAGGAGCGCGGGTCACTTTCCCTATTATTCCACCAGCTGTGACAACACGATCATTGCGTCGCAGCGAAGCAACCATCTCACGGTGTTCTTTCGCGCGTTTTTGCTGTGGCCGAATGAGAAGGAAGTAGAATACTACAAAAATCAGAATGAACGGCAGGAATGATGTCAGAGCATCACCGCCACCGGCGGATTGGGCATAGGCTGGGGGAAAAAAATTCAAAATCACTCTCCTGAGGGTACATCGTCAACCGACGTGAAGCGTTCCTGCTCACGGATATAGTATCCACGGGAATTAAGCGCAACTAAAGCAGTTTGACCATACTAGCGAGAAATTGTTGCAGCCAAGGGGTGAGCGCAGGTATCTTCCCCAATATCATAACGATCGGACTAGTTAATTGCGCTCCTTCATTTTTGCTTTTTTAGTCTCGACAATATGTGCAGCGACTGTTTCGCAGGCTCAGGTTGTCGCTCCTAGCAATCCTGACAGCTCTAAATCTCAGATCTCTGAAAAGGCATTGACTTCTGATCAACTGAAATCTCTTGCGCAAGCTCTGCAGAATGAAGAAATTCGTAAAGCCCTTGTTGCTGAGTTGGAGAGCTTTGCAGGCAAAGATGAAAGTAAAGGCTCAGGGCCAAAAGCGGCTGCAGTTTCTGAGTCTAAGAAATCTAATTTTAATTCATTTGGGATTGCTGTAGCCGAAAGAACTAAGGCTGCTGCAAATTCAATTTCCAATGCATTGAATGAATTCTGGGTTCGTTTGCAAAATGCACCCTCAATATTCAAGAGTTTGAGTGGTGCGGAAGCTTCTGTGCTCTGGGGGGCATTTATCGATCTTGCCTTGATCATTTTGGTTACTATCACTTCATTTTTTATGTTTCGTTCCATAGGTAAGCGCATTGATAGAAAATTCGGGGACATCGCAACGAGCGCTCTCCTACTGAAAAAAATCGGGTTCGTAGCGGGCTCCTTGGTTATTGATTTGGTTGTCGTGGTTTTAGCTTGGGCGATTGGATATGGAGTATCTGCCGTAGCCCTTGGCCCAGTTGGTGAAGTGGGTACTTTGCAAGCTCTGTATCTCAACGCATTTCTTGTTGTTGAGTTTGCAAAGGTTGGCGTTCGGACAGTGCTTTCACCCGCAACCAGCGGACTTAGACCTATCCAGCTGCCCGATAATGGAGCAATACGGCTCAACTATTGGATAAGTGTTGTAGTTAGTGTGCTGGGCTATGGCCAAATGCTGGTAGCACCAATTTTAAGTGATCAAGTGTCCAATTTTGCTGGTCATGCCGTCGGTGTGATCATATCCCTCACGGCAATTTTTATTTTACTGGCAATGGTTCTTCTGAATCGAGTTGGAGTAACCGAGTGGCTGCTAGAAGCTCGACAATGGAAGCTAGGCTCAGCCCTGCACCGTTTAATCGCCCGCGGCTGGTTTTGGCCAATAATAGGCTACCTCATTATTCTTTTGCTGATTGTGTTGACACGACCGACTACCGTTTTACTACCTGTGATTGGAGCATCAGGCCAGATCCTAGGTGCAATAATTCTCGGTAGCATTGCGGCAAACGGCATCTCTCGATCCATTAAGGACGGGTTGCATTTGCCTCCAGATGTAAATCAGCGATTGCCATTGTTAGAACGCAGGTTGAACTTATTTGTGCCAAGGGCGCTTGCTCTGGTGCGAGGATTTATTGCAGTGTCGGTCGTTGCATTTGCGCTGGACACGGCTGGCATTATTAATGTGGGAGCTTGGCTGGCGAGTGAAATTGGTGCCAACGCTGCGGCATCAGTTATCAGCGCTACTTTCATGCTAATCATCGGTTTTGTTATTTGGTTGTTGATCAATTCTTGGGTTGATTACAGACTGAACCCTGATTTTGGTTCCGTCCCAACAGCTCGTGAGAGTACGCTGCTTACCCTACTTAAGAATGCCGCAACCATAACTATTTTAGCCGCCACTCTAATGTTTGCACTCTCGGAGTTGGGCGTCGACATAGCTCCTTTGATAGCATCTGCTGGTGTACTTGGCCTTGCGATTGGCTTTGGTGCTCAGAAGCTTGTTCAGGATGTGATAACCGGCATTTTTATCCAATTTGAAAATGCCATGAATGTTGGCGATGTGGTAAAGGTAGGGGACACCATTGGAACTGTTGAACGATTAACAGTTCGCTCGGTAAGTCTGCGTGACCTGCATGGGATTTTTCACATTATCCCTTTTTCTTCGCTAAACAGTGTCTCAAATTACATGCGTGAGTTTGGTCACTACGTATGTGATATGGGTATTGCCTATCGTGAAGATGTTGATGAGGCAAAGCAGGCAATGTTCGATGCTTTTGCTGAGTTACGTGAAATGGAAGAATATAAAGCAGATATTCTAGAGGATATGACCTGGTTTGGTCTTACCACGTTTGGTGACAGCGCTGTAAATGTGCGGTCACGGATCAAGTGCGCGCCTGGCAAACAATTTGCGATTGGGCGTGCATATAATGCCATCCTTAAGCGTGTATTTGATGCTAGAGGGATAGAAATTCCGTTTCCACATCAGACAATTTACTTTGGTGAGGACAAGAACGGGCAAGCACCTGTTGGCCGCATCGCTCTTAGACATGAAATTAAATCTTCTGTTACCGATCAGGAAGACGAGACAGAAGATAAAGAAACTCCTAAAAATATTATTAAAGAAGGGCCTAAGCCAAAACTTAGTGATGATGTTCCCAGTGAAGGCAGTACTTGAGACCACGTCCCAAACATTCTTAAAAATATTGATTGTGTAGGACTTGCTGTACTCTCAGGGTCACAGGGTTTGGCTTTTCAATGAGGAAGTGCTCTTGGACGAGCACTTCCAGTCTACGTTCTGCTGTTTTGCAGTCTAAATCACATTACAGCGCCAACTTGCCAGGGGATAAATTCTGCGTCGCCAAGGCCTTGTGCCTCACTTTTAGAGGGTTCGCCTGAGGCTATTGAAAGGAACTTGCGGAAAATCTCTGTCCCTTTCTCTTCCACAGACACGTTACCATCTGCAATTTCACCACAGTTTACATCCATGTCCTCAGACATTTTATTATACATTGTTGTATTGGTGGCGAGCTTTATGGATGGGCATGGTTTGTTTCCATACACACTCCCGCGGCCGGTGGTGAAACATACAACGTTGGCTCCTGAAGCAACTTGCCCAGTAATCGATGCTGGGTCATAGCCGGGGCTGTCCATAAAAACGAAGCCTTTGGCAGTGGCAGGCTCGCCATATTTATAGACCCCTGCAAGGTTGGTTGTGCCTCCCTTAGCCGCGGCACCGAGTGATTTCTCAAGGATGGTTGTGAGGCCACCTTTTTTGTTTCCTGGCGAAGGATTGTTATCCATTTCTCCTCCGTTCCGAGCTGTGTAATCCTCCCACCACTTAATTCGTTCTATAAGTTTATTGCCTACATCGTCTGAAACAGCACGGCGGGTCAGTAGGTGTTCCGCTCCATAAATCTCTGGAGTTTCTGCAAGTATTGCTTGTCCGCCATGACGGGTAACGAGATCTGCTGCATAGCCTAAAGCTGGGTTTGCCGTGATGCCTGAGTAACCGTCTGAGCCCCCGCACTGCAGTGCAACTGAGAGATGCTCTGCGGATACGGTTTGACGTTTTGCTTTTGCTGCTTCTGGAAGCATCTCTTTCACCATATCCATTCCCCAGTCGACTGTCTTTCGAACTCCACCCGCGTCCTGGATGTTCATTGTTTGGAAAAGAGGTCCTCTATCAATGCCGTACGCTTCTAAAAGAAAATCGATCTGGTTAACTTCACAGCCAAGCCCCACCATCAAGATGCCAGCAAAATTTGGGTGCCTTGCATGTCCCCATAACACCCGTTGTAGGTTTTCATAGCCTTCGCCAGCACCAGCCATGCCGCAGCCAGTTGAGTGCGTAAGTGCAACAACCCCATCTACTCCTGGATAATTTTCTAAAAGGCCAGATCTTTCCATGTCCCTCGCAATAAATCTGGCTACAGAAGCTGAGCAATTCACACTAGTTAAGACACCTATATAATTTCTGGTCCCAACTCTGCCGTTAGAACGAACATAGCCTTCAAAAGAAGCACGTTCACCGCCAGTAATATAATCAATCGGTTTTACTTCGGATCCGATAGCATAATCTCTTTCAAAATCTCCCATGGCACAGTTATGCACGTGAACATGGTCGCCAGGATTAATATCCAGTGAGGCAAATCCAATTATTTGGTCATATTTCCTTACAGCTTCGCCTTTTACAATCGGTCCCGTTGCCACTTTATGACCTGCTGGAACATGATCCTGAGCAGTTACGTTTCCTTCCACTAAAGCTCCTGGAGCAAGGTCGACGCGCGCAACCACTACGTTGTCAGCATTGTTCAGCCGCAATGTTACTTTTGGAGCCATAATTTTTTCCTTCAAAATGGGAATTTGATCTGTAGTTGAAGTTAGTAATGCAATTTGTCTTGCTATCGCTTCGACAGCTTATCTGAGCAAAATGGTAGAGAAAAAGGGCGGAAGCAATGGCTGCTTCCGCCAAATTCAATCTACATATCTTTCTTTTCAATTAATTCGATTTTATAGCCGTCCGGGTCCTCAATGAACGCGATAACACTTCCACCATGCTTCATTGGGCCTGGGGGACGCGGAATTGAGACTCCTTCGTTCGCTAGTTTTTCGCAGGTGGCGTAAATATCCTTTACTCCTAAGGCTAAGTGTCCAAAACCGTTACCTAAATCATACGGTTCTTCTTGCCCCCAATTGTGAGTCAGTTCGATAACAGTGTTGTTAACTTCGTCACCATAACCGACAAACGCCAGTGTGAAGTCTCCCGTTGGGAAGTCTTTTTTTCTCAGCTCCTGCATTCCGAGCAGACGAGTGTAGAAATCTAGAGATTTATCCAGATCCTTCACCCTGATCATCGTGTGCAAATATTTAAACTCGGCCATGGCAAATTACCTTCCTTTTCAATTCTTATTTTTGAAAATATCAAACCAATTTTGTGTTACCAATTTCTTCTAGCGTTTTGAGCAGTGTCGTGATGTCTGCGTCCATTCCTTCCTTCCACATTGATTGCAGGTAAAGAGTCCGCATGTTCACTCCAAGCTGCATTGGTGTCTCGAATGCTTCTACTTCCTGTCGCCAGAGGTCAAGGTCTTTCGCAATAATGTAATTTGCACCACCAAAGTCGAACGCGCGATTTAGAACATGGTTTGGGATTAACCATTCAGTGGCAGTATTTCGGCCTGAAGACGCATTGATAACTTCTAGCATTTGTTCAGCACTTAAGCCTGCTTTAGCTCCAAGTGTTAGCGCCTCCATGGCTACTGCGACGTTCCCAAAGAAAATTATATTATTTACCAGCTTCATTACCTGAGCTGCCCCTGGTTTTTCTCCCAAGTAAACTAATTTTGCTGAAATTGCTTCTAATGCATTGTCCTTAAGAGCCTCGAAAGTACTCCGATCACCAGAACACATTACACCGAGCGTCCCTGCTTCGGCGCCGGGAGGCCCTCCAGAGATGGGTGCATCCAGGTAAGCCTTGCCTGCGGCATTCATTGCTTCAGCTGTTGACCGCGCAAAAGCACTTCCAGTTGTGCCCATATTTACAAAAGCCTTAGCTCTGGAACCCGCTATTACCCCATCTTTTCCGAGGGCGACTGCTTCTGCGGCTGCAATGCTAGGTAAACAAGTCAGGACATAGTCAGCTTCGTCTGCAACCTCCTTCGCAGATCTGGCCACAGAGGCGCCGCGCTGAGCTAGAATTTTAGTTTGGTTTTCATTTAGATCAAAAACAACGACTTCATGGCCAGCTTCCGTAATATTAACCGCCATTGGTCTGCCCATAGCACCAAGTCCAATGTAACCAATACGCATATGACTTCTCCTTAAAAGAAAACCTCGGGCTGACCACCCAAAAGAATTTCTCCAACAGCTTCGAAATGAGCAACCCTGGACTGAATTTGCTGAGAGAGCGTGTGGATGTCTCTAAATCGGCGTTCAAAAGGGGATTCAGAAAAAATAGCCGACACCCCAGCGGCCCTGTGGACCCAGTCTGCAGCCTCCACAGAAGCCTGAATGCCATGGCTACAAATGAGGCGAACAGATGCTCGCTCCTTGAGGCCTATAGCCCCTTCATTTGGAGCCTCATTATAGAGTTTAGAAAGGGTTTGATCGGCGAAGGATTTTGCGGCTCTCAGGCTGGCGTGATGTTGAGCAAATTTAGCTTGTGTTAGTTTGTCATCCGCGAGACGCCCACGTCCTCTGGGAGTTTTTGCTACAGCTAGTCGATGAAAGTCTTCCATCATAGCGCTTGCTAATCCAAGCGCGCAGCCCATGACGCCAACTGCGTAAAGCCCTTGCATTGGAAAAGCAAATAGACGGCCAGGATCTCTTCTGCACTCTGGTGTTTCCCGAGTGCCACTCTGGTCCTCCGGTACGAAGACATTCTCTACCCTGTAAGAACCGGAGGAAGTCCCGCGTAGTCCCATAGGTTGCCAATCATTAAGAAGTGTCGCCTCATCTTTCCTGAAAAGCACAGTCTGTGTGATTGGACGTCCTTGTCGGTTTACCCGGATTGAGCCATCAATTTCTCGAACATGGCCATGAGCTCCCATCCAAGTAGCTTGCCGACTCCCGCTTGCGAATGACCACACTCCGGAAACTTTGTATCCACCCTCTACGGCCTGAAGTTTTTGGGCATCAGGTGGCCCCCAAGCAATTACAGCTTTTGGATCCGACCAAATCATTTTAGCAGTTTTGAAGGGTATATGGGGTGCCAATAGGCACGCTGAATTTGCAACAAACATGTTCCATGCCACTGAGCCATCAGCCTTTGCTATCTCTATCAAGGCTTCAAGATATTGGCTTGGACTTACCTCTTCGCCTTCCAGAGATTTTGGAAGAAAGAGGCGAAGCAGACCAGAATATATTATTTGCTCAAAGACAGCCGGAGGAAAATCCTGGGTTAGTTCAATTTCCTCAGCCGCCGCTAAAATTAGTGGCGCGAGTTTCTGGGCTCGGACAGCCGGACTATCGGTGATCCTCTTGATCATTTCAGCCCTTTGCTGCTTCCTTAAAACGACGCAGTATCTCTATCTGTCCGTCTAAGTTACCTGCATGGAACATTGGATATAGCATGGCCATTGAGATGCCATTTTGCCGCCAGTAATCTGCGTCTCGACCCCAAGCTTCAGGGTCCATTTCATTTGCTCTCAGCCAAACCTCTACAGGTGCCTCGTCTGGCTGTCTTCCATTTTCAACAAGATACCCCCTGAATTGTTCTAATTTTTCCTCAGCCTTCTCTCCAGGAGGCATAATAGGCATCCAACCATTTGCTAACTTTGCAGCTCGACGAAGGACAGCGTCCGCCGTACCTCCAAGCCAGATGGGAATAGGCCTTTGTACTGGTCCAGGAACTATATTTACCCGGTCTAGGTCGTGGAAACGGCCTTTAAAGGTAACTAATTCTTCTGACCAAAGCAGTCGCATGACTTCTATTTGCTCGGCTTGTTTGGCACCTCTCGTTTTCCAATTTGTTTCTAAAGCCTCGTACTCAATATGATTCCAACCAACGCCAATTCCTAATCGAAGCCTTCCCCCTGACAATAAGTCAGCTTCTGCAGCCTGCTTGGCAACAACCCCCGTTTGTCGTTGAGGAAGAATAAGAACTCCAGAGGAAAGTCTGATGGTTGTGGTGCATGCGGCCAGAAACCCAAGAGTTACAAATGTCTCGTGAAAATGCTCATTTTCATTGTAATTTGGGGTCCACCCATCTCTTGCCTGAGCGCCAAATACATGATCGGGAACTTCGATATAAGAATATCCCAAGTCTTCCGCAGCTTGTGCCCAGTCTTTAATTTTTTGAGGGTCATTTCCAATAAATCTTGTCGGGAATTGTGCGCAGAGCTTCATAATTACTGATCCTCTTCGAGCAGGATTGAATTTATTTTCTCTGGTTCTTCATAAGATGCCCAGTGTCCGGCACCAGGAATGATTGTGAAGGCTTGGCAATGGGGAAGAGCTTCAAAAAGCTCACGTCGTTCACTTAAATATCGCCCAGCTGTAGCGTCCTTTTCGCCCCAAATGCCACGGACTGGGATCCTTAATTTTTTTAATGCATCCTGCAGGCTTCGTCCGTGGGGGATAGTACCACTTCGGGTTCGGGCCTTCCTTGTATTTATTGTCTGCAGGTCCAATGCCATCTCGTCTATCTTAGAATTGTCGCCAAACATAAAGATACCCAGGTTGTTACGATGGACATCTCTCAACTCGTTTTCGGCCATCTTACTGGAAGGCTTCATAAGTGGAGCCCGATCATCTATCGGCAGGCCTAGTGCGTTTGAACCGATTACAACGAAACGATCTATTCGATCTTCCATGATTAATGCTGTTTGCCCACCAACTATGCCGCCAAATGAGAATCCAACCAGTTGGAACCGTTCATCCGTTTGAAGGGTTTGTTCAATAGTTTCAGCAACCAGGTTTCCCATAATCTCAGCGGAAATTGGTTCTGGGGGTTGATCACTATCGCCCATACCAGGCAGATCAATCGCTACAACCTTTTTAAAACGGGAGAGTTCGATAATGTTTTTTGCCCAGTGCGACCAAGCACCAAAGCTGCCATGAAGAAGAACAATAGTGCCCTGCCTATGATTTTTCTCTCCCCAAATTCGCGAAGTAATAATTCCGTGAGCATGTTGGGTGTTCAATCGAACCCCAGCATGCTCAATTTTTTCTAATTCTGTTGGCATAGCTTCAATTTCCTAGAAGATAAGCAGCGCCGCTTGTTTCGGAAGCCTTCCGAAGTTCCTCAAGTAATGTATCAGAGATAGGTATTCCGTCCTTCTCCCGTTTCATCTTAGCAATTTTCTCAGGTTCGCCTGCAACCATAACAGGCTGGGAATGGTCAGCGGGGGGCGTAGCCTTTAGCGTGTCAATAAGAGCATCCATATCCCCCTCAAAATCTGCTCCCTCATCCCGAAAGAATTCAGGATCGATAGCAAGGAAAAAGCTGCCAATATTGTGGTGTTGCCCAGTTTTTCCTGTTTTTAGGTCATGTGCCCCAAACCAAGAGCCGGTTAAGACGCTAGAAAGAATATCAACCATAATGGCTAGCCCATAACCCTTGTGGCTGCCTCTTTCTCTATCGCCGCCTAATGGCGTCATCCGGCGGGGTCTCGCGTCAAAAGCTGCTTGGGCATCAGTTCTAATGCCGCCGTCTTCATCAAGCGCCCACCCTGCGGGCAATGACTGGCCCAGCCGTCGATAGATATCAAGTTTTCCAACTGCAACAGTCGATGTTGCCATATCCAGAACGAATGCTGGACGCTCTCCTGCGGGTACTGCGCAAGCAATTGGATTAGTGGAATACATTGGTTCCTTTGCAAAGGTAGGAACTATGGATCGCTGACTGGTTCCAGTCATACTAATGCCAATAAGCCCTTGATCACTGGCCATGGTGGCGTACACACCAGCAGCTCCGTAGTGATTTGAGCGCTTTACAAGGCCTAGACCAACAGCTGTATTTTTTGCTTTTTCGATGGCCATACCCATGGCCATTGCCCCTGCAGCGTGTCCAAGTCCATGTCCAGCATCTACTATGCAAAACGCAGGATTGTCGGTTACTACTTCTGGCGTCGCATCTGGAAATACGAGACCTGCCAGTCGTCGGGTCTCGTAGTGGGGCAACATCCCTATTCCATGGCTATCAATTCCACGCAGGTCTGCTTCAATCATGAGACCTGACATTAGTTTACACCGTTCTTCGGGTAGGCCCCAGGCTGCCAGGACGGCCTCAATTTGCCGCCTCAGAATATCTGCAGAAAATACTCGCATGGAAAAGGGTCCGATCCTTGGTGAAAAATCAGTATGAGCACCATCGCAAAGGATGCAAAGCCAAGTTTCCACGTAAATTATTAGATGTAAAATTTTAATGCGTTAAATGCTGTTTTTTATTTTGGCAGACGTTAGTGGCTTTTTTTATTCCATCCTCGCATCAATTACGCCAGGCAAAGACTTCATGGCCTGTGCAGTTGCAGATGACAGAGAAATTTTATGCTTTAATTCCACTGAAATTTCACGCGCTGGGTCAACTTCCAAAAGTAAACGAACAGTCGCACGACCTGGTTTTTCATTGCTTAGAACGGATGAAATAGGCTCTAGAGCTTCTTTATTACCAATATGAACGATTAGTTCTCGACCAGCATCGGCCGCGGCCTCCTCGAGGTCTCGCACACTCGCTATTCCTACACGTAAGCCGCTATCACTAAGTCGCGCTTCTATGCCGAGAAGTAGGGGGCGCCCTGAGTCAAGAAGGTCACGAGATGAGGATAATACTTCGGAGAATGCTGTGGCTTCTATAACGCCAGTCGCGTCGGAAAGTTGAACAAAGGCAAACCGGCTGCCGCGGGCAGAAGTTCTTTCTTGTCGGCCAAGGTGCGTAGCTGCAATTCGGCAATTTGCTTCTGTGCCACGATGGAAGTTGTTGTATTCCTGGTTGCGCCGGGTTGATGGAGGTGGGCCATTTTTTAATAGGTCCGCTATACTTGTTACACCGAGCTTTTTCATTTGTGCTTGGTAAGCGTCTAACGGATGAGCAGATAAGTACATCCCTATTGCGTCTAGCTCATTTGAGAGCTGCTCGGCATCACTCCATGAATTAACTGATGGCAGTCGTAAATTTGGTCCAGCATCTGCTTCGCCAAATAGATTGGATTGATTACTTATTCTATCTTCCGCAGCAGCTTGGGCGGCGCGTGCAATAGCTTCTGCACCTTCAAAAACACAGGCTCGATTTGATTCTAAGTTGTCAAATGCCCCAGCGCGGGCCAAGGCTTCAATTTGACGCTTATTTATTTTGGTAGAATCCAAACGTTTGGAAAAGTCACCTAAATTTTGAAAAGGTCCTTTCTCCCGAGAATCAACTATGGCTAATGCTGCTGGACGCCCGACATTTCTGATTGCTCCAAGAGCATATCTAACCCCTAGCTTTCCATCATCATTTTTTTCAACGGTAAAAACTGGATTTGAGGCATTTATATCTGGGGGGAGGAGAGGTGCTTCTATCCTATCCAACTCCCGGCGAAATAGACCGAGTTTATCAGTGTTGTGCATATCATGCGTCATAGAAGCAGCTATGAATTCAACGGGATAGTTTGCTTTGAGATATGCTGTTTGGTACGCCACTAAGGCATAGGCTGCAGCGTGGCTTTTGTTAAAGCCATACCCAGCGAATTTATCTACCAGATCAAAAATCTCGCTAGCTTTATGCTCGTCTACGTCCCGTTCAACTGCACCTTTAACAAAAATTTCTCTCTGGGCAGCCATTTCGCTTTTAATCTTTTTTCCCATTGCTCGGCGCAAAAGATCTGCCCCGCCTAGACTATAACCTGCAAGCACTTGAGCTATCTGCATCACTTGCTCTTGGTAAATTATGATCCCGTATGTTTCTTCCAAAATTGACTGAAGCATAGGGTGGGGGAAGGCAACAGGTTCGGCGCCATGCTTTCTTGCGATGTAGCTTGGAATATTGTCCATAGGACCGGGGCGATATAGGGCTACGACTGCAATAATGTCCTCAAATCGATTTGGCTTGAGTCGTTTGAGCATGTCTCGCATGCCAGAACCTTCAAGCTGGAATACACCTGCGGTATTGCCGCTAGACATAAGTTCGAAAGATTTTTTATCGTCTAATGGGATGCGATCAACATCTAGATCAATTCCTCGATTTTTAAGAAGCTTTACTGCATCGTTAATTACAGTGAGTGTCTTCAGGCCCAAGAAGTCAAACTTTACTAGACCCGCTGTCTCTACAGATTTCATGTTGAATTGGGTTACTGGCATTTCTGAGCGTGGGTCACGATACAGAGCAACTAGTTTGTTGAGAGGGCGATCGCCAATTACAACTCCTGCAGCATGGGTAGACGTGTTGCGATAAAGTCCTTCGAGCTTCAAAGCGATGTTAATGAGTGTGCCAACTTGCTCGTCTGTTTTCCGCATCTCCTGCAAAGCAGGTTCGCCATCTATAGCCTGGCTAAGAGTTACAGGATTAGCTGGGTTATTAGGGACTAATTTACATATCCGATCAACTTGACCGTATGGCATTCCAAGTACTCGGCCCACATCTCGAAGTACTGCGCGAGCTTGTAATTTTCCGAATGTTATTATTTGAGCGACCTTGTCTGATCCGTACTTCTGCTGGACATGCGTAATAACTTCGTCTCGCCTTTCTTGACAAAAGTCGATGTCAAAGTCTGGCATTGAGACACGCTCTGGATTCAGGAAACGCTCAAACAGCAAATTAAACTGAAGCGGATCAAGGTCCGTGATTGTAAGAGCCCAAGCAACAACTGACCCAGCTCCTGAACCGCGTCCCGGTCCTACAGGTATACCTTTGGCTTTCGCCCACTGGATAAATTCAGCAACAATAAGAAAGTAGCCAGGAAAACCCATCTGGGTGATCACGTTGAGTTCGTAAGCTAGTCTCTCTTGATAGAGTTTCTGTTTTTCCTGATCTATCTCAAGAGTTGCTATTCGCCTTGCTAAGCCTTGCTCTGCCTGGGCTTTTAATTCCTCTGCCTCATCGCGGCCGGCTTCAGTTTCAAAACCAGGGAGAATAGGGTCCCGCGGTTCTGGCATTACTGCGCACCGCTTTGCGATAATTATGGTGTTGCTTATTGCTTCCGGAATATCAGCAAAAAGCGACGTCATCTCAGATGCTGACTTGAAGCGATAATTTTCTGATGACCGTCGCCTATCGGTGTCTTCTAACCGTCGACCGTCTGCTATTGCGAGTAAAGCATCGTGAGCTTCATGCATCTCGGCCGTCCCAAACCGGACGTCATTTGTCGCAACCAGGGGTAAATCAAGCGAATATGCGAGCTTTATAAGATTTGGTTCCACCTCAATTTCATCGGGTAAATCAATCCTTTGTAGTTCCACATATACCCTGTTGGGGAACAATTTTTTTAAATAATTTAGCCGAGTCTCGGCGCGTTCAAATTGGTTTTCTCGGATTAATCTATTTACGGCACCATTCGGGCCACCTGTTAGCGCTATTAGCCCGTCGGTATTGCCTTCAAGGTTATCTAATTTGATCTCAGGATCATAGTCGCCATCACTGGAAAGATAAGCATTTGAAACCAGCTTCATCAGGTTTGCATAACCAGTTTGATCCTGAGCTAGAAGCACAAGGTCATCTGCTGGTGGACGACGTTGAGAGGAGTCAATTTCAACCTGATCGCGTGAAATTGGCAGTATAACGCCAGTAATTGGCTGGATCCCGGCACCAGTCGCTTTCATAGAAAATTCGAGTGCGCCAAATAAATTTCGATTATCTACTACTGCCACTGCTGGCATGTTGTTTGACATAGCCAGGTCAACGATGTCGGGGGCGTGAAGAGCTCCATCTAATAATGAATAGGCCGACCTTACCCGCAAGTGAACAAACTCAGCGTGGGACATCACAATCTCCAGTGTGTCCCCTCAACCTATACCAATTCGTTCATATCAGTTGTGGATGATTTGTTAAAAATCGAGATTTGCGTAATGCGGGGGCGGCTGAAAACCATTAACGCGGTCTGCCAAAAGTGATCTGAAACTTGGACGTGACTTTATCCGCTGGTACCAAAGTTTTGCACCCTCAAATCTATCCCAGTCGATATCACCTAGGAAATCAAGGACCGAGATATGTGCACCAGCGGTTATGTCAGCTAAAGAAAAGTGGTCTGCGGCTAGCCATGTGCGTCTATCACATAGCCAGGCAATATAATTAAGATGGTGTGCTACATTTGTCCGACCAGCCCTAAGTGCAACAGAGTCAGGTGACCCACCACCAGTTTGCCTACGTAAAACTTTTTCACCATAGATATGCTGCGTAACCTCGCGGTAGAATTTATCATCAAACCACGCGATTAGTCGTCGGGTTTCTGCTCGAGCTTCTGGCGTTGTGCCTAGAAGGGATGGCGAAGGCACCATCTCTTCAAGAAATTCACAAATAGCCTGAGAGTCGGCGAGAACATGGTTGTTTTCCATCTCTAAGACGGGAACTTTTCCTGCTGGGTTAAGTGCTAAAAAATCACGTCTTCTATCCCATACTCGTTCCTCACGAAGCTCTATTGGCAGTGATTTTTCGCCCAGTGTTATCCGAACCTTACGGCAGAATGGAGAGAGTGGCAGGTGATGAAGCGTCGGCATATTGTAGCCAAACCCGGTGGTGAGATGGATTACCTAATTGTTATGACGTTTATAGAGCATATTGGCGAGTCGCGTCACTTGAATCCACCTCGACGCCAAACAGACCATGCAAGCCCTGGTGCTGCAATGAGTGGCCAGCGTCGATGCCATGGCTTTATCGCTACTTTCACACCACTATGCCGATTAATTTTCCACGCTATGTAGTCCAGACCACCCTCGAATGTGGACATTCCTTTGAGAAGTCTAACAACTGAAAGCAGCTTGCCAAAAATCTGCCTACGAATTTTTCGATAATGGGTTCCACGAAATATGGGGCGATTACTGTTTAGAATGTCAAATATTAGATCATATCGATTTTGATCAGCTAAGTAGATTTGAAGAGGTCTATCAGGTCCTTCAGAGCGAAGTTCGGAAGCGTATGTATGTTTGAAACCTTCTGTCCAGAAGACTTCACTTTTGGCCGGTGGATACAAATGTGTCTCGCTGGCAAAGGTTAAAACAGCGGATTTGCAGGCTTCGGCAATTTGGATGATGAGGTGTTCATTTTCGGCCCAGACAAGCCTTATTGGTTGTGCAAAACGTGCCCAGAAATAACTGTGAAAGGTTCTTTCGCTTGTCAGTTGAATAAATTGACCCACCGTAATAATTGCTGCCTTTGCTCTGAGTTTTCCATCTGGGCCATCACACTCCAGGTAGATGACACTCGGTGGAAGCACACGATTTAGAATCCGAATTAGCCAATTTTCTTTTTTGGATGCGTCATCCTCAATCAGTAGATAAAGATCAGCAATTGAATTGGTTGTTATTCCGTCCCTTAGACATGACCCATAGAATAAAGCGGCTTTAACGCCGATAACGCGATCTCGTGCGCTTTTAACCAGTGAGGTCGCGTTTATCTCAGCCGGACGACTAAGTTCATCAATAATTAACTCGGTTAGATCTGCCACTTTCATTCTACTAAAAATTGGACCTCTCCACCGGCTGATAGTCGGATGGGTTTGGATGCGTGGGCCTCATAAAGCTCCCCATCAAGAGTGACTTGTCCGGTGTATGTTATTTCATAACTTTCATCTTTGAGACTTTCGTAACCGGGGCTTTGGGGTCGTTTTGTGTTTCCAAAAAGTAAGGGCAAAATATTAGCAAAAAGTCTTGGTGGCGGTGCCTGGACTGCAGTCAATGGAAGGCCGGATCCATTGCCCCAGAATGGCTTGGCGCCAAGAGTAAGCTTTTCTAGAGTGGAAGCCATTAAAACCGAATAGCTTCCGTCTAATTTGTGATGTTGATCAAAATCGTTCATTCCGCGAATAACCAAAGGAGCTCCGGCTAAAACACCATCTGAAGGATTAAAAACCAAGTTTCTCAGAAGCAAAGGCAATAAGGTTAGCCAAGATGCTGAGCTTCCGACAATTCCATGACGGTGCAAATTCACTCGGCAAAACTCTATGGCCCTACAAATTCCGATAGCCCCAAAAAACATCCCTACTTGAGGATCAGTGCCACCCATTTTATCCATGACACCATCCAAACGAATGGTTTGCCGCTTGACCAATTTACCCTGGCCAGACTTCGCTAAGTTATAAGCGCGGTTGAGGTTATTTTTACCTGTTGCAATACCTATATCGGCTGCCGTCATATTTGTTGTGCCATCTGGAGTAAGACAGAGGATAGGTTGTCTCTCAAAAGCGTGTCCTGTCAGTATAGCAGTAAGTGCTGACAGAACTGTCCCATCTCCACCGCTAACTGCAAGGACGTCAAGCCCTGCATCTCCCAGCCTACTTATGGCTGCGGGGAGCTCTGCCAAAGAGGAGGGCGTCTCTACTAATATTCCTTTTGATCTTAGATAGGTAATGTCTGGAGGTTGTCTCGAATTCCGACGGCTTGCCAGATTTACTAAAGCTCCAAACTTTTTTGTAGCCTTCATCCTGGCTGCTCCTTGAAGCACACCATACTAAGCAAAATTAGAAGCAAGGCGACGGGGGGACCCCACGCACCACTGTAGGGCCCAATGGCGCCAGACTCAGCTGCTACCGTTGCAAGGTTTTCAAAGACGAAGAACCCAAATCCCGTTAGCAGGGCGAGGGCCAAAGGTGCAGCAACTGACCTGCCACGAGCCATTTGCCCTGCAAACGGAATGGCCAGCAATAACATTAACGCAGACGAAAATGGTGCCGAGTACCGTAGCTGTATCCAGTGGTCGTAATAGTACTTTGGTTTTGGACTAATACTGATGGCATCAGAGAGAGACTGCAATTCCTTAAGAGTTAGCTCGGAAGGGTGCGAGGCTAGGGAGGCAAATGAGCCAACAAGGATTGCTGGAGACCATTTTACTATATCTACAATTTTTTTGCTCTGGTCGCTCAAATCTAGAATCTCGGCGTTTTGTAGCTGCCAGGTGTCTTCTTTTTTTATTGCTGTATGTGCCTGAATTTCAAAGGTTAGTTGTCCTGCGCCGGTGCGTTTGAAAATTGTTATATTCTCAATTTTTGTTTCATTATCCGACACTTTTTCGATACGGACGATATCAAGGCCATCTCGTAGCCAGATGGCATCGGTTGGTTGGGCTATTCTTGCAAAAGGTTCTAAGCCCATTGCACGAAGAGTTTGTGCAGCCGGGGGAACAGCAAATTCACTTACAACAAATATCAATCCAGCTATAGCGAAGGCTATTGGTGACAGAGCCCTAATAGTCCGAACTTGGCTGGCTCCCAATGCACCAGCTGCCGCTAGTTCACCAGACCTTGAAAGACCCAATAAAGAAATCAATGCCGCTAAAAGCCCTGTTATTGGGGCTAGTTTTAGGGTCAGAATTGGGAGCCGTGCAGAAACGTAAGTCAGCACACCACCTGCTTGAGCAGCTTTGTCAGCGTTTGAGAGTATATCCAGGGATATCGCTAGACCTGCAATACTCACAAACACAATAATAAAGCTAACTGTAACCCTTGATAGGATATAACGGTCAAGATGCCCAATCATGTTGGCCTCTCAACTTGAGATTTTCTGGCTAAAAGCTTGAAAGCGGGCAAATAGGGTATGATTTCGAAGCCTACACCACGCCAGGCCCGAATGAAGATAAAAAGGGAAAAACAAAGTAGAGCGCTGTAAAGTGACCAAATCGACAAAGCTGGAGGGATGGTACCTAAATCCGCCGTCTCCTCAATAAACTTTAAGCTTTGGACATAAACAAGCAAAGTGATGACACCAATTGCTATGGATGAAACAGAGCGTTTGCGTCTTCCCGCTATCGCAAGCGGTATCGCAAGTATTGGAATTAAAAGACATGTGAATGCTCTTGCCATACGAGCATTTAATTCTGATTCAATGCGATCTGCAGTGAGGTGCGAAGAAGCAGTTTCCATTGCAGCTAATAATTCTGGCCATGTTAACTCTGACTCAATCCAACCTCGAGGTTTGTATGATCCAAGAAATTTCCTGTCGATTGGCCAATCGAGGTTTCTAAACGAAATTAGAGCAAGCTGACCATCAGGGCTTTCGTCTAATAATTGCCCTTCTTCAAGACCTATAGCGATATCCCCGTTGGCCTGATTTTCAATTACTGTAGCTTTTTGGGATGTAATGGTTCGATTGGAGCCATTTGTCCCCCGCTGATGAACAAAAACCTTTCCAAATCCAAGATCACCCGGCCGCCCGCTTTCAACGATAAAGGTGATGTCGCCAAATTCAGCAAAATTACCTGATTGAAGAGCCTCTGTAATAGACGAATTAGCAAGATGGAATTTAAGGGTCCGATACTCAAAACGCCCATGAGGCTGAAGATTGCTATGTACCAGGCTTGAAATTAGGGTGAGAAGGGCTGCAAAAAAGAACGCTGGACGCGCCAGACGGCCCAGTCCTCTTCCTATACTTGCTGTGGCGTCTAGTTCACTTGTATTTGCGAGACGTCGGAAAGCGACAAAGCAGGCCACGAAAAGTGCCGCAGGAATAGCAAGGCCAAGATAGTGTGGGATTAAGCTGCTCATGATGTCGAAGACATAGCTAACAGAGCCATTATGCTCGCCAACGAGTTCGACAACTCTAATCATTCTCTCCAGCATAAGGAGCAGCATTGCTCCAGCTAACGCAGCTAAGAATGGAGGTATCAGTAGAGCTAAAATGTAACGATCAATCCGGTCCATTATCTCAACAGTCGTTGTATCATTCCGCTGGGATGCATCCCTTTAAAACTCGCTTGATTTTCTTTGGCCCTGTCACTCACCTTCGGGCAGTTAACTGTGGTAATCATTTTTCTCTCAGTCATGTCAAAATTTTTTGACATTGAAAAATCATTTTGGCCGCTGCTCATCTGTCAGAGTAGGTAGCGCGTTTTCACTCACTTATCAGCACAAGTCTACCTAATAATTGAAGACTTTCATATTTTCAGAATTGTTTATCTTATCGAGTGGTTGAATTTTCTGGCATCATGCGTGATGGATTAAATAATTGAGAATGCCCTAACTGCCATACCATATGTTTTTAAATGCCAATACGGTCCTTGCACTGTTTGCGTCCGTGTTCTTCATTTACCCTGCAATGACCTTGGTTTAATACATCGATTTTTAAACTCTCTTGGGAGCTACGTGTGCAGGATGTCCGCATCCTCCCAGTTATAGGAAAACGGGAAAGGCGCGCTTTTCTCGACGTCCCAAAATTCGTTATGTCTAGTGACCCTAATTTTGTCGCACCGTTAGAAATGGAGGTGGCTCAGCGCTTGGATGCCAGCAGTCATCCATTTTATGACAACGGGGAGGCAGCGTTCTGGGTTGCGTTTGATTGTGCTGGAAATCCGGTGGGCCGTATTTCGGCGCAGGTCAACAATGTTCACCAAAAAAGGTATAGCAACAGAGAAGGTCACTTTGGCTTTATTATTGGCGCTAACAACGCAGAGTTATACAGAAGACTTTTAGCGCAGGCGGAAGATTGGCTGGTAAGTAAAGGGGTGGTTTCATCGATTGGACCGTTCACCCTTTCGATTAATGAAGAGTCGGGTCTTCTTGTGGATGGTTTTAACACGCCACCTATGATTATGATGGGTCACGATCCGGCGTGGTCCCAAGAGCATATATTGGCGGCTGGTTATCAACCGGAGAAAGATCTGCTTTCATACATCTATGATCCTTCTGGAGGATCATCGAGCCGCCTCTCCTCTTTTGCTGAGAAGTTTCTTTCTATTGATGGAGCTATTTTACGCCCATTTGATAAGCGCAAATTTAAGCAAGATCTCGCTGCTATTTTAGACATATTCAATGATGCGTGGTCCGACAATTGGGGATATGTCCCAATGTCAAAAGGGGAGATTAATGCGCTTGCCCACGGTTTGAGGGCTATCGCTGATTATGAATTGATATTGATTGCTGAAATTGCAGGCCGTCCCGTGGGAATGGCCGTGAGTTTGCCTAACGTTAATGAAGCACTTGCAGGACTAAATGGTGCAAAAAAGCTAGGTATTTTGCGCTTTTTATGGCGTCTTAAAGTTGTTGGTGTGAAGTCCTCCAGAGTATTGTTGATGGGAGTAAATAAAGCATGCCAAGCTGACATCGCACTTGGCCCAGTGATCAGTATGGCATTGGTTAATGCGTTGATTGAAGCGCATCGCCGCAAGGGTTACCAGCGTATGGAATTGTCATGGATTTTGGATACGAATGAGCCGATGCGACGCATTGCCGAGTTTGGTGGAGCAGAGCTCTATAAAACATATAGAATTTTCCGAAAGGATCTAACGTGAGGCAAAAGTGGACGGCCTTAGTGCTAGCTGCAAGCCGCCCAGGCGATCCATTAGCCATTGCAGAGAAGGTTAGTAACAAGAACCTAGTCGACATCAATGGTCTGTCTTCCCTTCAAAGAGTGATCGATGCCCTTAATGAAGCTCCAGCTATTGGCCAAGTCTTAGTTTCTGTTGAAAATCTAGATCTTGTTGACGAAATCAAGCCAAAACCAGAAGTGCTTAAAGCCTCTGTGCGAGTAGTCGATACAGTTCGCGAAACACTAGAGAAAGTGGGGGCACCTCTTCTTGTTGTCACTGGGGACCATGCTCTTCTGACTGCAGAGATGGTGGAAACATTTCTCGAAAAATCTACGGAAACTTGCGCTGAGGTCTCTGTGGCCCTTGCTTCCAAAGATGTGGTGAGTTCGGCGTATCCTGATGTTAAACGAACGTACATCAAATTTGCGGAGGGAGGGTATTCAGGCTGTAATCTCTTTGCTCTTGCAACTCCCAACGCAACTGGTGCTCTGGATTTTTGGCATAAGATTGATCGTAATCGGAAAAGGCCGTGGGTATTTCTAAAGTCTGTGGACGTCTGGGCCTTTGCACTTTATGCCTTCAGGCGTCTTACTCTTGATAAGGCCATGGAGCGGCTATCAAAAAAGATCGGTGTTAAAGCTGTAGCAATTAGGATGCCAATGGCCGAAGCCGCGATTGATGTAGACAAAGTATCTGACTTGTACCTCGTTCGAAAGATCGTTGAACAAAGGCACTCGTCCGTTAAGGGCGCATAAATGAGTAGTCTTCATCACCACTAATATTATTAGCAATGAAAGAGAGTTCATTCTGCGTGTCTTCCACGCTTGTAATTTCGACCAAAGCCTCTGCGGCTGCGTCTAATAAAGCTCTGATTATAGCCGCTTTATCCATGTTGCCCGCATCAACCTTTTCAAGAAATCCAGATAACTCAGAGCGGGCAAATTCTGATGGAGTCATAATTTCTTTCCTAATCTGCTTGTACAGCGGTTGTATTTTTACGCCGCATGATTGGGCTTTCATCCGCGAAAGCATAGCAAGAATTTGGCGGCGGGCCTTTTCGGCGTAAAGCTTCAGATTCTGACAATCCTTGCTTGCGCAAATTTTGTTCTCGATAAGCAAAAACTGTCTGGAAGGCGGTGGTGCCAACTGGGTAAAGCATTTCTAATAAATGAGTGCAGCCCTTAGCTCCCCCATAGCGCTCTTTAACTTGATTCATCCAGCCGCCTTTAATTCGAAGCCCCTTGAGGCGTTTGAAGCCCCAGGATGCAGAAGGACAAACTTCATAGGGACTGTTCCGAGTAAAAGCTTCGGCCTCAATGATATTGAGGCGGTCGTCAACCGTAATTCTGATTGTCATTTCATGAACGGGAGAACCAACCTCCACAAGCCCGCGCCAAGAATTCTCAAAAGGGTAGGTTTTCAAATCAACAAGAGTTCCCTCAATATCCCAAAGACCATCATCGCGTGCGTATCCACGGCATTCAACTTGACGTGTATGGATTAGGTGTCGTTCTGTTTCGGGGCTTAAAGTCATGATGGCCGCAATTCTTTATCTCTCAAAATTGCGCTCAAGATATTAGGCTTTTTTGTGTGGTCAATGCGACTGACTAAAGGTCTGCTATGATTGTTTTGCATAGTCTTATAATTATTTGGGATTTTGATGATGCGCGTTGTGATTGTAGGGGGTGGTGTTGCAGGTTTGGCTCTTGCTTTAGCGCTTAGATCACAGGGTTTGGACTATGTGCTCTTAGAGCAGGCTGCGGAATTTAAACCTGTAGGCGCCGGTATTCAGCTAAGCCCAAATGCTACACGAACGCTTCATTATTTGGGAATTTTAAGGCGTTTAGCCCCAAGAACAGTTCAACCGAGGTGTCATAGGTTTGTCGATTGGGAAACAGGTCGCCCATTATTAACTACTCCCTTGGGAGATGCGGCCCTTGAAGCTTTTGGTCAGCCTTATCTTCATGCCCATCGGGCCGACCTTTTGAGAGCAATTCTTGATGAAATTGGAGAGGATCCGCGTATTAGGATGTCTGTTCGTGTAGTTGAAACCGGACAGAACGGTGACCAACCCTGGGCAAAAATTGAGGATGGTGAGATTGTTCAGGGTGATATTCTTGTGGCTGCCGATGGTGTCAAAAGTGCAATAAGGGAAGAACTTTTCGAGCCTGAACCGCCGCAATTTTCTGGGTGCATGGCCTGGCGAGGGTTAACACCCGCCTCAACCGCTCAGAGGCTTGGCTTTGAAAAAGATAGTTATATTTGGATGGGCCCAAACCGCAGCATGGTCATTTACTATGTTTCCGGAGGTGATTTGCTCAACTGGATTGGCATTGGTCCATCAGATGGGGACACTCGAGAGAGTTGGACTGCGCAAGGCACAACCGCGGCAGCCTTAAACGAATACGAGGGATGGCATCCAATGATTCGTGGCTTGATCAAGGGATCTGAGCCCCCTCATAAGTGGGCTCTCTTTGATAGAAAGTCACTGGATAATTGGGTGCGAGGAAGGACGGTTCTAATTGGTGACTCTGCCCATGCCATGCTTCCCTATCATGCTCAAGGCGCTGCCCAATCCATTGAAGACGCCTGGGTTTTAGCTCGTCGACTAGTGTTGGCTCCTAATATTGATGAAGCGCTTAGAACTTATCAGATGATCCGTAAAACGAGAACTGACAAAGTCCAGGAAGCCAGTCGTGCCGCACAGAATTTATTTCATATGTCGGATGAACAGCAAATACAAAAGCGAAACCAACGCTTTACTTCTATGCAGACGAGCATTGGCGATGGATTTCCTCCCGGTCAAGAATGGCTTTTCGCATATGACGCAGAAAATGCCGCTGCTCAATCAGACAGTGATTGGCAGCGTTTAGCATGGAGGTAAGTTTGTCCCAGAGACACGCCAAGCTTCTTGAGAGTTAGATCTTTTTAAGTGATCTATGCGCGTGATCGAACAATTTTCGATGCTGAAGGCCAGAGCAGCTGACGGCTGAAGGTTGAGAGCTAGAGCAATGGCTGCGCGGATTGTTCCCCCGTGAGCTCCCACCACTATATTAGAGCCCGCATAAGTTTCTACCATTTCGTGAATGGCCGGGGTCACTCGAGCACACAAGTCTGCAAAACTCTCCCCGCCAGGAGCACGCTCGTTGGCATTTAACATCCAAAAGTGCGGCCAAGGCCCTCCGTGGGGAAAAACATTCTGAATTGGCTGACCATGCCAATCTCCAAGGGATTGCTCGTTTAATCGCTCATCAGTAGGGATGTGGCTTGGGATGTCATGTCGCCCCTGTTCGCGCACGGCCGCGAGCGTTTGAGCTGTTCGCGACAAATTGGAGCAAATGAAGGTTGCAGATTTAGGCAATAATCTTGCTAAAGCTTCATATGTAGGTTTATGGCTTGTATCTGCGTCGATTTCGGCGCCGCCATATATAAGTCCACCATTATCAACTACAGGTGCGTGCCGCAGCCACCAAAAGTGTGTCGTCGTCATCATCCCTATCCCCTACTATATGATTAAAATGAAGTCTGCGCGAATGAGGATCATAGCTTATGTCAACTAGCAATGGGGCCGAGCCCGAAGTTTCTCTTGATGAAATAGCAGCTTTAGTTCGAGAGTTTCCAGGACCTGACTTGGAAAGCGCCACTAAAGTTCTCGAGCGTGATAGGCTCATCGCTAAGCCCAAAGGAGGCCTTGGACGTCTGGAGGCACTGGCTGAGTGGCTTGCAACTTGGCAAGCTCGCCATCCTCCAAAACTAGAGCGTCCAGCAGTATGCATTTTTGCCGGCAATCACGGAATAGCTTTATCTCGCGAGATATCTTCTCGGACTGGCAAAGCAACCGCAAAAAAAGTTGCAGGATACAGTGCTGGTTTAGGTGCGGTAAATTCAATTTCACAAGTGCTTGATGCTGACCTGCGTGTGTTCGAGCTTGCTCTGGACTCCCCGACTGCTGACTTCACCAAATCCCCCGCTATGACTGATGCAGAATGTGCAAAAGCGATGGCTTATGGAATGATGGCGGTAGAGCAGGGGGTTGATGCGATTGTCCTTGGCCAAGTCGGTGTTGGAGGGGATGTAGCAGCAGCTGCTTTATTTGCGGCTTTTTATAAAGAAGATCCATCTTATTGGCTGCCGGAAGAAGGGGATCTTAAGAAAAATAAAGTCAATGCTGCCTCAGAGGGTGTCTTATTACATAGTAAATCTGCTACGTCTGCCTTCCAGCTTCTTGCTAGGTTAGGTGGCCTAGAAATTGCGGCAATGACAGGAGCAATAGTGGCCGCTCGAATGGGACGAGTTCCTGTGATCCTAGATGGGTTAATACCTGCAGCTGCAGCAGCTGTAGTGGAAAAGCAGGTACCTGGCGGATCTCGCCACTGTATCCTTGGCCATGTTGGAACATCCGCTGCCGATCAGCGCTTAAAAGATCTATATGATGCTCCTCCGATCCTCGAATTGGGAATCAATGTAGGAGAAGGCGCGGGAGCAGCGCTTGCCGTCCATGTTCTGCGTGCAGCAGCTGATTGTCATTCGAATATGGGAACAAGAGCTGAACTCGACAAAGGACTGGCGTGAAGAATACAGCTGTAATTTTTTAAACTTCGAGGAACCCGACTAGTTCTTTAGTTCGTTTTAAAATTGGTTCGGCGACAGTTCGTGCGCGAGTAGCACCATCAGCGATCATAAGGTCGATTTCAGCGGGATCAGCGAGAAGACGGCGCATTTCACTGGTGATTGGTGACAGCACAGACACGGCAAGATCTGCAAGTGCAGGCTTGAACTGCCCAAATCCTTTACCACCAAATTCAGAGAGCACTTCTGAAGTTGTTTTGTCTGAGAGAGCTGCGTAGATCCCTACCAAGTTGGCAGCTTCATGCCTCCCTTCAAGGCCTTCTATCTGTTCGGGCAACATTTCTGGGTCAGTTTTTGCCCGTTTAATTTTTTGCGCGATTGCGTCGGCATCGTCTGTTAAATTAATTCGTGATTGATCTGATGTATCAGACTTACTCATCTTTGAGGTTCCGTCGCGCAAACTCATTACCCGAGTTGCTTCGCCAAATATTTGAGGTTCCGGCAACGGAAAGAAATCTTCTTCAAATTGATTATTGAAAGCCCCTGCTATATCGCGGGCTAGCTCTAGGTGTTGTTTCTGGTCCTCGCCAACTGGAACGTGAGTTGCATGATAGAGAAGGATATCTGCCGCCATAAGTACGGGATAGCCAAATAGGCCAAGACTTGCTTGCTCTCTTCGCTTACCAGCTTTTTCCTTAAACTGCGTCATTCTATTTAGCCAGCCTAAAGGTGTGATCGTGCCTAAGATCCAGGAAAGTTCAGCGTGATAACCTCCGAGCGCGGATTGGTGATAAATGGCACACCGCTTTGGATCGACGCCAGAAGCAATATAAGCAGCCGTGACTTCTCGAGTTGCCCTTTGAAGTTCTGTCGGGTTTTGGGGAACGGTAATTGCATGCATGTCCACAATGCAGAAAAAGCATTCGTAATCATGCTGTAATGAAACCCAGTTGCGGACTGCTCCCAAGTAATTTCCAAGGTGCAAGTTCCCGGTAGGCTGCATGCCGGAGAATATTCTTTTCATAGGGCTGGAACTCTAGAAATCTTGAGGGTCGAGAGTGCTGTTATCGTGCCGCAAGTGTATCGCAGTCAAGATTTACTCGTTTGGCCACGAAATTCTGCGATAGCAACATCTATGCGGGCTGATCCAATCAAATGAGCCAAAATGAGATAGAGTATAGCTCCTGCGAGACAGAGCCCAATTGCAGCAATAAGTCGAATTATGCCTGAATATTCAAGCACTAGAGGGCCAGCAAAGTGAATTGCTGAGGCCATCACTGCGGATGCTGCAACCATACCAATGATCCGTCTCAGCATTTGCTTGTTAGGGGTGAACCAGCCCCGCTGCATTAGGTGCCTACTAAGCAAAATGGTTTGAAGCCAGCTAGAAAATGTAGTTGCAAGTGCCAGGCCTACATGCCCAAGCGGCCACATAAGGATGAGTCCAAGTGCAATATTCACCACCACCGATAACGCCGCTACTTTAGCTGGCGTCTTGGTATCTTCTCTTGCGAAAAAGGCAGGAACTAGAGTTTTCGTTAAAACAAAAGCTGGGAGCCCTGCTGCGTAAGCTACTAACGCTAAGGCTGTTGCACGTGCATCAGCTCGATCAAAGGCTCCATGTTCGAAGAGGGCGCTAACAAGCGTCTCTGGGATTGAAATGGCAGTTGCGGCAGCTGGAAGAGTTAACCACAGACTAAGCTCTTGAGCTCGATTGAGAGTAGTCCTTGCTGAAACGTCGTTTCCAGCTCTGGTCTCACGAGATATTTGGGGAAGAAGCGCAACTCCGATAGCGACGCCTATGACCCCCAAAGGTAGTTGGTAAAGACGGTCCGCATAATATAAGTGGCTGATTGCGCCAGCTGCTAAAAGCGAGGCTAATTGAGAGCCGACAACGATGTTAATTTGGGTGGCACTTGCTGCAAGTACGCCCGGAGCCATCAGCTTAAAAAGACGTTTAACGCTGGATGTTAGTCGAGGCCATTTCAGTCTTAATTCGTAACCTGCTTTCTTTGCAGCAAAAGTAACGAGAATTAGTTGGGCAAGGCCTGAAACAGTCACTGCAGCTGCAAGAACATGTCCTGGGGATTTTCCAAGATTAGCAAATGCTACTAGGGCGGTTATCATGATTATATTTAGAAGGATTGGTGCTGCAGCGGCGGCCCAAAAGCGCCCAATCCCATTCAAAACGCCGCCGGCGAGAGCAGTTAATGTCATTAAGCCAAGGTAAGGGAATGCTAGCCGAGCCATTTGAGTGGTTTGCTCAAATTGCACTGGGTTTTCGAGAAACCCTGGAGCAAGTATTACTATCAGACCTGGCATTATTAATTGCGCAAATGCCGTTAGAAAGATTGTTACCAACAGGACTACCGAAAATGCCTCTTGAGCAAAATTACGCGCAGAATCTGGCCCGTCTTGCTCAAGCTTCTGCGCAAAGATCGGAGCAAAAGCGGAGTTAAAAGCACCCTCTGCAAATAAGCGTCGAAAAAGATTTGGTAAGCGGAAAGCAGTGAAGAAAGCATCAGCTAATGGCCCGGCACCGAGGGTCGTCGCAATCAAAAGGTCTCGGACAAAGCCCAAGATGCGACTTAGCAGAGTGTAAAAACTAACAGTAGCGGCCGAGCGGACGATATTCATAACAACTTGCATACGCCTTTTTTGCGGTTAACTGAAATATTTGTTGTGTGTAAAGAGATCAAGATCTTGGCTGGAGTAGGGAATATCAAAACTGCAGATATGAATGCTGTCTTTGGAGGGCGGTTTTGTTCTTAGATTTTTAAATACCCTGCGTTAAATTTTTCTAGATGTTTGGGTAGTCAAAGTTCCTCTTCTGTTGACAATTAGGGAGAGGTGCCTTACTTCCCCGCTCTCATTCCTGAGGAAGTGGGTCGTTCAACGAAATGACCCCGGCTACCGTAAATGGTCGGCTTATCGGGACAAAAATAAACATATTTGAAGTGGAACGAGCCACATGGCAAAGCGCGAAAACGCTAAGTATAAAATAGATCGCCGTCTCGGTGTTAACCTGTGGGGGCGTCCTAAGAGCCCTATAAACAAGAGAGAGTACGGCCCTGGACAGCACGGTCAGCGGCGCAAAAAACTGTCTGACTTTGGTGTGCAGCTTCGGATGAAGCAGCAGCTTAAAGGCTACTACGGTAGCATTTCGGAGAAGCAATTCCGCCGGTATTATCAAGAAGCAGTTCGCCGAAAAGGCGACACCGGTGAAAACCTTATTGAAATTCTAGAGCGTCGCCTTGATGCCGTAGTTTATCGGATGAAGTTTGTGCCAACGGTTTTTTCGGCACGCCAGATTGTCAATCATGGGCACATTCGTGTGAATGGTAAACGCGTCAACATCCCTTCCTATCAGGTGCGTGATGGTGATGTAATTGAATTGGGTGATAAGGCTAAGACTATGGCGCTAGTTCTTGAGGCGATCCAGTCGTCCGAGCGCGATGCCCCAGACTACGTTGAAGTTGATTACAACGCTCTTAAAGGTTCATTCGTTCGCGGTCCAAAGCTTGCGGACGTTCCTTATGCAGCGCAGATGCAGCCCAACCTCGTTATCGAATATTACTCGCGTTAATTATCGAGCAACTGAACTATTCCTGCAGCCTGCCTTCAACCCCGAAGGCGGCTGCATTTGCTTGAAGGAGCATTTTTATGGGTACCCAGCGTACACTTTCAATTATCAAGCCAGATGCAACACGTAGAAACCTCACCGGAAAAATTAATGCACGGTTCGAGGAAAAGGGGCTTCGTATTGTAGCTCAACGTCGTGTGCAGTTGACCCGAGCTCAGGCTGAGGGATTTTATGCGGTTCACAAAGACCGACCCTTTTTCAATGATTTGTGCGAATTTATGATTTCTGGTCCTGTCGTTGTACAGGTTCTAGAAGGCGATAATGCTGTGCAGGCAAATCGTGATATTATGGGGGCTACTAACCCAGCAAATGCTGATGAGGGTACAATCCGAAAGGATTTTGGGGAGTCTATTGAGGCTAACTCCGTCCATGGTTCCGATTCAGAAGAGAACGCAAATATCGAGATTTCATTTTTCTTCGGACAACTTGAAATCGTGGGGTAGTACCCGGTTTAATCAAAACTGGTTGTGTTTTGAGGGGTGCGTCTGCAAGTGGTGGGCGCGCCCCTTTGTTTTAAAATAATAAAAAAATATCTTAGGCGCGCGTTACTAATAAAAGATCGTTAAAACTAACAGTTAGTTTTTAATTCAAATTAAGTCAGTCTGGCATCAGGAAAATCCATACTATGTCTAACCCAGCAGATGTTTCCTTTCGTGAAGCAGTGATTGTCTGGCTTAGGATAGGAATCCTCAGTTTTGGTGGTCCAGCAGCGCAAATCTCTTTGCTGCATAACATTGTTGTTGAAGAAAAACGCTGGATTTCTGAGAAAAATTATTTGAGCGCACTTGGGTTTTGTATGATGTTACCAGGCCCTGAGGCTATGCAACTTGCAACCTATGTTGGATGGAGATTGCACGGGGTTTTGGGCGGTCTCGCCGCAGGTATTTTATTTGTGGTTCCCGGTGCTCTAGTAGTGCTTGGCTTAGCTGTGGCATATGCGCTTTTTGGCGAAAGCTCTGTCTTGATTTCTATTTTTTATGGGATCAAGGCCGCAGTGATAGCGATTATCTTCGATGCTTTGATTAAAATCGCTCGAAGATCGCTTAAAAGCCGAGGTCAATGGATTTTGGCTTGCTTAGGCTTTATTGCACTTTTTTTCTTTGCTCTGCCGTTCCCAATTGTTGTGCTAGCAGCAGCGGTCTGGGGATTCTGTCGGGGAAAGTCTTTCGTTGGTGAATTCCATTCGAACAATACTTCCCAAATAAGTTTTGGCCGATTGGGGATGACGGTTTTAGTTTGGTCCGGCCTATGGTTTGCACCCATTTTTTTCCTTTGGGTCTTATTCCCTAACCAACTCTTGACCGAAGTGGCCACTTTCTTTTCAACATTAGCTATCACCTCGTTTGGTGGAGCATATGCCGTTCTTGCATACGTGGCTCAGGAAGCAGTCAGTTCATATAATTGGCTAACAGCTGCTCAAATGATGGATGGACTGGGGCTGGCTGAAACTACTCCAGGACCTCTGATTTTAGTTACAGAGTTTGTTGGGTTTATGGCGGGTTTTACGGCTGGCGGAATAACATTGGGTATTGCGTCGGCCGCTATTACATTATGGGTGACTTTTGTGCCTTGTTTCCTTTGGATATTTGCTGGCGCACCATTCATTGAAGTAATAGCAGCACGCCCATCTTTAGCCTCGGCATTGGCAAGCATTACTGCGGTTATTGTTGGCGTAATACTGAATCTATCGGTTTGGTTTGCTTTGCATGTTTTTTTTGGTGACATTGAGCAAAATAATTATGGTCCCATTGTAACCTGGGAGCCGACTTTCAGTTCTTTTGATGGCCTTGCTGCTGTGTTGGTTATTATTGCAGTATTAATGATATTTGCATTCAAGCAGAGCGTACTGAGGGTACTGCTATCGGTGACTTTAGTTTCAATGGCTTTAATGGCATTCAATTAATAAAAGCCATTTTCCCTAGGGGAACATGGCCCCTACAGGTAACGTGCCACCAATCAAATGTCTAAAATAGAACTAAGGGAACTAGTTCATCTTAGAGTAAAAAAATCGCCATAAGTATTAGGAGACCAGCTACCGCCACGGTTGCCACCGTTGTCATTTTAGTGAAGTGCGTCCACTCGGTTCTCCGCACGTTAGCATCTTCATCAAAATCAACCATTTTTGTCTCCAAACAAATTGAGAAAGATATTTATACTGCCGAATGGGGAGGCGGCAAATAGTAAGATGCTCCGCTTTCCACACCTTCGATAATCACTTTGCCGTTTTCTTTAAATAATTTTCCTTCCGCGATCCAGCGCACAGCTTGCACATAGATTTCGTGTTCCGCTTTTAAAACTCGAGCTGCGAGTGAGTCTGGATTATCATTGGGTAGTATCGGCGTCACAGCCTGGATAATTATTGGCCCTGCATCCATTTCTGCGGATACAAAATGGACTGTCGCTCCAGCAAAACGACAACCAGCTTCAATTGCTCGCGAATGCGTATTTAAACCCGGAAATGAGGGTAATAATGAAGGATGAATATTAATTGCTTTTCCTGACCATCGTTCGGTGAATGTTGAGGTTAGAACTCGCATGAAGCCAGCAAGGCAAACGAGCTCTACGCCAGCATCCTCGAGAGCATCATTAAGAGCTAATTCAAAATTCTCTCGATCTTTGTAAAATTTATGGTCAATCGTCAGGCATTTCAGACCAGCTTTCTCAGCTCTTTCGAGACCTGCTACATTTGGTCGGTTGCTGATAACAATTGAAATTTCTGCAGGTAAGATATTGCTAGCACAGGCGTCTATCAGTGCTTGAAGGTTTGAGCCGCGACCTGAAATCAGAACTCCAAGCTTCATTTCTGCAACCTATCTATACCTTCAAGATGGACAGCCGGGCCGTCATTTCTTGAAAAAATCTTACCCGCAATCACAGCATCTTTAGTGCCAATGCTAGACAGTAGGTCTAGCGCTGCATCGACTTTATCTTTTGCTGTATAGACCAAAAGGCCGGAGCCGCAGTTGAAGGTCCGGGCCATATCCCAACTCGAGATATTTCCCGATTTGGCTAGCCACGGAAAAAGCGGATCTTCTGGAAGTGCGCTGAGGTCAAATTCCATAGCAAGAGACTTGGAGAAAGCACGGGGTGGGTTTTCAATTAACCCCCCACCTGTGATGTGTGCCATTCCATGAGCAAGACCATTCCGCGCAAGTTCTACCGCCTCACGGGCGTATATCCTCGTTGGCTCCAGCAATGCTGCTCCCAGTTTCCTATTTGGTGCAAATGGTGCTGGGTCATCGTAGCTTAAGCCAGATCTTTCAACGATGCGGCGCACTAGAGAATACCCGTTAGAATGAATTCCGCTTGAGGGGATTGCTATAACAACGTCACCTTCTTGGACCGAGGTCCCGTCTATAAAACCGCCACGCTCTACTGCACCCACTGCAAATCCAGCAAGATCATATCGGCCGACTGGGTAAACGCCCGGCATTTCTGCGGTTTCGCCACCAATTAATGCGCAGCCTGCGAGCTTACATCCGGCAGCGATACCTTCGATGACTTCTGAAGCTTGGTCTATATCTAACTTGCCCGTTGCAAAGTAATCCAAGAAAAATAGGGGTTCTGCCCCTTGAGTTGCTAAGTCATTCACACACATCGCAACCAGATCTGTGCCGATACCAGTATGATCTCCAACTGTTTCTGCAATAAGAAGTTTTGTTCCAACCCCATCTGTTGCCGCTACTAGTATAGGATCGGAGTAGCCTGCTGCTTTAAGATCAAATGCTGCGCCAAACCCTCCTAGCGCAGCACCAGCACCTGCTCGGGCTGTTGCTTTTGCGGCTGGAGCAATCCGCGCCACGAGAGCGTCGCCTGCAGCGATGTCAACTCCAGCTTGCTTATATGCGTCATTGCTGTTCTGAGTCATATTCATTCCGATTATATCTTGTCTTATAAAGAACTGCTGCCTTCCGTGAGGCAATACCCCTCGAGGCAGTTTCGCGCAACGACGGTTGTTTACGTTTTTGTGAGATATTTTTGGGAGAAGGGTATGCGATCTTTGGCTGCCGCCTTGTTTCTAGTGCTAGTGGCAAACAGCTTCATGCGCTCTGCAGAAGCGGCGGATCCATACACTGTATCTGGCATCGTTGTTGATTTGACGAGAGAAACTTCTGCGATAGCGAGGAAGGAAGCAATAGAAATTGCTCACGTTCAAGCCTTTGAACGCTTATTTAAACGCCTTTCAGTTTCTAACAAGTCGGCAGATTTTCCAGAAATTAACTATCTGATTGCTGCAGATCACACCGCTGGCTTTAAGATCGACGACGAGGTTACATCTGAAACTCGCTACGCAGCAAAAATAACAATCTCATTTGTACCCGAACGGGTAAGCAATTTTTTTCAAGAGTACCGTATCCAATTTACAGATAAACAAGCGCCAAGTGTCATCGTGGTTCCGGTTTTGGCATGGGCTGGTGCTTTGTCGCTATGGCAACAAAATAATCCATGGCGCACTGCTTGGACATTTCTGGATACATACGACGGCCTCACCCCGGTGATGAACCCAAAGGGTGATTTGGTGGATGTTGGATCTTTATCTCCTTATCAAGCGGTTAACCAAAATTCGCAGAGACTCAAGGCAATCTCGGCACGCTATGGCGCAGCTGGTGTATTGCTCGCTCAGGCAAATTACCGAGTTGATTTCGAAACAGGTAATCCTGTTCTTGAAGTAGCCGCAGAAGTTCTTGGAGGTGGTCCTGATTTAGGTCGTTTTAAGTATGTGAAAACTGGCGCGGCTGGTTCTTCATTGGAGGCTATGTGTAGAGAGGCGGCTTTTGCTGTTATGAATGAACTTGATGCGGTGTGGAAGCAGAAATCCTCCAGCTTAAACTCTGGAAAAAAAAGTGTCCTACTTGCTGATTTTGAATTGAAAAGCCTTTCCGAATTTGGCGATGTGCGACTTAGATTGGATGCTTCTTCCAGTGTGACGCGACATGAGCTCGTTAGCCTCTCCAAAGACCGAGCCCGTTTTCGTATTTACTTTGATGGCACACCTGAGGAGGTTAGGGCTAATATTGCTGAACAAAATATGGACCTTGTGCCATCCGATCCTGGTAGCCAAGTAAAGTGGGTGCTCATTGCAGCACCTAAGCGTTCAAAGAGGTAAGGTTTGCCTATGGTTGCTGATGATAAACTGGAAAAAAAAGTGATGCCAGGGTGGCGAAAACTCGCTGCCTGGATACTTATTCTTTGCGGTATTGTTCTTTTTATTGGCTTATTTAGAGAAGTTTTATTGCCCTTTGTTGTTGGTTTGGCAGTGGCTTACTTTTTAGACCCCTGTGCGGATTGGTTGGAGCACAAAAAGGTCCCTCGTTGGGCAGCGGCAACCATAGTTTTGATTTCGTTCGCTTTTCTTTTTCTCATGATCATTGTTCTGGCGTTCCCGCTAGTGCAAACACAGTTCAAGGCAGCTGCTGAAGCGTTGCCGATTTATGCAGAAAAAGTTGAGGGACAGTTAGACTCACTTCTAATTTTCGCTTCAGAAACACTGGGCGAAAATGATGTTCAAAGAATTCGTGAAGCAGTGGGAGGCCAGGTTGGAAAAGGAGTTGAGATTTTTGGAGGCTTGATCCAGAAAATTTTCAGTGGTGGCGTAGCTCTGGTTAACATCTCAACTTTTATCTTTGTCACTCCCATCGTGGCATTTTACTTGCTCAGGGATTGGGATCGCTTAATTCGGTGGTTAGACGACCTGGTGCCTAGAAAAGCATTAACACCCGTTCGTCAGCAAGCCGCACTAATTGATAAAACATTGGCGGGATTCGTGCGCGGTCAAGCAACTGTGTGTCTGCTTCTGGGGCTCTTTTATGGAATTGGATTAACTCTAACAGGTCTGCAGTTTGGCTTTATTGTTGGCATTATCTCAGGAGTTTTGGCCTTTATCCCTTATGTAGGCTCAATTTTTGGTCTGGTTGCTAGCGTAGGGCTTGCGCTAATCCAATTCGACAGTAACTGGGATATCGGAGCTGTCGCTTTAATTTTTGTTGTCGGTCAACTGCTCGAAGGCAATGTGTTGACCCCAAAGCTGGTCGGAGACCGGATCGGACTGCACCCGGTTTGGGTGATTTTTTCTCTCTTTGCTGGAGGGGCTCTCCTTGGTTTTTTGGGGATGTTACTTGCCTTACCGGTGGCCGCAGCGGTCGGAGTGCTCCTGCGTTTTGCTGTTGCAGAATATAGAAAAAGCCAGATTTATCATGGAGAGGATGATAGTCATCACGAAAGCGGAGACCCGGCTTGAACAAACAGTATCCGCTCGAGCTTCCTCATCAACCCACTTATGCAGAGGCGGATTTTCTC
>VMBT01000228.1_pt1 | contig 37927 bp, 41 predicted proteins | sample 4404301 | NCBI WGS metagenome assembly VMBT01 (sample SAMN12238535, study PRJNA552566) | marine metagenome | isolation source: Coastal seawater | place: USA: coastal Georgia, Sapelo Island | collected 2008-08/2009-08
GTGAGCAGCCCCCAGTTGGATGTGGCGGAGCGAGGCTTCAGCTTTCGCCAGGACGGTCCCCTGGACATGCGCATGAACCCGCAGGCCGGTGAGACCGCGGCGGAGCTGATTGAGCGCCTGGAGGAGACGGAGCTGGCGGATTTGATCTACGCCTACGGGGAGGAGCGGCTCTCCCGCCGCATCGCCCGCAAGATCAAGCAGCACCTCGCTGAACAGGGGCCCTTCGCGGGCACCGATGCCCTGGCCTACCTGGTGGCGGGTTGCTACGCCCCCAAGGCGCGCCGCGGACGGATCCATCCCGCGACCCGCACCTTCCAGGCCCTGCGCATTGCGGTGAACGATGAACTGGGTGTCCTGGATCGCCTGCTCCAGCAAGCCCCCGACTGGTTAGAGCCCGGCGGCCTGATGGGGGTGATCAGTTTCCACTCCCTTGAGGATCGCCGCGTCAAAACCGCCTTCAGCAGTGATGAGCGGCTGCAACGGGTGACCCGAAAACCAGAAACGGCTGGAGAGGAGGAGCAGAGCTCCAACCCTCGCAGCCGTTCCGCGAAATGGCGCGTCGCTAGGCGGCGCGATCTGAGCTGATCAGTTGTTGCTCATGATCCCGGTGTGGTCCTGGCTGCCGAACAGCTGGCGGTAAGCCGCGGTGCTCACGCAGATCAGCACCGGAGCGAGGACCAGCAGGCCACCGGCGTTGAACAGGTAGGCCACGCCAGCGACGACGCTCTCGACGATCACGAACCAGAGCACGGTCCACCAGCTGGGGTTGACCCCGTCGATGCCGGCCTGCAGGGTCTCCACAGGACGCTTGGTGCCATAAAGGGACATCGGCACCAGGAATTGCTGGGTGACGACCAGCCAGATCTTGAAGATCGCGAAGGCGATCACGGGGATCCAGAACAGCACGGTGTTGACCTTGCCGAGGCCGAAGCCGATGCCCCAGGCGACGGCGCCCACGACGGCGAGCACGATCACCAGCAGCAGGCTGGAGCCGAAGAGGCGGCCGCTGGCATCGCTATCCCAGCGGGTGAAGCTGCTGAAGCTGGGTTTCTGACCCTCGAGGCTGGTCCAGGCGCCGCGGGTCAGACCCACGGCGGCCCAGAGGGCCACGATGATGTAGCCGATGATTCCGACCACCAGGCCGATCTTGGTGGCGACGGGGTGGAGCAGGGCCGGAGCGCCGAGGGCCAGGTGCAGCAGGCCGCTGCTGATCAGGCCGATGAAGGGGGCCATGATCACCAGCACCAGTACCTGGAACAGCACGAAGGGCCAGGGGGCGCGGCAGAAGGCCTGCCAGCCATCCTCAATCGCTCGCAGGATCGAGAGCTTGTTGGTGCCTGGGGTGGGCAATCCCATCGAAAAAGCAGGTGTTTGGCCGGAAAGTAGCGACCGCGACAGCGCCTGCCTACCAATGTTGAACTTTTGAAGTGCTAGGCCCGGCGCAGGGTCTTCAGCGTGTCCTCCAGCACGTCCCCCGCCCGCTGCACATCGGCGCCGCTGCTCGAGCGCCCCAGGCTGAAGCGCACCGAGGCGGCGGCCTCCAGGCGGCTGCGGCCCAGGGCTTGGAGCACGTGGGAGGGTTCGCCCGCGGCGCAGGCGGAGCCGCTGCTGACCGCCAGGCTGCGGCGCAGGGCTTGATGCAGGGCGGTGCCCTCGACGCCCGCGATGCTGATGTTGAGGTTGTGGGGCAGGCAGGGGGCTCCGGCGCCGTTGCGTTGGATGCCGCCCAGGGCCTGGCAGCGCTGCCAGAGGGCATCCCGCAGCCCGGCGAGCCGCAGGCCCCGTGCCTCGCGATCCGCCTCGGCCAGCTCCACGGCCTTGGCGAGTCCGACGATCAAGGGCACTGGCAGGGTCCCCGCCCGCAGGCCCCGCTCTTGGCTGCCCCCGTGCTGTTGCGGCGCGAGATCGACCCCAGGGGCGATGGCCAGGGCGCCGATGCCTTTGGGGCCATAGAGCTTGTGACCGCTGAAGCTGAGCAGGTCGATGCCGAGCGCGCGCGGCTGCAGGGGCAGATGGCCGACCGCCTGGGCGCCATCGCAGTGGAACAGCACCTGCTGCTGGCGGCAGAGCTGGCCGATGGCCTCGAGCGGCTGGAGAACGCCGATCTCGTTATTGGCGGCCATGACGCTGACGAGCAGCGTTTCCGGGCTCAAGGCGGCCTCGAGCTGCTGCAGGTCGATCAGTCCATTGGGCTGGGGCGCCAGGCAGACCAGCTCAAAGCCATGCCCCGCCAGGTAGCGCATTGGATCGAGCACGGCCCGGTGCTCGGTCGCCAGGCAGATCAGGCGCCGGCGGGTGCCGCCACGACGTAACTCCGCCTCCGCCACCCCCTTGATCGCCAGGTTGTTGGCTTCGCTGGCACCGCTGCAGAAGATCAGCTCTTCAGCCGTCAGACCCAGGGCGCCGGCGATGGCGGTCCTGGATTGCTGGACCACCGCAGCGGCGGTCAGCCCGGGTCGATGCAGGCGGCTGGCGGGGTTGGCGAACGCGTCGCTCCACCAGGGCGCCATCGCTTCCACCACCGCCGGATCGCAGGGGGTGGTGGATTGATAGTCGAGATAGGTGACGCCGGAGGCCATGGACGCCCATGCTGGCAACCATGCTGCCGAACTCGGGCGCCATGGGCCGTCGCATTGCACTGCTGTCGTTGCTGCTGGGCGCCGCCGCCGCTGCAGGGCTGGGCGCCCAGGCCCAGGAGGTGCGCGATGGCGTTTTCTTCAAGCCCTCGGAGCAGCGCCCGGCCGATCTGGTGGTGCTGCGGGAATGGGGAACGATCGAGGGGGTGCACCTGATTGGGGTGCACGGCGTGAAGCCCGATCCCAATGACCCCACGGCGCGAACCATCGTCGTCTGGGTGGAATCCCCGACTGGGGTGGAGCTGGCCGTGGACAACCTGCGCTGCAGTGCCAGTGCGCCGATGCGCCTGACCAAGCGCCGCAACGAACTCTTGATCAAGGAGCTCAACCCCGGCGGCCAGGTCACCGAGGCCAACCGCTTGGATCACAAGATCTGGTGGGCCGCCTGTTTCCCCGAGCAGGCCGGCAAGGATCCCGCCACCCTCACGGCCCTGGCCAAGCAGTTGGGCTACTCCGGCCAGCTGATCGAGCAGCAGCAGGTCCTGCCTGGAAACCCTCGATAGATTGCGGCGATGAGCCTCGAACCTGATACCCAACAAGACGTCACGCCAGCGGCACCAGCCCGTTTGCTGTTGGTGGATGACGAACCGGGGTTGCGCACGGCCGTGCAGGCCTACCTCGAAGACGAGGGCTTTGTCGTCACGACGGCCGTCGATGGAGAGGACGGCTGGGCCAAGGCCCAGGAGCTGCTGCCGGATGTGGTGATCAGCGACGTGATGATGCCCCGCCTGGATGGCTACGGCCTGCTGCGCAAGCTGCGGGAGGACGAGCGCCTGGGCGGCACCCCCGTCATTTTCTTGACGGCCAAGGGCATGACGGCCGATCGCATCGAGGGCTTCCAGGCCGGCTGCGACGACTACATCCCCAAGCCGTTTGATCCCGACGAGCTGGTGGCCCGGGTGCACAACGTGGTCAAGCGCCAGGAGCGCCTGTTGACCGAGGCCGCCCGCTTTGCCGATGCGGACATCGGCCAGATGGCCAAGCAGATCACCGAGATCCGCTCCCTGCTGGCCACCGGTGGCAGCAAGCAGCCCACCGCGGCGGTCAAGCACGAGTTCACCCCCCGGGAGGCCTCGGTGCTGCAGCTGGTGGCGGAGGGAATGATGAACAAGGAGATCGCCCGGCGCCTGGAGACCTCGATCCGCAACGTCGAGAAGTACGTCAGCCGGCTGTTCACCAAGACCGGCACCGCCAGCCGCACGGAGCTGGTGCGCTACGCCCTCGAAAACGGCCTGGTTGAGTAGCGCCTGGCTGCCGGCGGCCCTCAACCGCGGTCACCGCTACCGGGACCGGGTCCAGGCGGCCGCCCAGAGCACGGTTGGCTACTACGCCGAGCGCTATGGCCATTCCGATCCGTCGGTGTGGAGGGAGCGCCTGGCCGCCGGTGAGATCTGGTGCAACGGCCAGCAGCTCCGGGCCGATGCAGCGTTGGCAGCCGGGGATCAGCTGATCTGGCATCGGCCCCCCTGGGAGGAGGCCGCCGTGCCGGTGCTGAGTCAGCGCGCGGTCGTCTTCGATGACGGTGATCTGCTGGTGCTGAACAAACCCAGCGGCCTGCCGGTGTTGCCCGCCGGCGGGTTTCTCGAACACACCCTGCTGACGCAGCTCCAGGCCTGGGCGCCCGAGGCTCGGCCCGTGCATCGCCTGGGGCGATTCACTTCGGGCCTGTTGGTCTGCGCGCGGCAGCGGGAGACCCGGGCGCAGCTCAGTGCCCAGCTGCGGGAGAGCACCGCAGCATCAGCCGTCAGCCGGGGCTGCCTGAAGGTCTACCGCGCCCTGACCGAGCCCTTGGCGGCCGACTGGCGCTGCGGCGAGAGCCGAGCGATCACGGTTCCCATTGGCCGGCGGCCCCATGCGCTGCTGGGGCAGTTGTGGTGCGCGGCCCTCCCCGGCGATCCCTCAGCCCTGGAGTCCCGTAGTGCCTTGACCCTGCTCGAGCGCCGGCCGGAGGGCTGTTTGGTGGAGGTGGAGATTGCGACGGGCCGGCCCCACCAGATCCGGATTCACACCGCCGCCTTGGGCTCCCCACTGCTGGGGGATCCCCTGTATCTGCCGGGCGGCGCGGCGCGCCCTGAGGTGCTGCCCGGAGCCGGTGGCTACCAGCTCCATGCCCATCGCCTGCGTTTGGAGCCGAGGGGTTTGGCGCTGGAGGCGCCCCTGCCCTCAGGCCTTCTCGAAGGCCAGCAGCCGTGAGAAGTAGAAGGGGGCTTTGTTCAGGCTGCGGCGCTTGAGCACGAAGCCCGCCGCTTCAGCGGCCTGGACAATTCCCTTCTCGCGCAGGGTGTAGGCGCGGGTGGTTTTGCTGGGCCCAGGGAAGAGCTGACCGATCTTCTTGAGCACCGCCAACACCGGTGTGTAGGGGGCAAAGCTGACGATCAGGTGCTTCTCGGCCATGGAGGCGAGGTGGCGCACCATGTCCTCGGCGGGTTCCTGGGGGTAGTGGATGAAGACATCCAGGCAGACCACGGTGTCGTAGCTGCCGCTCAGGCTCTCCAGGTCGGAGGCCAGGTAGCTGACGCGCCCTGGGGCGATGCCGGCTTCATTGGCCCGGCGTTCGGCTTCCTGGACCATGGCCCCCGAGAGGTCGGAGGCGGCAATCGAGCCGGCGCCCAGCTGCGCCAGCGGCAAGGTCAGGCTGCCGACGCCACAGCCGGCATCACAGAAGCTGCGGCCGCCCAGGTTCCCCTGCTCCTGGAGCCAGGCCAGCACGTTGTCGACGGTCTTCTGGTGGCCGATGCGGATGTTCCGCTGCACCTTGTTGACGTCACTGGACTCGCTGTAGATGCGGTTCCAGCGATCGAAACCGGTGGTTTCGAAGTAGCCCTTCACCTCTTGCTTCTCGGCCTGCTTCTCGGCGGCCTTGTCGTTGAGGAGCTGATCGGCGGGCATTCGGCGCAGGGGGGAGGTGGGGCGGATCCTATTCAGGCGGCCCGGCTCCAGCGCAGCTCAGCACTGGTCCCGCTCCAGCGCAGGGTTTCGCCGAGGGGCAGGCCCTGCAGTTGCTCCCGCACGCGGGTTGGCGCACCCAGCAGGCGCCGGGGCAGGACGGTGGCCGCGGCGATGGCGCGATCGGCGTCGCCACTCCAATGGGCCAGGCGCCTGACCGCCTCGAGCAGGGGCAGGGTGACCCCGGCCAAGGTGCCGTCTTCGAGCCGGCAGCTCCCCTGTTCGACGATCAGGGTGCGCTCATCCCAGCGGTGCAGCCCGTCGGCCAGGCCATAGGGAGCGAGGGCATCGCTCACCAGCACGACCTGCTCGGGTGCCAGCCGCTGCAGCAGGACCGCCATGGTCGGATCGACATGGACGCCATCGGCGATCAAGCCCAGGGCCACGTCCCCGCGTCGGACGGCGGCGCCAATCGGTCCAGGACTGCGGTGCTGCAGTCCTGCCATCGCATTGAAACTGTGGGTGAGCATCCCCACCCCCTGCTCGAAGGCATGGGAGGCCTGCTCCGCCGTGGCCTCGCTGTGCCCGAGGCTGACCACAATCCCTCGGCTGCGCAGGGCGGCGATCACCGCATCGGAACCCGGTAATTCCGGCGCCAGGGTCACCAGGGCGATGTCCTCTTCGAAGCCGCCGATGCGGGCCTCGAGGGCCTCCAGGCTGGGGGTTGCGAGGTGCTCGGCCGGGTGGGCACCGCGTTTGCCATGGGCGAGAAAGGGGCCCTCCAGGTGTGCCCCCAGCAGCCGGCAGCGGCCGCGTTGGTGCTCTGCGCGCGCGTCCCTCAGCACCCCCAGGGCTTGGCGCAGGGGGGCGACCCCGCAGGTGACCAGCGTGGGACTGATGGCCTCCACCCCATCGCGCCAGAGCAGCTCGAGCAGCTCCAGCAATTTGGGCAGGTCTCCCGGCACCAGCTCGGGAAAGGCCAGTCCGAGGCCACCGTTGATTTGCAGATCGATGCCGGCGGGACTGAGCCAGTCGCCAGACCAGTTCTCACCGGCGGCGGCGCTTCCCTGGGGCAGCGGCTGGATGGCGGCGATCTGCTCCTGGGCGAGGCCAATGCGCCAGAGCCCCGGCTCTCCAGGCAGGCGAACGTGGCTCAGCCAGCGCATTCGATGCGAGAACGGAACCATGTCATCCTCGCTGCGAACGCTGAAACGTGCCGATGTCTGACGCTGCGCTGGTGGCCGTGGTGATGGGGAGCGACTCTGATCTGCCCACCATGCAGCCCGCCGTGGAGATGCTCAACCGCCTCGGGGTGCCCGTGGAGGTCCGCGTGCTCTCGGCGCACCGCACGCCCATGGAGATGGTGGAGTTCGCCCAAGCCGCCGCCGGCCGCGGTTTCAAGGTGATCATCGCCGGGGCTGGCGGGGCGGCTCACCTGCCCGGGATGGTGGCGTCCCTGACGGTCTTGCCGGTGATTGGCGTTCCGGTTCAGACCCGGGCCCTCTCCGGGGTGGATTCCCTGCATTCGATCGTGCAGATGCCCGCTGGTATTCCCGTGGCCACCGTGGCGATCGGCAACGGGGCGAACGCTGGCCTGCTCGCCGCGCAAATTTTGGCGACGGCCGATGGGGCCCTCTCCGCTCGCCTGGCGGAGTACCGCCAGTCCCTCCACGATCAGGTGGTGGCCAAGGACGCCCGCTTGCTGGAGCTGGGCAGTGCCGCTTACTTGGCACAGATGTGATCGGTTGGGGCGGTGTTGTTGGGGTGACCCATGCTTGAACGTCTGGTTCTGCCGCCCTGGTTGCGCCTGAGCCTGGCGCTGCCGCTGTTGGCCTTGAACCTGTGGGTTCTGCGGCAACTGCTTCTGCCGCTGGCCCCCTTCCCCGCCCTGTTCGTCGGGGCTGCGCTGATTGCGTTCCTGCTGGATCTCCCCACCCGTTGGTTGGCTCGCCGTGGCCTCCCCCGCGGGTTGGCGGTGTTGCTGGTGGTCGGCCTGTCCCTGACCCTGTTGGTCTTGGCTGCCCTCTGGTTGGTGCCCCGCCTGATTGAGCAGCTGGGTGAGCTGATCAATTCCCTGCCCTCTTGGTTGGTGGAGGCGGAGGGCGTGCTGGATCGCCTGGAGGTCTGGGCTGCCGATCGGGGATTGCCGACGGAATTCACGGACCTCAGCAGCACCCTGTTCGCCCGGGCCAGTCAGCTGGCCAGCCAGCTCAGCCAACGGGCCCTCGGGATCCTGGGGGCCACCGTCGGCCTGACGGTCAACGTGGTGATCGTGGCGGTCCTGGCCCTGTTCCTGTTGCTGGGCGGCGACCCGATCGTGGCGGGCTTGGCCCGCTGGCTTCCCGAGGGAACGCGGGCGTTGGTCACCGGCACCTTGAACCGCACCTTCCGGGGCTACTTCGCCGGGCAGGTGCTGCTGGCCTTGATCCTCAGCGCCCTGCAGATCGTGGTGTTCACCCTGCTGGGGATTCCCTATGGGGTGCTGTTCGCGGTGGCGATCGGCTTCACCACCCTGGTGCCCTATGCCAGCGCCCTGACGATTGTCTTGGTGAGTGTGCTGCTGGCCTTGGATGACCCCCGCACCGGCATCGAGGTGCTGGTGGCGGCCATCAGCGTCGGTCAGGTGGTGGATCAGGTGATCCAGCCCCGCTTGATGGGCAGCATCGTTGGTCTGCAGCCCGCTTGGCTCCTGGTCTCCCTGCCCGTTGGCGCCCGCGTGGGCAGCTTGATGGGCTTCGGCGACCTGCTGGGCCTGTTGCTGGCGGTTCCGGTCGCCAGCTGCTTGAAAACCTTTTTGGATGCCTGGGGGCAGCAGCCTGCCCCCGACGTGATCACTGGGGAATGACGCCCGCTTCCCGCAGGTGGTTGATCACCAGCTCCACGCAGGCCTCGAGGCTCTGGCTACCGGTGTCCACCCGCAGTTCGGGCTTTTCAGGGGCCTCGTAGGGGCTGGAGATGCCGGTGAATTCCTTGATTTCACCCGCGCGGGCTTTGGCGTAGAGCCCCTTGGTGTCGCGCTCTTCGCAAACGCTCAGATCCGCGGCGCAGTGGATCTCGACAAAGTCGCCGTTCTCCACCAGGGAGCGGGCGCGGTCCCGGTCGGCCTTGAAGGGGGAGACAAAGGCCGTCAGCACCACCACGCCGGCGTCCAGGAACAGCTTGCTGACCTCGCCAATCCGGCGAATGTTCTCCTCGCGATCGGCATCGGAGAAGCCCAGGTCCTTGCAGAGCCCGTGGCGGATGTTGTCGCCGTCCAGCACGTAGCAGGCCAGGCCGCGCTCAAACAGCGCCTGGTTGACCGCGTTGGCGAGGGTGCTCTTGCCGGAACCACTCAGGCCGGTGAACCAGAGGATGGCGCTGCGATGGCCGCGCTGCTCAGCCCGGGCGGCGCGATCCACCGATGCGTGGTGCCAGGCGATGTTGGTGGAGGCGCCCTTGTTGGTGAGCTCTCCGTAGGTGGGAGATGCGGTCATGGCGGGCCTTGGAGCAATGTCGGGCCATTGTCGCCGCCGACCGCTCCGGCTCAGCCGCCCGCTTGCTTGGGCCGGTAGCCCGCTTTCTCTAGGGCCGCCAGGGCGGCGCTCACCTGGTCTCCCTGCAGTTCGATCACTCCATCCTTCACCGTCCCGCCCGTTCCGGCGGCGGCCTTGAGCTGTTTCAGCAGGGCCTTGAGATCGCTTTCGGCGGCTTCGATGCCAGTGATGGCCGTCACCATCTTTCCGCCCTTGCCGGCCTTGGTGCGCTGCACCCGCACGCGCTGTTGGGCCTTGGCCGTCGATTCCGCAGGGGCACTGCTGGCCCGTTGCAGGCTTTCAGGCCGTGTGAATTCTTGCCAGCCTCCCTTCGGCATCGCTTTGGATGTGTCTTGGTTCCAGTTCAGCGCAACGGAGGTCCGCGATGGATTTGCCGGCCGTTCAGGTGGAGGTCTGGCGCCTGGGTCTCCAGGGGCAACCCGCCCAGGAGGTCTGCCGTCCTGGCCCGAGTGGCGCTGCCTTGTCCACCTCCGTGAGCGGCAGTGATCCCTGCACTGCAGGGGGTCAGCGCATCCGCATCGATCAGCCCGCCGGCTGGCCAGTCCTGCCGCCCCCGCCAGTTCCTAACCTTGACTGACTCCGCGCGCACCTGGTGACCAGCACCGTTCCTTCGATGACGTCGGCATTGGCGCTGGAGTCACGGCCCAACAGCCTGGGTCGCTACGGCCAATTTGGCGGTCAGTACGTTCCCGAGACCCTGATCCCCGCCCTGGCGGAACTGGAGCGGGCCGCTGCAGAAGCCTGGAAGGATCCCGCGTTCACGGAGCGGCTCAATCACCTGCTGCGCAACTACGTCGGCCGGCCGAACCCCCTCTACGAAGCGGAACGGCTGAGCGAGCACTACCGCCGCGCCGAGGGCGGCCCGCGCATTTGGTTGAAGCGCGAAGACCTCAATCACACCGGCGCCCACAAGATCAACAACGCCCTGGGCCAGGCACTCCTGGCCCTGCGGATGGGCAAAAAGCGGATCATTGCCGAAACCGGTGCGGGCCAGCACGGTGTGGCCACCGCCACGGTCTGTGCGCGCTTTGGCCTCGAGTGCGTCGTCTACATGGGCGCCGAGGACATGCGCCGTCAGGCCCTGAACGTCTTCCGGATGCGTCTGCTGGGGGCAACGGTTCAGCCCGTCACCGCTGGCACCGCCACCTTGAAGGACGCCACCAGTGAGGCGATCCGCGATTGGGTCACCAACGTCGAGACCACCCACTACATCCTGGGTTCCGTCGCAGGCCCCCATCCCTTCCCGATGCTGGTGCGCGATTTCCATGCCGTGATCGGCGAGGAGACCAAGCGCCAGTGCCATGAGGCCTTTGGCCGCAACCCCGATGTCCTGGTGGCCTGCGTTGGTGGGGGCTCCAATGCCATGGGTCTGTTCCACCCCTTTGTCCAGGACACCGACGTCCGCTTGATCGGCGTGGAAGCGGCCGGCGATGGCGTTCCCACCGGTCGCCATGCCGCCACCATTACCGAGGGTCGCGTAGGCGTGTTGCACGGGGCGATGAGCCTGCTGCTCCAGGACGAGGAGGGGCAGGTGCAGGAGGCGCACTCCATCAGTGCCGGCCTGGATTACCCCGGTGTGGGCCCTGAGCACAGCTATCTCAAGACCATCGGCCGGGCCGAGTACGGCGCCGTCACGGACGCTGAGGCCCTCGATGCCCTGCAGCTGCTCTGCCAACTGGAGGGCATCATCCCGGCCTTGGAGACCGCCCACGCCTTTGCCTGGCTCGACAAGCTCTGCCCCACCCTGGCCCCAGGGACCGAGGTGGTGCTCAACCTCTCCGGCCGCGGCGACAAGGACGTCAACACCGTGGCCGACCGCTTGGGCAGCGCCCTTAGCTGAGCAGCCGATCGAGGTAACCCGCCACGCTCTCCACCGCTGAACGAGCGGTGGAGTAGGCCATGCGCATGGGGCCGATCAGGGCGACGTGGCCGTCGTTGCCGTAGCTGGCTTGCACCACGGCGCAGTCCTGCAGGGCGGGATGGGGGTGCTCTGAGCCAATCCAGACCCCGCCCCTGCCGCTGGCGGCCTCGCTGCGCAGAACCTGTTGGGGCTCCAGCTCCACAAGTTGCAGCAGCGGTTTCAGGCTGGAGCTGCGTTGGAATTCCGGTTGGCCAAGCAGTCCCGCCACCCCGAGGCTGACGGCGCCTTCGCTGCTGTTGCCCCGGGCCAGGTTGTGGCTGCTGAGGCCCTGCCGCAGCAATTCGCCGCTGCTTCCCAGTTGGCTGGGGAGCGCCTTCCAGTTCAGGCGACCAGTACCCCCCTGGAGTTGATCGCTGGCCCAGCGCTCCAGGGCTGGCACCTGGGCACCCAGTTCCTCGGGCATCCGCAGGTTGAGACAACTGGCGGCGGCCCCCTTTTCCACGAGCAGCACCAGCAACCGGTCGTTGCTGGGGACCAGCCGGACCGTCTCGAGGCTGCCTCCCATCTCCTGGGGCCGGGTGATCAGGCTCATCAGGCCCGTGAGGTCGGCCAGGCGGCGGGCGAGCTGCAGCAGCAGGTCATCCAAGGCGGCCCATTGCAGGCTCAACCCCGTGAGCTCACGGTTGAGTTGATTGGCGGCGGCACCGGGGGCGGGCAGGAGGCAGTCCACGTAGTGGCGATACCCCAGTTGGCTCGGAACGCGGCCGGCGGAGGTGTGCGGTTGGGTGAGCAGGCCCCGCTGCTCCAGGGCTCCCATGGCGGAGCGCACCGTGGCGGGGCTGGCCTGGAGGTCGAAGCGCCGCACCAGGGTTTGGCTGCCCACGGGCTCCGTGGTGTCGACGTAGTGCTGCACCGTCGCCTGAAGCACCTGCTGTTGCCGTCGGGGCAGGGGCTGCAAAACGGTGCACTGATGCCGCTTTGCGGATGCTACGGGGCCTAAACGCTGGCGCGGGCTGAATGCAGGAAAAAGCGGCGGTAGTCCGGGTCCTGATCGAGCAAATCCAGGAAGCGATCCCGGTCGAGCCGCAGCAGCAGTCCGTCTCCCCGCGCCCGCACGGTGACGGCCCGGGGGTGGTCCTCGATCAGGCCTGCGTCGCCGAAGAAGTCCCCCTCCTCCACCAGCCCCTGTTTGATCGGAGTCCCGCCCCAGAGATCGTTCTGCAGCACCTCCAAGGTGCCGGCCACCACCACATAGAAGGCGTCCGGGGCGTCCCCTTCGCGGAAGACCTCCTCGCCATGGCGGATCCGATCGCTGACGAATTCCGAGGCCAGCCAACGCAGCAGCTTGGGATCGACGCCGTGGAACAGGGGGATGGTGGCCAGGCGCTCGGGCGTGATCCGGACCCGTTGCCCCAGCTCCAGGTTGAAGCCGCTCATCTGCCGGTGCCAGAAGGAGGCATAGAGCCCGCCAGCGGCCAACAGATCGTTGTGGTGGCCGAGCTCCACCACCTGGCCTTGATCGATCACGGCGATCTGATCCATGGCCGCAGCGGCCCGCAGCCTGTGCAGCACGGAGACCACCGTGCGGCCCTCGCTCAAGCGGCGCAGGGTGGTGTTGATCGCTTCTTCGGTGCTGGGATCGAGGGCGCTGGTGGCTTCATCCAGCAGCAACAGCTGGGGGTTGCGAACGATCGCCCGGGCAATGGCAATCCGTTGCTTCTGGCCACCGGAGAGGCGACCGCCACCGGAACCGACCGGGGTCTGGAGGCCGTTGGGTAGGGACTGAATCAGTTCCCCGAGCTCGGCGGCTAGGGCTGCATCGAGGACCTCCTGATCGGACGCATCGAGCCGGCCCAGGCGGATGTTGTCCGCGATCGAGAGATCGAACAGGACGGTCTCCTGGGGGACCAACGCCACCTGCTCAAGCCAGGCGCCCCGGTCGGTGGTGCTCAGGGGCACGCCATCGACCCGCAGGCCACCGCGCTGGGGCTCGATTTGCCGCAGCAGCAGTCGAAGCACGGTGCTTTTCCCGCCGCCGCTGGGGCCCACCAGGGCGAGGGAGCTGTTGGCGGGGATCGTCAGGTTGAGTCCGTCCAGGCCGCCACCACCCGGGTAGCGGAACCGCACTTGCTCGATCCTCAGCTCCTGCCGCAAGGCCGGCGGGCTGGGTTCAATCCCTCGGGCCAGCGCCGGCCGTTGCTCGGAGCGCTTGGCGGCGGGCAGCTGCTGCTCCAGCAGGTTCAGGGCCGTCGTGGCGGCCTGGAGTGGCAGCAGGGAGGCGCCCAGCTGCCACATGCCGCTGACCATGGCCGTGGCGATCCCCAGGGCGGAGACCAGCTGGCCCACCGTGAGTTGCCTTTGCAGCACCAACCAGGTGCCCAGGGCAAAGACGCTCACCAGCGTGAGCATGGCGGAAGCGGTCAGGGCGGCCTGTTGCAGGCCCGACATCGCTCCGACCCGCTGGGCCCAGCGCATCAGGTCCCGGTTGCGACGGTTGAATTCCGAGCGGGTGGTGCTGCGCAAACCGAACAGGTCCACCAACTCCCGGCTCCGCAGCCGTTCGCCGGCGTAGCTCAGCAGTCGTCCGGCCTGCTCGACCCGCGCCTCTTCCCGCCTGGCCAGGGCCGGGGTGAAGGCCACCTGGCTCACGAGCAGCAGCGGCGTGAGCACCACGGCGACCAGGGCGAGCCGCCAATCGCTGGTGAACAGCAGCAGCACCCCAAGCAAGAGCTGCGCCACCGTCCAGGTGAAGAGGGGGAGCTGGCTGACGACCGCGTTCTCCAGGGTGGGAATCTGCAGCGCCAGCAAGCCCTGCTCCCCCCCTTCGGCGCGGCCATCGGTGGGGTTCGGTTGCTCCAGCAGATGGCCGAAGAGCCGCTGGCGAAAGCTCGTGCCCAGTTGGCTACCGAGGGCGGCAAACAACTTGATCGAGAAGCCGTTGCAGACCACCGCCAGCAGGAGCCAGGCGCAGGGCAGCAGCACCAGCACCGCCACCGGTGGCCCGCCGCTGGGGTTGCCAATCACCTGGTCGATCACCAGCTGCAGCAGCACCGGGATGCCCACCATCAGCAGCGGATCGGGCAACACCGTGAGGATCGCCAGGACCGCCTTCAGCCGTTGATTGCCGAAGTAGCGCCACAGTCGTAGGGGCAGCAGCAGCGGAAACATCGGCCGGCTCATCCAGCCAACCGATAGCAATCACAGCCGCGTTTGACCGCCTGGCCGCCTCAGTACCGCGGCACCATTGGGTCGGCTGAGACGCTCCAGGCATCGATTCCGCCCTGCAGGTTCAGCACCTGTTCGTAGCCCTGGGCTTCCATCAGCCAACAGGCGAATTGCCAGCTGCGGATCCCGGCGTGACAGAGCACGACCACGGGTTGATCCCGGTTGATCAAGCTCGAGATCTGCTCAATCCAGGTCTCCGATTGACTCAGGGGGAGATGGATCACCGGTTGCTGCAGCCGAGCCAGGTCCAATTCCATGGCCTCGCGCACATCCACCAGCTGCAACGCCTCACCGGCGTCGAGCCGACGCTTCAGTTCTGTGGCGCTGATGCTTGCGGGACTGGGCATCACGGAACCCTACCGGCGGTCACGGGGGTGCCAAAGATCGCCTTGATGCATAAAGATGAGGCCAATCCTGTAAGCGACGCATGAAGGCCCGCCCCTTCTTGGCGGCACTGCTGGCGGTGGCGTTGGCGATGCTGAGCTTTGGCTTGGCGGGTTGGTGGCTGCTCCTGCAGCGCAGTCCCCTTGCGTTGCAACACCAGGCCCTCTCCATGCCGCTGGCTGCGCGCTTTGTTCCGCGGACGGCGCCCCTGAGCCTGCACTGGTTGGTGGGCCCGGATGAGCCGGCTGCCTACGCCCGGGCCGTTGCTCCCCCCCGTCAGCGCCGTCAGGCCGCGGCGGCCGCTGATCGCCTGCGGGACGGGGCCTTTGCCGCTGCGGGCCTGGACTACGCCTCGGAGCTCTCCCCCTGGCTGGGGGATGAAAGCAGCTTTGCCCTCTTGACCCCCCCTGGAAGCGGGGAGGCACCCGGTTGGGTGCTGGCGCTGCGCAGCCGCGACAACGAAGGGGCCCGCCGCTTCCTGCAGCGCTTCTGGCAGACCCGAAGCCTGGCTGGGACCGATCTGCAGATCACCAGCTACCGCGGCATGGGGCTGATCAGCGGTCGCGGCGCCCTCTTGGGCCAGGACCCGCAACCCCTGGCGACGGCCCTGATCAACGACGATTTGGTGCTGATTGCCTCGGGTCGGGGCGTGCTCGAGCAGGCGCTCGATGTCTCCCAAATCGATGAACTGAACCAAGCGGCCAGTGCGCCCCTGCAAAAGGCCCTGCAGCGACTTGGAGAGGGGGTGGCGCTGCTGACGGCCCGCCCCGAGGCCATGGAGCAGTGGCTCGGCTTGCCCGTCGGGGATGAGTCGGCGGCGGTGGAATTGGTGCTGGCCTTGGCCCCCCAGGGGTCGGGGCTTCAGGTGGATGGCCTGGCCCAGTTGCGCGATGCGCTCCCCAGCCTGGGTCCGGTCAACACGGAGCTGTTGCGCCAGGTGCAGGTCGCTGCCGACAGCCTTGCCTTCTTGACCAATCCCGCTGAGCTCCTCGCCGCCGAGGACGCCAATGCTTGGAGCAGCCTGCTTGGCCCGTCCCTGACCCAGGCCCTCAAGCGGGATCAAGGTCCCCTGCCGGCCCTGGTGGCCGCGGCGGATTCGGGGCCCTTGCTTTGGGCCCATCAGAGCGAAGGCTGGTTGCTGGGCACCCGCGGGGATCGTCCGTCGGCCGAGACCCTGCAGCCGGCCCTTGAGGCCGATGGATACAGCGCCTCCCCGCTGGAGAGCCGCGGGCAAACCCTTCAGGCCTGGACGCGCCTCGAGTCCAAGCCGGTCAAGGGCAATCCCGACCAGCTCCAGGCCCAGCTCGCAGGCGCCCGCTCCAGCCAAGGTGGTTTCGCCTGGTGGGGCCAAGGCCTGGCGATCCTCAACCAGCAGTACGAAGGCCGTCGTGCACCCCAGGAGCGCCTCGATCAGCTGGAGCTCTTGGGCGCGCCCCAGGCCCCCTTCCAGTGGTCGATGGACGCCCAGGCTGCCCAGGGTCTGCTCAGTCGCTGGAAGCTCTGGCGCTTGGTGGGCACGCTCTCCAGCTCCTCCCTGACCCCCAGGGTGGACGGGGTGGCCTTGAGCCTGGAGCCTGATGCCCCCGACCAACGCAGCTTGAGGCTGCGGGGGCTGCTGCAACTGCACGCCTGACCATGGCCAGCCGCAAGCTTGAGTTGCTGTTGGTGCGCCACGGCATCGCTGAAGAGCGCAGTGAGGGCGTCGATGACGCCCAGCGCAGCCTCACGCCGGAGGGGCGTGAGCGCACCACTCAGCAGCTGGAGCGCCTGCTGGAGTTGGAGTTGGACTGTGATCTGGTGCTCAGCAGTCCGCTGGTGCGGGCCCGCCAGACCGCTGAATTGATCGTGAGCGCAGGGCTGGCCCCAGAACTGGAGTTGGCGGCGGCCTTGGCTCCCCTGGCGGACCCCCTGCCCCTGCTCGAGCGCTGGCTCGGCCCCCTCTCCCCGCGGCCCGGTTGGAAGCGCCTGGCCTTGGTGGGCCATGAGCCGGACCTGAGCACCTTGGCGGCGCTGTTGATTGGTGTGCCGATGGCCCGAGCCCCCCAGGCGATCCGGCTCAAGAAAGCCGGTGCCTTGCTGCTGCAGTGGCCGATCGCCCCAGGCGCTGACTTGCTCGGATCGGCCCGCCTGGAGATGGTCCTGCCGCCTCGGGTACTGCTCGGTCGGCGACAGTCCCGCAGCGAGGGCGGGCCTTAGGTTGCGGTTGACGCAACCCCGATTCCATGGCTGAGGAGGCAACCCCAACGGCAGCGACTCCGGCGTATCGCCCGGGTCTGGAAGGGGTGCCGGCCACGCAGTCGGCGGTGTGCGACATCGATGGACAGCAAGGGCTGCTGACCTACCGCGGCTACCGGGTGGATCAGCTGGCCCAGCAGAGCACCTTCCTGGAGACCGCCTATCTGCTGATCTGGGGTGAGCTCCCCGACGCTGAGCAGCTGGCGGCGTTTGAGCAGGAGGTGCAGATGCACCGCCGGGTGAGCTTCCGCATCCGGGACATGATGAAGTGCTTCCCGGCCAGCGGCCATCCGATGGACGCCCTGCAGAGCAGTGCGGCCTCCCTGGGTCTCTTTTATTCCCGCCGCGCCCTCGACAACCCTGAATACATCTATTCAGCGGTGGTGCGCCTGATCGCCAAGATCCCGACGATGGTGGCGGCGTTTCAGCTGATTCGCAAAGGGCAGGACCCGATTCAGCCCAGGGATGACCTGCCCTATGCGGCCAACTTCCTGTACATGCTCACCGAGCGTGAACCGGATCCCCTGGCGGCGCGCATCTTTGATGCCTGCTTGATCCTGCACGCCGAGCACAGCCTGAACGCCAGCACCTTCAGCGCGCGGGTGACGGCCAGCACCTTGACCGATCCCTACGCCGTGGTGGCCTCGGCTGTGGGGACCCTGGCGGGCCCCCTCCATGGCGGCGCGAATGAAGACGTCTTGGCGATGCTGGAAACCATCGGCTCGGCTGATCAGGTGAGGCCCTGGCTGGATCAGGCCATTGCCGAGAAGCGCAAGATCATGGGCTTCGGCCACCGCGAGTACAAGGTCAAGGACCCCCGGGCGGTGATCCTGCAGAAACTGGCGGAAGAGCTCTTCGATCAGTTCGGCCACGACCCCCTCTACGACCTGGCCCGCGAGTTGGAAGCCGCGGCAGCCGAGCGCCTGGGTCCGAAGGGGATCTACCCGAACGTCGACTTCTATTCCGGCTTGGTCTACCGAAAACTGGGCATTCCCCAGGACCTGTTCACCCCGATCTTTGCGATCGCGCGCACCGCAGGCTGGCTGGCCCACTGGAAAGAACAGCTCGGTGCCAACCGCATCTACCGGCCCACGCAGATCTACACCGGCTCCAGCGGCCGCGATTGGCAGCCGATCGAAGGCCGTTAAGGGCTGCGCCGGCCTAAGTTGCCCCCATCAACAGACCACCCATGGTGATCGCCAATCCCGCTGTCGTGAGTGCCGGGCTCGACCTTGAGGCCAGCTTCACGGACGTGCTGCAGGGCTTCGGCTTGTCGCCGGGGATGGCCCACCTGCTCTGGCTGCCGCTGCCGATGCTGGTGGTCCTGGTGGCTGCAGTCGTTGGCGTGTTGGTCAACGTCTGGCTCGAGCGGAAGATCTCGGCGGCCGTTCAGCAGCGGATCGGCCCCGAATACGCCGGTGCCCTGGGCATCCTTCAGCCCCTCGCGGACGGCCTGAAGCTGCTGTTCAAAGAGGACATCATTCCGGCCCGAGCCGACGGCCTGCTGTTCACCCTGGGCCCGGTGCTGGTGCTGGTGCCGGTGATCCTGAGCTGGTTGGTCGTGCCCTTCGGCCAGCACCTGCTGATCAGCAATGTCGGCGTCGGCATCTTTCTCTGGATTTCCCTGAGCAGCATCCAGCCCATTGGCTTGCTGATGGCTGGCTACGCCTCGAATAACAAGTACTCCCTGCTCGGTGGCTTGCGGGCCGCCGCCCAGTCGATCTCCTACGAGATTCCCCTCGCCTTGGCGGTGCTGGCCGTGGTGATGATGAGCAACTCCCTCAGCACGGTTGACATCGTCAACCAGCAAACCGGCGCCGGGATCCTCAGCTGGAACATCTGGCGCCAGCCCGTCGGCTTCGTGATCTTCTGGATCTGCGCCCTGGCCGAATGTGAGCGCCTTCCCTTCGACTTGCCGGAGGCTGAAGAGGAGTTGGTGGCTGGCTACCAGACCGAATACGCCGGCATGAAGTTCGCCCTCTTCTATCTGGGCAGCTACATCAACCTGGTGCTCTCCGCCCTGCTGGTGGCGGTGCTCTACCTGGGTGGCTGGGGCTTCCCGCTTCCCGTCGAGTGGGTGGTGAACCTGACCGGCCAGCCGATCGACGCTCCCCTGGTGCAGGTGATCACCGCCACCACCGGCATCGTGATGACCGTGCTGAAGGCCTACCTGCTGGTCTTCTTCGCGATCCTGCTGCGCTGGACCGTTCCCCGGGTGCGCATTGACCAGCTGCTGGACCTGGGTTGGAAGTTCCTGTTGCCGGTCGCCCTGGTCAACCTGCTGGTGACCGCTGGTCTGAAGCTCGCGTTCCCGGCCTTCTTCGGCGGTTAATTCCCCACCGCCACCCCCCTTTGCCAGGTCGCCAGGCCATCATGGTGCCGGCGCCACCGCCCCTTCCCACCACTCCATGTTCGGGTTCCTCAAGAAAGTCGGTGACTACACCCGCGATGCGGTGGGTGCGGCCAACTACCTCGCCCAGGGGCTTTCGGTCACCTTTGACCACCTTCAGCGCAGGCCGATCACGGTTCAGTACCCCTACGAAAAACTGATTCCGTCGGAGCGCTACCGCGGCCGAATCCACTACGAGTTCGACAAGTGCATCGCCTGTGAGGTGTGTGTGCGCGTCTGCCCGATCAACCTGCCGGTGGTGGATTGGGTGATGAACAAAGCCACCAAGAAAAAGGAACTGCGCAACTACTCCATCGACTTCGGGGTGTGCATCTTCTGCGGCAACTGCGTCGAGTACTGCCCGACCAACTGCCTCTCGATGACCGAGGAGTACGAGCTGGCGGCCTTTGATCGCCACAGCCTGAACTACGACAACGTCGCCCTCGGCCGTCTCCCCACCAGCGTCACCAGCGACCCAGCGGTCTTGCCCCTGCGGGAGCTGGCCTATCTGCCGAAAGGGGAGATGGATCCCCATGGCGTGGATCCCAATCGTCCGCGGGCCGGCAAACTGCCCGCTGACGTCCTCAAGACCCTGCCGAAGGAGGAGAACGCCTGATGACCATTGCTTCCTCCACGCAGTTCATCTGCTTTGTCTTCCTCTCAGCAGCGGTCGCCATCGGCGCCCTTGGCGTGGTGCTGCTGCCGAGCATCGTCTATTCCGCCTTTCTGCTGGGCGGCGTGTTCCTCTCGGTTGCCGGTCTCTACCTGCTGCTGAATGCCAGTTTCGTGGCGGCCGCCCAGGTGCTCGTCTACGTCGGTGCGGTCAACGTCCTGATCCTGTTCGCGATCATGCTCGTGAACAAGAAGGAAGACCTGGCGGCGATCCCTGGCCTGGCCGTGCGTCGCTTCCTCTCCGGTGCAGTGTGCGCTGGTTTGTTTGCCCTGCTGCTGCGGGTGGCCTTCACGACCCCCTGGGCCCTGCCCGGCCCGACCCCCATTGGCGAAGAGGCCACCATTCGCATCGGTGAGCACCTCTTCAGCGACTACCTGCTGCCATTCGAGCTGGCGTCAGTCCTGCTGTTGATGGCGATGATCGGCGCGATCGTCCTGGCCCGCCGCGATGTCTTCAGCACCGATGTGGTCACCGGCGAACCCGCTGATCAGGGTTTGATCGAGAAATCCCGCACGCCCCTGCTCCTGGAGAAAACCAACTGATGTCCATCGAGCTGCCCACCACCGTTCCTCTCCAGGGCTATCTCGCCTTGGCCGCCATCCTGTTTTGCACGGGTGTCTGGGGACTGATCAACAGCCGCAACGCCGTGCGGGTGCTGATGAGCATCGAGCTGATGCTCAATGCGGTGAACATCAACCTGATGGCGTTCTCCAGCTACCTCGATGGCCAGCTGATTCGCGGACAGGTCTTTGCAATTTTCGTGATCACCGTGGCGGCTGCTGAGGCTGCCGTTGGCCTGGCGATCCTTCTCTCTCTGTATCGGAACCGTGAAACGGTGGATATGGAGCGTTTCAACTTGCTGCGTTGGTAGCCAGGCTGGGCGCGAGCTCAGCTCTGGCTTATGCGCCTTGAGACCGTTTGGTTGATCCATCGAGCGGCCAGCCAGGCTGCCCTGCGCCAAGCCCGGCGTTGCGCCCAGATCTTGCGCGATCAAGGCGTCAAGGTCGCCGTGGCCATGAGTGGGGCCAGTGCGAACCCCTTCCCCGGGCTCTTGGCGGATGAGGGGAGTCCGCCCGATTTGGCCGTGGTGCTGGGCGGAGACGGAACGGTGCTTGGGGCCGCGCGGCACCTGGCGCCCCTGGATGTGCCGATCCTCTCGTTCAATGTCGGCGGTCATTTCGGCTTTTTGACCCAGGAGCGCAAGCTGCTGGGCCATGGCCATGAAGCCGAGGGTTCCTTCGATCTCTGGCAGCGACTTCGGGACGATCGCTTTGCCCTCGAGCGGCGCATGATGCTCGAGGCGCGCACCGACAGCAGCGACACGGTGCATACGGCCCTCAATGACCTCTACCTGAGGCCCGGGATCGACGAGGTCACCCCCACCTGCGTCCTGGAGTTGGAGATTGATGGGGAGGTGGTTGATCAGTTCCGGGGGGATGGCCTGATCATGTCGACCGCGACCGGCTCAACGGGGTATTCGATGGCGGCCGGGGGCCCGATCCTGCATCCCGGTGTGGAGGCGATTGTGGTGAACCCGATCTGTCCGATGAGCCTCTCCAGCCGTCCGTTGGTGGTTCCGCCCCGGGCGCAGTTGGCGGTCTGGCCGCTGGGTCCCTCCAACAGTCGGGTGCGCCTCTGGAAGGACGGGGCCTTCGCGGCGGTGCTGGAGCCCGGGGATCGCTGTGATGTGCGCCGCTCCCCCCATCACGCCTTGATGGTGCTGCTGGAGCAGAGCCCCTCCTACTACCGCACCTTGACCCATAAGTTGCATTGGGCCGGCAGTTTGACGGCCGCCGAGCCGTCTCCCAACTAGAGCAAGCCCATGGCCCTCGAGATTGAGCGTCGCTTTCTGGTCTCCGGTCAGCAGTGGCGCTCCGTGGTGTCTTGGCAGCGGGACTTCGCCCAGGGGTACCTGCCGAACTCCTCCCAGGCGATGACCTCGCGGGTCCGCCTGGCCGGCGTCGATGAGGCTTGGCTGACGCTCAAATTCCCCGCCGGCGGAATCGCCCGGCAAGAGTTTGAGTACGCGATTCCGGCGGCCGATGCTTCGGCGTTGCTCGAGCGCTGCGAGGCGCAGCTGATCAAGCGTCGCTTCGGCTTGGATTTACCGGGTGGGGACTGGGTTCTGGATGTCTTTGCAGGGGAGAACGCCCCCTTGGTGCTGGCCGAAGTGGAACTGGAGCGGGCCGATCAGGCCGTGGAGATCCCGGATTGGTGCGTGCGGGAGATCACCGGGCTTGGCCAATTCAGCAATGCGGCCTTGGCAAGCCATCCCTGGGCCCGCTGGAGCGAGGCGGAGCGGACCCCCTGGCTGGAGCACAGCTGAGCTGCCTTAGGATTTGCTTAAGGATTGACCAGGTTGTTCGTTGCTCGGCCTTTACGACCAAGACGGAGTGCTCCGCTGCTGTGGGCTGGATCAGGCCGAGTGCCTCGCCTACGCCGAGCTCTTTGCCCTGGGCGAGGGTGCCTTCAGCATTGAGCCGCTGTTCGCGGCGGTGGAGTCGGGAGCTAGTCCTCGTCCCCAGGCAGGTTGCAGCAATTGAAGCCGTCGCGGCAGATCTTGCCGTGATCCATCGCCCAATTCAGCAGCGCCACGCGGTTCTTGGCGCCCGTTTTGGTGAAGACGTTGCTGACGTGGTTGTCCACGGTGCGTTTGCTGATCATCAGGTTCTCGCCAATCTCCTGATTGGTGAGGCCTTGGGCGACGAGTTGGATGATCTCCAGTTCGCGCTCGGAGAGGTCCATGGGGGAATGGCCGAGGCTGCTTCGATCAGTCATCCATGCCCCGAGACGCCTTGTCACTGTAGGCAGCCGATCCCATCTGGGCATGGCAGCGGTGGTTAATGATGGGCCCTGTTAAGCAAGGTTGTTTTGCGGCTACAGCAGGCGCTTGAGGCGGGCCAGTTTGCCCTGACGGCAGAGGTGATGCCCCCCCGTGGCGGGGAGATCAAGCGGACCCTTGAGCACGCTGCGTTGCTGAAGGACTGGGTGCACGCCGTGAACGTCACCGACGGCAGCCGCGCCGTCATGCGGATGAGCAGCCTGGCGGTCTGTCGGCTGTTGCTAGACGCCGGTGTCGAGCCGGTCTGGCAGCAGGCCTGCCGGGACCGCAATCGCATTGGTCTGCAGGCCGATCTGCTGGGGGCCCATGCCCTGGGGATCAGAAACATCCTCTGTCTGACGGGGGACCCGGTTCGGGCGGGAGATCAACCGCAGGCCCGGCCGGTCAACGAGTTGGAGTCGGTGCGCTTGCTCAAGCAGGTGGCGGCCTTTAACCGCGGTGAGGATCCGGTGGATGGCCCCCTGCCGGATGGTCCAACGGACCTGTTCGCCGGTGCAGCGGCCGATCCGCAAAGCCCCAGTTGGAGTGGCCTGAGCAGCCGAATCCGCCGGAAGCAGCAGGCGGGGGCGCGATTTGTGCAGACCCAGATGGTGATGGACGAGGACTGCCTGAAGCGTTTCGTCGATGAGATCACCGCACCCTTAGGACTGCCGGTACTGGCGGGGGTGTTTCTCCTGAAATCGGCGAAAAACGCCGCCTTCATTAACCGCGTCGTTCCCGGCGCCTGTATTCCTCAATCGATCATTGATCGTCTGGCCGCCGCGAGCAATCCAGCGGACGAGGGAATCACCATCGCCGCGGAACAGGTCCGTCGCTACGCCCAAACCTGTCAGGGCGTTCACCTGATGGCCGTGAAGGCCGAGGAGCGCATTCCCCTGATCCTGGAGCGCGCGGGATTCAGCTCGCGCTGCTGATCGCTAGATCGGTGCCGAGCAGGTCGGCCATGGCCTTCTGTTGCGCAGAGGGCTTGGCATAGTCCTGGCGACGGGCGTCGGTGATCAGCCAGTCCAGGGCTGCTTCTTGGAGATCGAAGTGGTCGCCATTGCGGTCAACGCAGTAACGACCAAAGACCAACTTCTCGACCAAACGAACGCCGGGTCCGATGCGGGAGTAGTCAAAGATGATCGAGTTATCGATCGTGGCGCCTTCGCAGATGTGGCAGCTCGGTCCGATCATCGCGGGGCCAATGATTGTGGCGCCGTCTTCGATCTTGGTCATGCCGCCGACGTAAATCGGTCCCTCGACATGGATCTTGTCCCAGTTGGCCGCCACGTTGAGGCCGGCATAGATGCCCGGACGGATTTCCTTGCCGGGGATTTGAACCTGGCGCACTTCGCCCTGCAGAACACTGCGGATGGCCTGCCAGTAGTCGGGGACTTTGCCGATATCGACCCACTCGAAGTCCATCGGCAGGGCGTAGAACGGTGCGCCGTTGGCGACCAGCTGGGGGAAGAGGTCAGAGCCGATGTCGAAGGGAACACCCTCGGGGACAAAATCGAGAACTTCCGGCTCGAAGATGTAGATGCCGGTGTTGATCATGTCGCTGGCGGCTTCTTCCACAGAGGGCTTCTCTTGGAAGGAACGCACCCGGCCGTCGTCATCGGTGACCACGACGCCGTAGCTGCTGACCTGGTCCCGGGGAACGCGCTTGGTGATCAAGCTCGCCATCGCCCCTTTGGCCTTGTGGCGCTTCACGGCTTCGCTGAGATCGAGGTCGATCAGCGCATCTCCGCAGAGCACCACGAAGGTGTCATCAAAGAAGTGTTGGAAGGTCTGAATTTTTTTGAGGCCACCGGCGGAGCCAACGGCATCACCAATCAGTTCGCCGTCTTCAATCCGTCCTTCAAAGCTGTAGGCGATTTCAACGCCAAAGCGTTGACCATCGCGGAAATAGTTCTCGATCTCCTCAGCCAGGTGGGAGACATTCACCATGATTTCGGTGAACCCGTGCTCCCGCAAAAGCTCCAGCAGAAACTCCATCACGGGTTTCTGAAGGATGGGGATCATCGGCTTCGGGATCGTGTGAGTAATGGGTCTCACACGGGTTCCCTTGCCCGCGGCCAGGATCATCGCCTTCATCGCGCCACCCTACGCAAAAGACTTAGGCCGCAATGGGTTCACGAGCCGGCCCCCGAGCTGACCCCAGTTCAGAGGGCAGCGGCAGTTGCACCGATTCCCGCTCATCGAGCAGCCGCTTGAGTTGCAAGGGCCCGAACAAGCCGCCCTGCTGCTCCAACTCCACTTTTCCTTGGGAGCAGAGGAACAGCAGCGCCCAAAACACCCCCACCCGATCGCTGTCCAGATCCTCTGGTGCGACGGCAGCCCAGGCCTCCACGAGACCCTCAAAACCCGTCCACTCCAGGGATTGCGGCCACTGCAGCAGGAACTGGCTCAGGGCGGCGGTGGTTTCCGGCAGTTTCTCGCGGTGGGCGAGGGCGGCGACCTGCTCGATGGCGGCCCGGTCGCTGTAGCGGCGGCTGCGTTGGCGGTTGCGGACTTGTCCCTCTTCCTGCTCGAGCCGCTCGGCGATGTCCTCGAGTTGCCGGATCAGTTCGCCCAGGGTCACCGGGCGCTGCAGCGGTGGCGGGGCTACGGGGCGCCGCAGCAGATGGCGCTCCGGTTTGCGGGGGAGCTCCAGCCCAGGGGTGAGCAGCCAACCCTGCCCCTCGGCATCGAAGTCAAAGTCATACCCCTCGTCCAGTTCGGGTTCAGGGGGGAAGGTCTGGGCCTCGAGGACTTCCGCCTTCAGGCTGACCAGCACCGAGGCGGCGAGGAAGGCTTCGCTGGTTTCGGCGAGGTCCTGTTCGTAGCTGCCGCCGCGTCCCTTGTTGAGGGCCGCCACGAGCTTGGGCACTTCAATGCGCTGCCGCAGCTGATCGAGAAAGCCGTCGACGACAGCGATGACATCGACGTCCCAGGGGTCGAGATCACCCCGCTCGGCGGCGTCTTGCAACAGCCGGATCGCAAGCCTGGCGCCACCTTCGGCCACGGTTTCTTGCGGACTGGACTGAAGGTACCGGCTTGAAGCGGGTTAAGCCAGTGCCCAAGAGCGATCTGAGCCCATTCTTTTCATGGGCTTCTTGGCCAATCTTGCGCCCCTAGGCGTGCAATTAAGCGGCCTCGCCCTGGGCGGAGCTTTCGCCAGCGGCTGGGAGCAGGCCCAGCTGGGCATCCACGGTGGCGCGGTAGCGCTGCACGTCTTCCTCAAGCTCGCGAATGCGCACCTGTTGTGCTTCGTACTCGCCAGGATCGGTCTGGCTTTCAACCCGCTTGACCACACCGGTCCAGACGGCAAAGACCCAGGCGGCGGTTGCGCCGACACCGCCCACCACCAGCAGCAGTGCGGCCAGGGGCATGGTGGTGGTCAGCCCAGGCAGAAAGCGCACGGTGGTGGGCGCGGTGTTCTCCAGGGTGAACATCACCGTGGCCAGACCAAAACTGAAGATCAGCAGGAAGTTCAGCTGCTTCATGGCTGCGAGGGGCCGCTGTTGAGCTGTTTTTGAGATTACGAAGATCTTGTACGCGCAGCCCCTAGGCGGCTGCGCTTCGTAATGCCCCTAGGACAGGGCCGGTGCCTGCAGGGGAGCCTGGCGAATCAGGCCAGCTCCGGCAGGAGCGGTCAGGGCCTTCATCGAACTCTCGTTTCGGGCTACCAACTGCTCCATCGACGCCTTGTAGCTGTCGGTCATTAGTCGCGGATAGAGGCCGATGCCGATGATCGGCACCAAGAGGCAGCCAATGATGTAGATCTCCCGCGGCTCGGCATCCACCAGGTTGGTGTGGTCGACGAGCTCGGCCTTCTCCTTGCCGTAGAAGATCTCCCGCAACATCGAGAGCAGGTAGATCGGGGTCAGGATCACGCCGATGGCCGCCAGGCCATCGATGGCCACCCGGAAGGGAAGGGTGTAGGCGTCATCGGTGGCGAAGCCGACGAAGACCATCAGCTCGCTGACGAAGCCGCTCATCCCCGGAAGGGCCAAGGATGCGAGGGAGCAGACCGTCCAGAGCGCAAACATCTTGCGCATCTTCTGGCCCACACCACCCATCTCGTCGAGCTGGAGGGTGTGGGTTCGGTCGTAGGTGGCACCCACCAGGAAGAACAGGGAGGCGCCGATCAGGCCGTGGCTGATCATCTGCAGCATCGCCCCGCTGGAGCCCAGCGCACTGAAACTGCCGATGCCGATCAGCACAAAGCCCATGTGGCTGATCGAGCTGTAGGCGATTTTGCGTTTGAGGTTGCGTTGGGCGAAGGAGGTCAGGGCGGCGTAAATGATGTTCACCACGCCCAGGACGACCAGCAGTGGCGCGAAGACCGCATGCCCATCCGGAAGGATCTGGCAGTTGAAACGCAGCAGGGCGTAGCCGCCCATCTTCAGCAGAATCCCGGCCAGCAGCATGTGGACCGGGGCCGTCGCTTCGCCGTGGGCATCCGGGAGCCAGGTATGCAGCGGAACGATGGGGAGCTTGACGCCAAAGGCGATCAGTAGGCCCGCATAGGCCAGGAGTTGGAACTTCAAGGAGAAGCCCTTGGCCATCAAGTCGCTGTACTCAAAGCTGGTGGTCCCGCCGTAGAAGGCCATGGCCAGGCCCGCCAGGAGGATGAACAGCGAACTGCCAGCGGTGTAAAGGATGAACTTGGTGGCGGCGTACTGGCGTTTTTTCCCGCCCCAGATCGCCAAGAGCAGATAGACCGGCAGCAGCTCCAGCTCCCAGGCCAGGAAGAACAGCAGCATGTCCTGGACAGCGAAGACGGCGATCTGGCCGCCATCCATCGCCAGCAGCAGGAAATAGAACAGCCGGGGCTTGAAGCTCACGGGCCAGGCCGCCAGCACGGCCAGGGCCGTAATGAAGCTGGTCAGCAGGATCAGCGGCATGGAGATCCCGTCGGCTCCAACCGACCAGGAGAGCCCCACTTGCGGGAGCCAGCTGACCCGCTCCACCAATTGCAGATTCGGGTCGCTGGGGTCGTACCCCGTCAGATACGCCCCAACGGTGATCAAAAAGGTGATCAGGGCCACGCCCAGGGCAAACCAGCGGACCTGTTTGCCATCCCCCTTGTCAGGGATAAACGGGATGCAGAGGGCCGCTGCAATCGGGAACAGGATCGAGGCGCTGAGCCACGGGAATGCCGAGCTGCTCGCCTGTTCCGTCGCTACGGCCAGGGTTGAGACGAAGTCCAGGATCACCGAAAGCGAATCGCTTTAGGCGGAGTGTAGAAATGCTCACCGTGACGCGCCCCTGGGAGTGGGCGATGTCACACAGAGCGTTGTGCGAAGGCCTCAGCCCAGGGCTCCGAAGAGCACCACCAGGGCGATCACCCCTCCGAAAACGATCAGCGCATAGAACTGCGCACGGCCGGTCTCGAAGTATTTGAGGCCCTCTCCACTCCCCAGGGTGACCAGGCCGGTGAGGTTCACGACCCCATCAACCACCTTGGAGTCCACCTCCAGCACCGAGCGCGCCAGTTTGCGGCTGCCCTGAACGAAGAGCTTGTCGTTGATGTCGTCCAGGTACCACTTGTTCGCCAGGAAGGCATTGATGCTGGGGAAACGACCCGCCACTGCAGTCGCCAGGTCCAGCTTGCGCAGGGCGTAGGCCAGGACGGCCACGCTGATGCCGATCACCGAGATCGTCACGGAGGCTCCGGCTAAGGGCAGGAATTCAGACCAGCTGAAGTGTTCTGCCACCTCGGCGGCTTCCTGGGGATCGAGGAGGGTGCCGAACCGGCTGTTCCAGGGCACACCCAAGAGACCCACCAAGACCGAGGGGACCGCCAGGACGGCCAAGGGCATGGCCATCTGCCAGCCGGATTCATGGGGATGATCGGCGTGGGCATGGTGTTCGCCATGCTCCTCACCGTGCTCGTCCGCGCCTTTGCCGGCAGCGGCCATCAGCTGGGCTTGCATCGCCTTGTCGTTGCCGCGGAACTCCCCTTCAAAGGTCAGGAAGTAGAGCCGGAACATGTAGAAGGCGGTCATCCCGGCGGTGACAAAGCCCGCGGCCCAGAGGATCGGGAAGCTGCCAAAGGCTTGGCCCAGGATTTCGTCCTTGCTCCAGAAACCAGCCAGGGGCGGGATACCGCTGATGGCCAGGCAGCCAATAAAGAAGGTGCTGCTGGTGACGGGCATGTACTTGCGCAGCCCGCCCATCAAACGCATGTCCTGGGCGAGGACCGCCTCGTGGCCGACCACCTCTTCCATGGCGTGGATCACTGAGCCAGAGCCCAGGAAGAGCATGGCCTTAAAGAAGGCGTGGGTCACCAGGTGGAACATGCCCGCCACCGGGGCGCCACAACCCATGGCCAGCATCATGTAGCCCAGTTGGCTGACGGTGCTGTAGGCCAGGCCCTTCTTGAGATCCATCTGGGTGAGGGCGATCGAGGCCCCCAGGAAGAGGGTGATCGTGCCGATCACGGCCACCACGACCTGCACCTCAGGGAAGGGCACATAAACCGGTTGCAGGCGCGCCACCAGGAAGACACCCGCCGCCACCATCGTTGCGGCGTGGATCAGGGCTGAGATCGGGGTTGGACCCTCCATTGCGTCGGGCAGCCAGACGTGCAGCGGGAACTGGGCCGACTTGGCCATCGGGCCCATGAAGACCAGCAGGCAGAGCAGGATCGCGATGCCATTGGAGACGCTGCCTGTGCTGATGGCCTCTTGGAGGCGTACGCCGATCTCTTCAAAGCCGAAGCTGCCGGTGGCCCAGAACAGGCCGAGGATGCCCAGCAGCAGGCCGAAGTCACCGACGCGGTTCACCACAAAGGCTTTCTGGGCGGCATTGGCGGCGCCATCGCGGTCGTACCAGAAGCCCACCAGCAGGTAGGAGCACATGCCCACCAGCTCCCAGAAGACATAGATCTGGAGCAGGTTGGGACTGATCACCAGGCCCAGCATCGAGCTGCTGAAGAGGGCGAGGTAGGTGAAAAAGCGGACATAGCCCTTGTCGTGGGCCATGTAGCCATCGGAGTAGATCATCACCAGCACGGCGATGGTCGTCACCAGCGAGAGCATGACGGCGCCGAGCGCGTCGACGCGGAAGCCCATCTCCAAGGTGAAGGCCCCGGCGCTGGCCCAGTCGAAGAGCACCTCTGTGGCCCCGGCGCCCGCCAGCTGCTGGGCGAGAACGGCGTAACTCAAGACCGCCGCGGCTCCGACACAGCTGATCAACAGCAGTGCAACCGGTTTGCGCAGGCGGTTGACCGTGCGGTTAAAGCTGATCAGCCCCAGGCCAACGATCGCGGCCCCGATCAGCGGGAGCACCGGGATGAGCCAGGCGAGTTCGGCGGGCGACGGCATCCGGCACTCAGGGAATCAGGGCGAGTGTAGGCAGCCCCGTGGGCGCTTATCCCAGCCAGTGCGCGAGCCCTAATCGACTGAAGCCTGTCGCGGCAAGCCCGATGTAGCGGTGGGCCCACCAGAAGACGCCAACGGCGATGGCGATGCCCAGTTGGGCGGGCCTGAGGAATTCAGAGGCCACCAGCTGTTGACGTCCATCCAGCACCGCGGCGAAGGGAACGATGGAGGTGCTGGCCCTGAGCTCCTCAAAGGCTTCGCCAAAACGGTTGCTGAGACGGCGATCACCGTTCCAAACGGCAAAGAGATGGTGGGCAATCAAGCCAAGGCAGGTCGCGACCATGAAGCTGCTGCCAATCCAGAGCAGATGGGTGCAGCACCAGAGGATCTGGCCAATGGCCTGGGGGTGGCGGCTGATGCGAATGATGCCGGTGGCGTACATGCGCACCTGGGGCTTGAGGACCGCCGGGATCTCCAGCAGGTTGTAGGTGGCTGGGTAGAGGAAGAGAAAGGAGATGGCTGTCCCGACCCAGACCAGGGGCACGATCCAGGGCTGGTCCTGGAGATTCCAGAGCCGGATCCCGTCGTAGCGGTGGGCGAGGAAGTAACCGATCACCACCACGGCAGAGGGAATGCTGACGGCGGCAAACAACAGCCGCCAGGCCCGCTCACCAATGCGCTCAGCCCCCCAGTACCGCAGAGAGGCCCCGCCGCTGTGGATGACGGCGAAGACCAGGAGTAGAGCCAGCATCACCAGGCTGCTGTGGTGGAGGTGGCTGGCGCTGCTCAAGGCTCAGGGTTGCTTCAGATCCAGCGGATTCTGGCCAAGCGCATGAACCCGCTGTTCGATCGACCTAGAGTTTTGATCCCCCCGCTGAACCGCAGCGCCCTCCATGGCTGATCTGCCGTTCACTCTTGATCAGCTGCGCATCCTGCGGGCGATCGCCAGCGAGGGCAGCTTTAAAAAGGCCGCCGACAGCCTCTACGTCACCCAGCCGGCGGTCTCCCTGCAGATCCAAAACCTGGAGAAGCAGCTCAATGTCTCCCTGTTTGACCGGGGGGGACGCAAGGCCCAGTTGACCGAGGCCGGTCACCTGCTGCTGAGCTACTGCGACCGGATCCTGAGTCAGTGCCAAGAGGCCTGTCGCGCCCTGGATGACCTCCACAACCTCAAGGGCGGCTCCTTGATTGTTGGTGCGAGCCAGACCACCGGCACCTATTTGATGCCGCGGATGATCGGCCTATTCCGCCAGAAATACCCCGAGGTGGCGGTTCAGTTGCAGGTGCACAGCACCCGCCGCACCGGCTGGAGCGTGGCCAACGGCCAGATCGACCTGGCGATCATCGGCGGCGAGCTGCCCAGCGAGCTCAATGAACTGCTGCAGGTCATCCCCTATGCCAGCGATGAGCTGGCCCTGGTGCTTCCCACCAAGCACCCCTTGGCCCGACTGCCGGAGCTCAGTAAGGACGACCTGTACAGGTTGGGCTTTGTCTCCCTGGATGCCCAGTCGACCACGCGCAAGATGGTGGACCAACTGCTGGCGCGCTCGGGCCTGGACGTCTCGCGCCTGAAGATTGAGATGGAGCTCAACTCGTTTGAGGCCATCAAGAACGCCGTGCAGAGCGGACTGGGTGCTGCGTTCCTGCCGGTGGTTTCGATCGAGCGGGAACTGGCGGCGGGCAACCTGCACCGTCCCGCCCTGGCGGATCTCTCCGTGCGCCGGCAGCTCAAGTTGATCACCCACCCGGCGCGCTACTGCTCGCGGGCCGCCGATGCCTTCCGCAAGGAAATCCTGCCGGTCTTTGCCAGCCCCGATAGCCCCCTGCGCCGGCCCATGCCGGAACCAGTCGAGGCCTAGGAGGCCTCAGAACTGGTCGGCTTCAGGGGTGATGCCGGCGGCGTCATCGGCAACGCCCTTGGTGATGAATTTGTTCTCCGTGATGTCCGTCTGATAGACGCAGCGCACGATCGGCTGGTCCTTCACCGAGCCGATGTAGGCGAAGGTGTTCATCCGCTGTTTGCACTGGCGCATCTGCTCAGCGGTGACGGCCCCTTCCTTCTGCAGGACGCTCCAGTTCTCCCGTCGAATCACGCAGCCCGGCCGCAGTGCCGGTTGGGTGACGAAGCTCGAGCTGGGGTTCATGGTCGTGTACAGCTCGATGTCCATCACGAAGGCACTGGCGCCCCACTGCCGGCAGAACTCCGGATCGGGGACGGCCATGTCCAGCTGCTGGGAGCTGGCGATGTTGCCCTGGTCCCCTTGGGTGTTACTGGAGATGCCGGTCCCGATGCCGATGCCGACCACCAGGACACCACCGAGCACGGCCACCGTGCCCACGTTGAACTGAAAGCCCCCGCCACCACCAGGGGCGCCACCACCACCTGAGCCAGGTCCCCGGGGCCGGCCGCCACCGCGGCGCGGTTCCCCATAGCTCTCACGGCCGTAGCCCTCGTCGTAGCTGCTGCGGCCGTAGCGGGAGCGGGTCATGGCTGCTCGGGGCTTTGGGGAAGACCCATCGAGTAGTTCAGGACTCGGCAGTCGGGGTTGTAGCTGAGCTGACCGGCCTGGAGCAGGGTGCGGATGGTTCCCTCGAGCTCCGATCCGATCCGGCGCAGGTTGTAGTCGTTGAGATCGTTGCCGGCGTTGGCCTGCACGAGTTCTTGGAAGCGCTGCTGCACGACCTCTTGGGCCGCCGTGTTCCAGAGAAATTCGTTGTCCGGATCCAGGTCCAGGGTGAGCTGCTGATCGTCAGGGACCAGTTGACCGTTCTCCACCCGTGCCGTGAAGAGGCGCACGTGGCGAGTGGTGGATTTGATCAGGGTGTCGGCCATGGCGAGGCAATCTGCTGACCGGCGAACCCGAAGGCCGGCGTCAAGACTTTAAGAAGCGCCTGGCGGGTCTGGTCAAGCCGGCTTGGGACTGGAGGGACTCAGCCCTGGGCACGGGCCCTTTAAGGTTGCGTGCTGATTCCCTGTTTTTCATGCGCGTCGCCATTGCTGGTGCTGGCTTGGCCGGGTTGGCCTGTGCCAAGTACCTCTGCGACGCCGGACACACCCCTGTGGTGGTGGAAGCCCGCGATGTCCTGGGCGGCAAGGTGGCCGCCTGGCAGGACGATGAGGGTGATTGGTATGAGACCGGTCTGCACATCTTCTTTGGTGCCTACCGGAATATGCGTCAGCTCTTCAAGGAGCTGAACATCGAGGACCGGCTCCAGTGGAAGAGCCACTCGATGATCTTCAACCAAAAGGAGACCCCGGGTACCTACAGCCGCTTCGATTTCCCGGATATCCCGGCTCCGCTCAACGGCGTGGCCGCCATCTTGGGCAACAACGACATGTTGTCCTGGCCCGAGAAGATCTCCTTCGGCATGGGCCTGGTGCCGGCGATGTTGCGCGGGCAGCAGTACGTCGAAGAGTGCGACCAGTACTCCTGGACCGAGTGGCTACGGATCCACAACATCCCTGAGCGGGTGAACGATGAGGTCTTCATCGCCATGGCGAAGGCGCTGAACTTCATCGATCCCGACGAGATCTCCAGCACGGTTGTGCTGACGGCTCTGAATCGCTTCCTGCAGGAAAGCGACGGATCCAAGATGGCCTTCCTCGATGGCAACCCTCCCCAGCGGCTCTGTCAGCCGATCGTCGATTACGTCACGGCCCGGGGCGGTGAGGTGCACCTCGATTCCCCCCTGCGGGAGATCGAACTCAATGCCGATGGCAGCGTCAGCGGCTTCCGCATCGGTGGCATCAAGGGCAAGGAGGGCTTCACCCTCGAGGCCGATGCCTATGTCAGTGCCCTGCCGGTCGATCCCTTCAAGCTGCTCCTGCCGGAGCCTTGGAAGCAGATGCCCTACTTCCAGAAGCTGGATGGCCTCAATGGCGTCCCGGTGATCAACATCCACCTCTGGTTTGACCGCAAGCTCACGGACATCGACCACCTGCTCTTCAGCCGTAGCCCTCTGTTGAGTGTCTATGCCGACATGAGCAACACCTGTAAGGAGTACGAGGATCCCAACCGCTCGATGCTCGAGCTGGTGTTTGCTCCGGCCAAGGACTGGATCGGCCGCAGTGATGAGGAGATCGTGGCGGCCACCATGGAGGAGCTGAAGCGTCTCTTCCCGATGCACTTCACCGGCGACGACCAGGCCAAGCTGCGCAAGTCGATCGTGGTCAAGACCCCGCTGTCGGTCTACAAGACCGTTCCCGGTTGCCAGAAACTGCGTCCGGATCAGACCTCGCCGATCCCGAACTTCTTCCTGGCCGGTGACTACACGATGCAGCGCTACCTGGCTTCGATGGAAGGTGCGGTGCTGAGCGGCAAGCTCTGTGCCCAGGCGGTCAGCCAGGCCAAAGCAGCAGTGGCTGCTTGATGGCGGCAGTGACAGCAACGGCTGATCTCTCCACCATTCCTTCCCTCGAGGAAGCCTTCGAAGCCTGCCGCCAGGAAACGGCGGAGTGGGCCAAGACGTTTTATTTGGGCACCCTGCTGATGCCCCCGGCCAAGCGCCGGGCCATCTGGGCGATTTACGTCTGGTGCCGGCGCACCGACGAGCTGATGGACAGCCCTGAGGCCATGGCCCGTCCTGTCGCAGAGCTGGCAGAACGCCTCGATCGTTGGGAGGAGCGCACCCGGGCGTTCTTCAAGGGCGAAATCCAAGATGGCCTCGATCGCGTCATGGTGGACACCCTCGAGCGCTATCCCCAGCCCCTCCAGCCCTATCTGGACATGATCGAGGGGATGCGGATGGATCTGACGACGACGCGCTACGCGACCTTCGACGACCTCAAGCTCTATTGCTACCGCGTTGCAGGCACCGTCGGTCTGATGACGCAGGAGGTGATGGGCGTTGATCCGGCCTACACCTCCGCCCCTTGGAGTGATCCCCCGGACACCAGTGATGCGGCCGTTGCCTTGGGCATCGCCAACCAGCTGACGAACATTCTTCGGGATGTGGGTGAAGACCGGGGCCGCGGTCGGATCTACCTGCCCCAAGAGGATCTGCAGCGCTTTGGCTACAGCGAGGAGGAGTTGCTCGCTGGAACCCTCAACGACAGTTGGCGTGAGCTGATGCGCTTCCAGGTGGACCGTGCCCGTGAGTGGTTCGCCCGCTCAGAAGCCGGTGTGCGTTGGCTCGCCCCGGATGCCCGTTGGCCGGTCTGGGCCTCGTTGCGCCTCTACCGCGGCATCTTGGATGTCATTGAAGAGCTCGATTACGACGTCTTCAACCACCGCGCCTATGTGCCCCGCACGGGCAAGTTCCTGGACCTGCCCAAATCGTTTGTGATTGCTCAGGCGCGCTGAGCGTCTTCCCAGCCCAACTTGAGCCAACGGCACAAGATTGGATTGACCCGCTCGGGAGCTTCATCGTGGGGGCAGTGCCCGAGTCCGGGTAGGACCTCGAGGTCCTGCACACAGGCGAACGTCTGCTTCCAGCGCCGGGCTTCCTCTAACGGCTCCCAGGGGTCTGCCTCGCCCCAGAGCATCCGCACCGGCACGTTGAGTCGCTCGAGCAGCTGCGGCGCCAGCCAGTCATCGAACAGATTGACGAAGCCCCTGAAGCTCTCCGTGGCTCCTGGCTCCTGGCTGGGTTTCAGCAGCAGTTGGACCAGCTCGTCGTCGACGTTGCCGCCGCTCGGATAGGCCTGTTTCAGCACCGCGCGTACCGCACCTGCCCGAGCGAAGAAGCGGAAGAGGTTGCTGACGATCCAGCGCTGCCGCACCAGCGCCATCACCAGCGGTCTGGAGAGTTGAGCGCCGATGGGTTGTTCCGGTAGACGTTTCAGGTCGAGCTCTCGCTCGGCGCAGTCGATCAGCACCACCTGGGACGGGGGCTGACCGCCCTCCGAGAGCATCCGGGCGGCATTGAGGCAGACGACACCACCGATGGAGTTGCCGATCAGCTGCAGGCTGACCGGTCCCTCGGCAGCGATGACCTCCCTAGAGAAATCCACCAGTTGCTGGGCCCACAGATCGAAGCCGTAGCGCACACTGCCGGCGGTCTCGGGCTCGTTCTCCAGGCGCGAGACGGGTTTGCTGCTGCCGCCAAACCCCAGGAGATCAATCGCATAGACGGGGCTGTCTGCGGCGAGGGCTCTGAGGTTGTGGCGCCAATGCCCCTTGGAGGCACCGAAGCCATGCACACAAAGAACGGCTCGACCGCAGGCGGTTGAGCCGTTCTGAGGGGAGATTCGGGTGTAGCTGATCTGATGGCCTTTCCAGCTCCAGATCAGCTCATCCATCTCAATCAGACCGCAGCCTTTTGGTTGTCCAGCAGACCCTTGAGCTTGGCCAGTTCGCCAGCCCAGCGGGGGTCGGGAGCACCCTCTTCCACGGTGTCGCGGTGGACGACCTTGTTGACGGCCTTGCGGGCCACGGCGGGGCCAGCGCCGCCGCCGGGACGGCGATCGTTGCCACCACGGCGGTCGTCGCGGCGCTCGGAGCGCTCGATGCGCAGGGCATTACCGCCGAACTCACGGCCATTGAGCTGCTCGATCACCGCATCAGCGACCTTCTCGTCGTTGACGTTGGCGAAACCGAAACCGCGGCCAGCGCCGGTTTCACGGTCCTGAACAGCCTTGAAGCGGACGCCTTCACCAACGCTGGAGAACAGAGCCTCGAGCTCCTTGTTATCGAAGCTCTGGGGCAGGTTGCCAACGTAAAGACGAACGCTCATGGGACGAGAGAGAGAAGAAAAAGGTTTTGGTTCTGGCTGGTCGGGGGTGAATCACGAAGCGGCTGCACCGAACCCGACAGCGGAGTTCAATCGGCGACCTACGGCGTAATGCTGTGCCCTAACTGGCTGAATTCAGGTCGTTGATAACGCCTTTCACTGTGAAGTTAATCACGGCGGGTGTCCCTCTCCAGCCATTGGCGCGCACGTTCGAGGGCTTCCGCGGTGCCATCAAGGCGGCCAAAGGCCTGCTCCAGCATCAAGAACTGCAGTAGGGATCCCAGTTGGGGTGAGGCTTTCAGGCCTAATTCCTGCTGCAGTTGATCACCATTGATGGCCGCTCTTGGATGAAAAAGCCGGTCCTCAGGGTCGCGCCAGCGCCGCAGCCAGGCCTTGGCCGCTGGGGCGGGCCAGTGCAGCAGCAGGGCCGGCAGATCGCTGCTGAGGTCGCGGTGGAGTTGCAGTCGCTCCGCTTCCTTGAGGGCTTGGGCGTGTTCCGCGGGGCTTTGGGCCCCCAGCCGCTGCTGCCAACGGCGCAGGCGCTGCACCCGCTGTTGCAGCTTGCGGCTGCTCTTGAGCTGCTGCAGGCCTGGGCCATCCAGAACCGCGGCCATGCGAGCCAACGGCAAGGCCTCCTGGCACTCCTGCTCGCTGAGGCCCCTGCTTGAGGCCTGCTCGGCCGTGAGTGGCGTCAGGGGAGCCAGGGCAGGGCAGGGGGCCAGCAGCCCCCAATCCAGGCAGCGCTGCAGTCCCTGCTGCCCCTGGGGGCTTTGGCAGAGCTTCTCCAGTTCCGCCAGGACGCGCTCCCCGGCCACGCTGCTGAGGCGCTCCCTGTGCTGCCGAATCCAGCCCGTGGTGGTGTCATCGAGCTCAAACTCCAGCTCGCTCCCCAGGCGAACCCCCCGCAGCAGGCGCAGGGGGTCATCCAGCAGGTTGCGTTCCGCCAGGGCCACCAGCTGACGGCGCTGCAGATGCTCCAGGCCCCCATGGGGGTCCACCAGCTGGTCCCGTTGGGCCAGAGGCAGGGCCATGGCATTGACGCTGTAGTCCCGGCGCTGCAGGTCGTCGGCCAGGCTCTGGCCTTCGCGGCGCGCCAGATCCACGCTCCAGCCGCGGATCACCAGCCGGCCGATGTCACGCTCGGCGTCCAGCACCACAGGACTGCCGCCAAAGCGCTTGCTGAGCGTCTTGCAGAGGGCGATGGCGCCGTCCGCCACCACCAGGTCGAGGTCGGGGGCCGGACCCAGGCGGTTCAACAGGGCATCGCGGACCGCTCCCCCCACCAAGGCGTCATCG
>VMBT01000229.1_pt1 | contig 37622 bp, 37 predicted proteins | sample 4404301 | NCBI WGS metagenome assembly VMBT01 (sample SAMN12238535, study PRJNA552566) | marine metagenome | isolation source: Coastal seawater | place: USA: coastal Georgia, Sapelo Island | collected 2008-08/2009-08
GCAGAGACGGCAAAGTCTCGACGCGAGCCCCCCGAAAGGGGGGCTTTTTTGTTGCTGTTCGCTGCCCGGAAGCCCTGCGATGGTCCCTGGCGGTGGCAGCATCGCCGCAACCTGTGGAAACCGATGGTTGCCGGCCCCGCCGACCCGCCGATCTCCGGGAACGGCGATCCGATCTCTGAGGAGGAGGCCCTGCGTCGTCTGCGCCTGAGCGATGACCCCTCCGCCCAGTACTACGCCGCCTGGTGGTTGGGCCGCAATCGCAGCAGCCATCCCGATGCGGTTCCGCTGCTGCAGGAGGCCCTGCGCCAACGCCGTCCCCGCGATGCCGGCGCCGGTGTGGAGGAGAACGCCGTGGCCCGCAATGCCGCCCGGGCCCTGGGGAAGCTGGGGGGGGCGGCCGAGGCCGCCATTGACGATCTGCTGGCGACCCTGGAGGACGAGGACGATGGTCTGCGGGAAGCCGCGGCCCGCTCCCTGGGCGAACTGAAAGCCCGGCGTGCTGTCCCTGCTTTGCAGCGGCGTCTGGCCAGTGGTCCTGCGGTCGCTGGCGCGCAGCGCAGCGGCACCCCCCGCTTGCAGGAACCCTGCGAAGCGCTCCTGGAGGCCCTCGGTGAGATCGGTGAGGGATCCGCTGAGGTGGTGGCCGTGATTGAACCCTTCGTGCAGCACGAGCGTCCCCTGATCCGCAGCGCCGCCTGCCGCGCCCTACTCCAACTCACCCAGGAGCCCCGCTGGGGAGAGCAGCTCCTGGCGCTGCTTCAACACCAGCAACTGCAGGTGCGCCGCGCGGCCCTGATGGATCTGGGGGGCGCGGGCTGGCGGCCAGCCCTGCCGGCCATTGCGGCGACCCTGGCGGAGAACAGCCTCAAGTTGATTGCCCTGCGCGGTTTAGTGGAAAACCAGGACGCTGGGGCTCCCTCCCAGTTGGATCCCTCCACGGTGGCGGTGTTGGAGGCCATGGATGACCTGCTCTGATCCCGCCATGAGGTCGATGTCAATGAGCCCATCCCAGGTGGCTGAGTTGGTGGAGGCCGTGCGCCGCGCTGACAGTGCCTTGGGTCTGCTTCAGGCCACCCAGGCCTTGGCCGCCAGCGCCCATCCCGATGGCGCGGCCTGTCTGGTGGAAATCCTTGGTTTCAATAACCCTGGAGCGGCAGTGGCCGCCGTCGATGGCCTGGTGGCCATCGGTACCCCGGCGGTCGAGACGATCCTCTCCAACATTGACGGCTACAACTACGGCGCCCGGGCCTGGGCCGTCCGCGCCCTCGCGGGCATCGGTGATGTCCGCGGCCTTGAGGTGCTTGAGGATGCCCTGGGTAAGGACATTGGTCCGAGCGTCCGTCGTGCCGCGGCCCGCGGGCTTGGGCAGTTGCGCTTGGAGGCCCTGAGCGCTGAAGAGCGCAGCGCCAGCCTGAGCCGCTGTTTGGCCGTTCTTCTCGATGGCTGCCGAGACGGTGAATGGGTGGTGCGCTACGCCGTCATCGTCGGTTTAGAGCATCTGGCCAAGACCTGGTTCACGGCCCTTCAGGCCTCTGATCAGTTGGCCCTGCGCCAGGCGCTGCGGCAGCTCCAGGACAACCCTGAGGAGGAAGCGGCGGTGGTGCAGCTGCGCGCTGCGCTCGCCCTGCAGCGGCTGGAGGAAGCCCATGGCTGAACAACGATTGCTCTTTGTCTGCCTCGGCAACATCTGCCGCTCGCCTGCCGCCGAGGGGGTCTTTTTGCACCTGATCGCCCAAGCGGGTCTGGAGGACCGCTTCGTGGTCGACAGTGCCGGCACCGGCGGCTGGCACGTCGGTCACCCAGCGGACCGGCGTATGCGCGCCGCCGCCGAGCGCCGCGGCATTCACCTCCCCAGCCGCGCCCGCCAGATCGAGTTGGCCGACTTCAGCAGTTTTGATCGCATCCTGACGATGGATGACGACAACCTGCAGGCCGTTCGCGCCCTCGCGGCGGAGCTGGGCTCCCGCCCCGGTTTGGCCCTGGTGGAACCGATGACCAGCCATTGCCGCCGCTTTGGCGATCAGGAAGTCCCTGATCCCTATTACGGCGGTGAGCAGGGCTTTGAGCACGTCCTCGATCTGCTCGAGGACGCCTGTTCAGGCTTGCTGGAGACCCTGACGCGGGACTAGTTGGGGTCCGGCCAGGCGTCGTGGGGAACGCGCTCGCGGAACAGATCCACGAGCCGCTGAATCACCGCGTCGATGGCCAGGCCATCGGTGATCAGCTCAAGGGCATCCTCCGCTTGGGTCAGGGGGGCCACGGCCCGGGTGGAGTCCAGGTGATCGCGCTCGGCAATCTGCGCTTCCAGATCCGCCCGTTCCGGCACCTCAAAACCACGCTCTTCCAGATCGAGGGCCCGGCGCCGGGCCCGCTCGCTCACGGTGGCGGTCAGAAAGACCTTGAGTTCGGCATCTGGGAACACGGCCGTACCGATGTCGCGGCCTTCCGCCACCAGGCCGCCGCGCGCGCCCATCGCCTGTTGCTGCTGGGTCAGGGCCTCGCGCACGCAGCCGTGGGCTGCAACGACAGAGACCTGGGCCGTCACCTCCGGGGAGCGGATCGCATCGGTGACATCCACGCCATTGACGCTCACCCGTTGACCACTGGAGGTGCTGCTGAGCTGCAGATCGAGATCGGCCAGGAGAGGAGCGACCTCCTCAGCCTTGCTGGGGTCGACAGCGCGGTCCCGCACCAACCAGGTCACGGCGCGATACATCGCCCCGGTGTCCAGATAGATCAGCCCCAGCCGTTCGGCAAAGGCTCGGGTCACGGTGCTTTTGCCGGCGCCGGCAGGGCCATCGATGGCAACGATTGGGGCTCGGCTCATGAGAAAGACGTGGTCAATCAGTCGGCTGGGGCCGCAGTGGGCAGCTGCCGCCAGCAGGGTCAGTCCCACCAGACGGGGTTGGGCCTGGAGGCTCTGGGGCTTCAGCGCCTCCACATAGTCCACCACCATGCCGGCCTCCTCCAGGGCCCGTTGGACCTCCGCTTGCACTGGCGCGAGCTCGAGCTCCGGCTGCCCGAGGCAGCGCTGGGCGGCTCTCTGCAGCGCCTGGGGCAGGGCGGAGGCGCGCTGGCGCTCGTCGCTGGAGAGGTAGCGATTGCGGGAGCTCATGGCCAAGCCATCGGCCTCGCGCAAGGTGGGGCAACCCCAGACCTGAACCGGCAAGCCCAAATCCTGGACGACGCTCTTGAGGATCTGCAGTTGCTGCCAGTCCTTCTCGCCCAGCAGCAGAACCTGGGGGCGGATCAGGGCCAGCAGGCGTACGACGACCGTGGCCACCCCATCGAAATGTCCGGCCCGGTGTCTGCCGCAGAGTCCCGCTTGCAGCGAAGGCCGCGGTTGTACGCGGGTGAGTTCACACTCCCCCTGGGGATAGACCTCTTCCACGCTTGGTGCGAAAAGGGCGTCGGCTCCGGCTTGCTGGGCGATCTGCAGATCAGCTTCTAGGCAGCGCGGGTAGCGGGCGAAGTCCTCGTTGGGGCCGAACTGCAGCGGGTTCACGAACACGCTGGTCAGCACCAGTGGGTTGCAATCCACTGGGGTTGGCTGCTTGGCCCGGCGGATCAGGCTGGCGTGGCCCCCATGCAAGGCCCCCATCGTGGGGACGCAGTGCAAGCTGCGATCAGCGCAGGCCCGGCGCCAGGCCTCGAGTTCGGCGCGGGTTCGCAGCAGCTGCACAGCGAAGGGTTGAATCCCTACTGAGCTTGCAGCACCTCAAGCTTCACCTGGGCGATTCCGCTGGAGATCAGACCCAGCTGACTGGCGGCACCGTGGGCGAGATCGATGACCCGGCGGCCATGGAAGGGGCCTCGGTCGTTGATGCGAACGATGGCGCTGCGGCCGTTCCAGAGGTTGGTCACGCGGACCTTGGTGCCGAAGGGCAGGGTCCGGTGCGCCGCGGTCAAGGTGCCGGGGCGGAAGAGTTCGCCGTTGGCGGTGCGATTGCCGTAGAAACCGGGGCCGTACCAACTGGCCTCACCGGTGCTGACGGAGCGAACCGCGATTGGAAGAGCCGGCGCGGCGGGCTTCTTCAGGGTTTCGGACTCAGCTCCTGGGGTCTCGACGTTCCGCAGGGCAACCGACTTGGCCGATGGGATCTCAGGGATCGCAGGGCTCTTGGTGGCCAAGACCGGATTGGCGTTGCTGCTGCCCGAGAGCAGGAGTGCGAATCCGCCGAGGAGAGAAAGACGACGCATAACAACCGGAACACCTAGTCGCAAAGCGGCGACTGGTTGGATTGCAACTCGTTGGAATCAGCGTCAAAAACGCGAGGTTTCTGTAGCTGATGCGCTGAGGTGTTCCTTGGAACTGAGAAGGTCTGGCAAAAGTTAGTCGGACTTGCATCAACGTTCCCTGATATTTCGGCGTGGTCGTATTCATCAGGATTGGCAATCTCACTGGGAAACACTCTTCCCGCCTGGGTTGAGCGACAACGCGCTGCGACTCTTTAATCAGCAGGAGTCATGGCTTTCATCAGTGCGACTGATTGAAATGTGGTGCAATTTTGGAATTGTCCACTTGTTTTTGGGTCTTGGGGGTGGCTGACGGGGCAGGATCAGAGAAGTGATCGGCCGTCTAGGGCATGGACTACCGCACCGCTGGCGTTGATGTGGTGGCTGGGCGCGCCTTTGTGGAGCGCATCCGCTCGAGTGTTGAGTCCACCCGCCGACCTGAGGTGGTCGGCGGCCTGGGCGGGTTTGGCGGGCTCTGCCGAATTCCTGAAGGGATCAAAAAGCCCCTGTTGGTCTCCGGGACCGACGGCGTCGGCACCAAGTTGGAGTTGGCCCAGGCCCACGGCCGTCACCACGGCGTCGGCATCGATCTGGTCGCCATGTGCGTCAACGATGTGGTGACCAGCGGCGCCCAGCCCCTGTTTTTCCTGGACTACATCGCCACCGGAAAGCTCACGCCTGAAGCGATGGCGGAAGTGGTGGAGGGCATTGCCGATGGCTGTCGCCAGAGCGGCTGTGCCCTGTTGGGGGGTGAGACCGCAGAGATGCCTGGCTTTTACGGGCCTGGTCGCTACGACCTCGCCGGTTTTTGTGTGGCTGTGGTCGATGAGGATGACCTGATTGATGGCAGCCGCGTCCAGGCCGGTGATCGCATCGTTGCTGTGGCCAGCAGCGGTGTGCACAGCAACGGCTTCAGCCTGGTGCGCCGCATCCTCGAGGCCCATGGAGTGACCGCTTCCACCCCGCTGGAGGGGGCTGGCCTGCCGGTTCTCGATGCCCTGCTGGAGCCGACCGTGCTCTACCCGGCACTTGTGCAGCGGCTCCTCCAGGACGGGTTGGCGCTCCACGGCATGGCACACATCACGGGGGGCGGGCTTCCGGAGAACCTCCCGCGGACCCTGCCTGCCGGTGTCCATGGCCGCATTGACCCGGGGAGCTGGGAGCGCCCCGCGCTCTTCCGCTGGCTGCAGGAGAAGGGCGAGGTCCCAGAGCGGGATCTTTGGAACACCTTCAACTTGGGGGTGGGGCTGGCGCTTGTGCTGCCCGAGGCTCAGGTGGAGCGGGCGATCGCGGTCTGCCAGGAGGCGGGGCACCGCGCCTGGCTGCTGGGCAGTGTTGAGGCCGGTGAGGCTGGGGCAGAGCCCTTGGCGGGTTTGCCGTATTGAACCGGCGGCCTGGACCTGCCAAATTGCTTCAGTCATGCACGAACAAGGCACCTTCTCCTGAGTTGTTGCCTAGGTTCCGCGCAAGCTGTTTTGTGGTTGTTCCGTAATTCAGTTCTATTGGCCGTTGTTCAGATTTCTTTCTGTTCAAGGTTCTGTTGTTTATAGGGTTGTTTGAGATGTCTTTCAACGCGCAATCTTCTGCTGCATTTGTAGGTAACTCCGGGCGAATCACCCGCCGCCGCAGCTCCGCTGGACCGGTGGCCCCCAATCGTCCCCTGCGCCGCGAGCCCTATGCCGGTCGCAGCAATGTCCGGCCCACCTTCTTGACCCTGAGGGACCACGGCAAGGTCTTTGTTGCTGACCTCCCTCGCCTCTCCGATGGCCAGCTCGCCCATGTGGGCAAAGAAGCCAAGGAGGTGATGGAGAGCCTCTGCCGGCGCCTTGAGGAACTCGATCAACAGCTCAGCCTCAACCCCCAGGAGCAGGAGACGCGCATTCGTGCGGCCACCAAGCGGGATGTCACGGATCGCTTCATCCGTGCCGTTGAGGAGGAGCAGGAGCAGCGCCGGACCAACCCGGCCCTGAAGGCTGCGGCTGGCGAATCCTTGGCCCGCGCCTTCCTGGAGATCGCCCGGCACCGTCTGCCTGGTGCCACCTTTGATTCGCTGCTGCAGGAGGCGCTCTCCGCCTGTGACGAGGGTGCGTCTGAGCCTGAGGAGGTCACGCCGCCTGAGCCGGTCGCGCCTGAGCCCCCCCGGGCTCGTGTCGTGCCGATGGTCCGTCGGATCGAAACCCCCCAGGCACCGGAGCGTGAGCAGATGACCGTTGTGCTCACCCCCGATCCCTCCCCTGAAATGGGTGGTGACTAAGCGCTCAGGCGCTCTGAAAGGGATTGGCAGGCATGCGCGCGGCCGCGAGGGCATCGAGGCTGCGCCGTTCATCGCTGCTCAAGCTCCAGCTCCGGGCCGCCGCGGCTTGCTCAACTTGATCGCTGCTTCTGAGCCCGGGGATCGGCATGGCCCCATGGGCTCTGCACCAGTTCAAGGCCACAGCCCCTAAGCCCCCCGGCCTGCCGTTGGCGATCTCCTCCATGGTTTGGCGCAAGGGGGCCAGGGAGCTCTCGAGACGGCGGAAGAGGCTGCCGCGCGTTCCTTGGGGCAGCGGTCTGGGGTCCCCAGCGCTGCGGCCCAACAGGCCGAGGGCCAGGGGGCTGTAGGCAATGAGCTCAATTCCCAGCTCCTGGCAGGTGGCCACGATCCCCCCGTCTGCAAGGGGTTGTGGGGCCAGCAGCGAGAACTGCACCTGCAGGCTGCTGATGGGAATTCCTCGCTCTTGGAGTGTCCGGTGGATGGTTCGCAGCCGCTTGGGCCCCACGTTCGAGAGCCCCAGGCTGGGGACCGCTCCGCTCTCCACCAGGTCCGCCAGGCCATCGATCAGCGCCGGTTCCTGCCAGGGGGCGTAGCGGGCGGTGCTCCAGTGCAGCTGCACCCGTTTCATTTGGCCCTGCAGGCGCCGCTGGGAGGCGGCAAAGGCCCGGTCGTAGCCCCGCCGGCCCAGGCGCCAGGGGAAGGGGGCCAACTTGGTGGCAATGCAGAGCTGCTGGCGCTCGTCGGGGGTGGCGCGCATGGCGAATTGCCCCAGCAGCATCTCGCTGCGGCCATTCAGTCGGCCGGTCCCGTAGGAGTCCGCCGTGTCGAAGAAGCGAAAGCCCAGTGCCAGGCAACGCTGAAAGGTTTGCTCCAGCCGAGCGTCGTCCCGCTGCGGGTCATAGCCCCAGAGGAACTGGTTGCCCCAGGCCCAGGTGCCAACGCCGATGCCCGGTTGGTCCGCCTCACTTGTCATGATCGAGCCATCGCGGACTTGCACTGTGCTGAATTCTCTGCCCAGCCCGGCTGCCCAGACCAGCGATCCGCCGCCCCAGGCAGAGGAGTCCGCGCCCGCGCGCCAGGAGCAGGATCCGGTGCTCTGCGGTCACTGCGGCCGCACGGCCAGCAATGGCTTGGTCTGTATCGGGATGTGCGTGGCGGATTCCGGCTATTGAGCGTGGCGCGTCTGCTGCTGGTGGCCCTCTGCCTCGGCGCCGCTGCTCCCGTGCTGGCGGCTGAGGAGAAGCAACAGGGTTTTGGGCGTTGGCAGGTGGAGCCCAGGCGTTGTGAATTGACCCTGTTTGGCCAGGCTCCAGGGCCCTGCAGCAGCGTGCGCCTGGATCAGCGCAACCCATCGGTGCTGCGCTTCAGTTGGATGGCGCCTGTGCCCCAGCAGGACCTGCTCCAGGAGGTGAGTTTTGTGGGGGAGCGGGCGAGCTCTGGGCAGCCCCTGCGCTGCAGCGATGGTGTCTGCAAGCTCGATGGCTCCGTGCTGCTGCGCGTGCGCTTGTTGCGCCTCGCTCAGTTCAACCCCCGCGGTCTGGTGGTGGGCTTCCCGAAAACCTTCCCGGTGGCTGGCACCTGTGACATCGATGGCCCCCAGGCCCGTTGCGATGCGCAGACGCGATTCGGCGAACGCTGGTCAGCGGAAGCCGATCTGCCCTGACCCGCGAGCGCGATTCAAAGGCGGCACCCAGATTCGAACTGGGGGTAAAGGATTTGCAATCCTCTGCCTTACCACTTGGCCATGCCGCCGCTTGGGAGCAAACTCCCAGGGACGGATCGTATCAGTCACGGGATGCCTGGCCGCCTGCTGGTCCTGAGCAACGGCCATGGGGAAGACCTGATCGCCCTGCGGGTCATCCAGGCCTTGAAGCAGAGGCGCCCCGAGATCGAGGTGGCGGTGCTGCCGATGGTCGGAGAGGGTGCCGCCTACCGGGGGGCTGAGGAGCAGGGGCTGCTGCGCCGGGTGGGGCCGCGCCGTCAACTGCCCAGCGGTGGCTTCAGCAATCAGAGCCTGAGGGGGCTCCTGGCGGATCTTGGCGCTGGGGTTCTGGGCTTGACCCTGCGGCAGTGGCGCTTTGTGCGCCGTTGGGGCAAGGCGGGTGATCCCGTTTTGGCGGTGGGGGATCTGCTGCCCCTGCTGCTGGCCTGGTCTGGCGGCGGGCCCTATGGCTTCATCGGCACCCCCAAGAGCGACTACACCTGGGCCGGCGCGCCGGGGATCGCGGCCCTGTATCACCGGCTCAAGGGCAGTGAGTGGGACCCCTGGGAATGGGCCCTGATGGCTGGCCCCCGCTGCCGTCTGGCGGCGATGCGGGATCGCCTGACGGCGCGGGGGCTGCGGCGCCATGGCGTAGCGGCCATTGCCCCGGGCAATCCAATGATGGACGGCCTGGATCTGGGGACCCTGCCGCTGGCCCTGCGGGATTGGCGGCGTGTCTTGCTGCTGGGCGGCAGTCGCATGCCCGAGGCGGCGGGCAACCTCAAGCGCCTGCTGGAGTCCCTCGCCCTGGTGCCCAGCGGGGCTCCCCTGCTGGTGTTGGCGCCGACCGGCTCACGCCCGGCTCCCCATGAATGGGAACCGCTGCTGCTGGACCTGGGCTACGAGCCCATCGAGCCTCCAGAGGCCCTGGCGGATCTGGGGGCAGCCGCGGCCTGGGCCTTCGGCCGCCGCTTGTTGTTGATTGGCCCCGGTTGTTTTTCGCGCTGGGCCTGTTGGGCGGAACTGGGCCTGGCCTCTGCAGGAACGGCCACCGAGCAGCTGGTGGGACTGGGGATCCCGGCGCTGTCGTTGCCTGGCCCCGGGCCCCAGTTCAAGCGGGGGTTTGCGGAGCGCCAGAGCCGTTTGCTCGGCGGTGCCGTGGCGGTCTGCCGCTCTTCTGCTGTCCTGGCGGAGCGGGCCGAGTTGCTCCTGGGTGACCCGGGTCTCGCCCGGCAGCTGGGGGCCATCGGGACCCAGCGGATGGGGATGGCGGGCGGCAGCGTCGCCCTCTCGCGGGCGATCGAGGAGCGCCTATTGGGGAGCGCGGACGGCGCAACGGGATGATGGGGGCTTGATCAACCGCCGCGTTGCTTCGCCCCTATGGCAGCTCCCCAGGACAAGGACTACGCAAAAGCCTGCGGACAGCTCGCCAGTGCCTTGAGCATCAGCCTGGCCTCGGCCCGCCGCAAGGTGGATCTGGTGGCGGCCAAGGAGGGAGTGCGCGACAACGAGGGGCGTCTGCTGATCGCCCAGCGCCTCCTGCTGGAGGCCCAGGGCGTGGGCCAGGAATCCCGTCAGCTCCTGGATGTGCTGCTCGAAGCGGTGAAGGAGGAGGAGATGTACCTCGGGGATGACTGAGCCCCTTCCTTAAGAGCGGTGCTCAAAGATCGCGCCGAAGCGGCCGCGATCCAGATCCGAGATCACGGGGATGCAGGCAAAGCAGCGCTGGGCCAGATCCAGCCGCTCTTCGCGCACGAGCATCTCGATCAAGCGGGCCCGGGCGGCTAGGAGATAGCGCACGTCATTGGCGGCATAGGCCAGCTGGGACTCGCTCAGTTCCTCAACCCGTCCCCAGTCACTGCTCTGGGCCCCTTTGTCGAGTTCGACGTGGCAGAGCTCGTTGACCAGGTCCTTGAGGCCGTGGCGGTTGGTGTAGGTCCGGGCCAGGCGACTGCCGATCTTGGTGCAAAAGATGGGGCTGACGTGGATGTCCAGGCCTTCAGCGAGGGCGGCGACGTCGAAGCGGGCGAAGTGAAAGACCTTCTCGATGCCGGCTGCTTCCATCAGCTCTTTGAGCAGGGGTGCCTCGGTTTGGCCGCGGTGGATGCGAATGCAGCAGACGTTGTCGTGGTCGTCGCTGATTTGCACCAGGCAGAGGCGATCGCGGCCGTGGATCAGGCCCATGGCTTCGGTGTCCACCGCGAGTGCGCTGGAGGCCCCGAGTAGGGCGCGCCACTCAGGGTTCAGATCGTGATCCAGGACGGCAAAGCGAGCAGGGCTCGATCCCGCGGCAGGGGCGGAGACGGCGGAGGCGGCGCTGCTCAAGGGGGGATGGTTCAACTGCGATCCATCGTCGCGGACCGACGGCAAATCTCAAGATCATCTGTCGCTTTTGCGTATCAAAGTGAGATCGCGCTAGCAGTTGGTCAGCGCGTGGCCCCTCTCCTTCAATGCGTTCTCGTCCCTTGCCCCCACGGCCTGGTCTGGAGTCCATTCGGGCCTTTTTTGAGCGTCCGCCTGTCCAGCACTTGAGTTTGGAGTTGGCCGTCTGCTGGATTTTGGAGCGGCTGCTCGAGGCCGACACCTACCCGACGGCCCTGATGCAGGACCTCTCGGCCTCCCATCCCAAGTTGCGACTGTCGGAGACCGTGTTGCAGCAGGCCTTGGGCTTTTTGGACCAGGACGGCACGATCGCCAGTTACGCCCAGCGCTGCCCTAGCCGCGGGCGGCCGCGGCGGATGTTGCATCTTCTCGAGACCCGGCGCGGCGACGCTGAGCAGTTGATGCCGCCATGGCGCCACTGGCTCGAGGAGAATGAGCGAAATCTTCACGCCAGCAGCCATGCCCCAGGCCCTGGGCTCCACCCTGCCCCTCACCCTGCTGCTGGTTGTCGGTCTGGTGTTCTTTCTGCGGGCCGCCAGTAAGGACCGCACGACCGTTGTTGAAATCCGCTCCTCGAAGCCTCCGCTCGAGGTGCTTCCGGCCCTGGCGGAGTGGCTGAAGGGGCGCGGCTGGGTGGCCGAGGAGGCCAACCCGGAGCGCCGTTTGCTGAAGTTCTCCGGTCAGGTGGAGGCCAGTGGCGCCTTGGCGCTGTTGCTCTCTGTGCTGGGAGGGGTCGGTGCGGCCTGTCTGGGCCTGGTGCTCTGTCAGCTGTTGCCCGCCCTGGCCTGGTGGCCCCTGCTCTTGACCCTGCTGGGTCCCTTGGCTGGGGTGGTCTATCGCCGCCGCGCGGCGCGGGCTGAAACCGTGGAATTGCGCCTGATCAGCCACGACGAGGCCACCGGCAGTGCGCTGCAGATGCGGGCCCATCGCGATGAGTTGATCGCCCTGGAGCAGGAGATGGGGCCCCAGTTGGGGCTCTTTGGTGTGGGCGATCTGTTGCATTCGCCGATCTGAGCCAGGATGGGCCGATGAGGTTTCCCCGGCGCCGCACGTTGCTGTTGGCCAGCCTGGCTGCCGCCAGCTTGGCCCTGGCCGCTGACGCGCAGGCTCCGGCCCCAGCTCCCGGTGCCGCCGATGCCTTGACCGGGCCGCGCGGGCGCTTGGGACGGGACTGGATTGGGGTCCGGCAAGTCGCCAGCACCACCCCGATCCTGGTCATGGCTGGCCACGCAGACTCCCAGGCCATTCCGGGATCCGGCACCTCCGGCTACTCGGTTGATATCCGTGGTGCCAAGCCCATGCAGCAGGGCATCCGCGACGAGCTCTATTGGAACCTTGAGGTCGCACGCCGTGTCGTCCAGCTGGGCCGTCAGCGGGGGTTGAACATCCGCTTCTATGACCCTCCGGCGCGCACGATCGTCGATGGCGATGATCCGCGCACGAATTGGAGCGTGGGCAAGGCCCATGCGGAGGCCGGCGGCTACGCGATGGAGATCCATTTCGATGCCTATGGCCCCGATGGCATCGGCTCGGGGGTCATCCCGGCCCTGCATCGCCCCTTGAGCTCCCTGGATGAGAGCCTCGCGGTTGCCTTTGGCGGCTATCCCCTGCGCTTCCGAGGTGGATTGGGTGGTCCGAAACGGGGCATCACCCTGCTGGAGATCGGCAAGCTCGAGGCTCCCCTGGAGCCTGCCCTGCGCAATCCCCGCAGCCGCGATCAGGCCTTGGCGGTGATCAGTGAACGGGTTGTGGCTGCCTTGGAGGCCGGCTTGGGCCGCCACCGCTTGGTGGCGGCTCCACCCCCGGTCTCAGCTCACGGCGCCGTGGGGCTGGCAGCGACCAACCAGTGAGTCATCACCCAGCCAGTTCTGGGGCTTGGTGAACAGATCGGTCAGCAGGGCCTCGCGGCTGCCTTCCTCGGCTTTGTAGCCGTACTCCCAGCGCACCAAGGGGGGCAGGGACATCAGGATCGACTCGGTGCGGCCGTTGGTTTGCAGGCCAAAGATCGTGCCCCGGTCAAACACCAGGTTGAATTCCACGTAGCGGCCGCGGCGATAGAGCTGGAACTGACGTTCCCGCTCGCCGTAGGGGGTGTGCTGCCGCTTCTCAGCGATCGGCAGATAGCTCGGAAGGAAGGCGTTGCCGCAGGCGCTGGCCAGGTTGAAGAGCTGCTCCCAGCTCTGCTGGATGGGGCCCACCCCTTGCCCAGCGGCGGCAGCGGGCCCCTCGGGGGCTTGGCCCTTGTAGAGCACCCCGCGGGGATCCTGGTAGTCGTAAAAGATCCCGCCCACACCCCGGGTCTCATCGCGGTGCTTCAGATAGAAGTACTCGTCGCACCAGGGCTTGAACACCTGGTAATAGGCCGGATTAACGCTGTCGCAGGCGTTCTTCAGGGTTTGGTGGAAGTGCTTGGCGTCCTCCAGGAAGGGGTAGTAGGGGGTCAGGTCAGCGCCGCCGCCAAACCACCAGACGGGACCGGCCTCGAAGTAGCGGTAGTTGAGGTGAACGGTGGGGATGAAGGGGTTGCGGGGGTGCAGCACCATCGAGGTGCCGGTGGCATACCAGCGGTGGCCCTTGGCTTCGGGCCGTTGATTGAGGATCGAGGGGGGGAGCTCGGTGCCCTCCACCTCGGAGAAGTTCACGCCGCCCTGCTCAAACACCCGGCCGCCTTTGATCACGCGGGAGCGGCCACCACCGCCCTCGGGGCGAACCCAGCTTTCCTCTTCAAAGCGCCCGCCGCCGTCGAACTGCTCCAGGCCAGCGCAGATGGAATCCTGCAGCCCCATCACCAGGGCGCGCGCCCGCTCGCGGGAGTTGGCGGGGGGAGCCTCGAGGGCGACGGCGCCGGAGGTTGCCGAGGTCTCACTCGCCAGCTTGGCCTTGGCACGGGACAGCAGACCCTTCAACATCGATGCTCGCGCCGTGGGGCAGGGGGAATCGGACCACCTTTTCAGTCCGACCCACCGCTGCACAAGTTTTCGAGAGGGTTCGTGATCCCGCCGGGCCCTGGCCTTGGGGATGCCTCTCTGGGCCAACGCTTTTAGGATCCGGAGCACCGTGTAATCGCCCGATGGCCAGCGCAGACCAGGCCCTGAAAGAGGCCCTCGCCGCCCTCGAGCCCCTGAAAGATGCCGGCACCGGCCGCAGCCTTCTGGATCTGCAGTGGATCCAAGAGGTTCGGGTCCAGAACAACCGCGTCGTGTTCCAGCTGGCGTTGCCCGGATACGCCAGCTCCCAGCGGGACCGGATCGCCGCCGATGCCCGTGGTGCCCTGCTCCAGCTCGGCGGGATTGATGACGTTCAAATCGAGTTGACCCAGGCGACCCCGCAGGCCCCCGCCCAGGGGGGCGCTCCCATCGGCGCGGCTGGTCATGGCGGCGGTGGTCCTGAGCGCCAGGCCATTCCTGGCGTCAAGCAGGTGATCGCCGTCAGCAGTGGCAAAGGGGGCGTGGGCAAAAGCACCGTGGCGGTGAACCTGGCCTGCGCCCTGGCCCAGAGCGGACTCAAGGTCGGTCTGCTCGATGCCGACATCTATGGCCCGAATGCCCCGACGATGTTGGGCGTGGCCGATCAAACCCCGCAGGTGCGGGGCAGCGGCAACGACCAGGTCTTAACCCCCATTGAGAGTTGCGGCATCGCGATGGTCTCGATGGGCCTGCTGATTGATGCCCATCAACCCGTGATCTGGCGCGGCCCGATGCTCAACGGCATCATTCGCCAGTTCCTCTACCAAGTCGAGTGGGGTGAGCGGGATGTGCTCGTGGTTGACCTGCCTCCGGGGACGGGTGACGCCCAGCTCAGCCTGGCCCAGGCCGTGCCGATGGCTGGCGTGATCATTGTCACGACACCCCAAATGGTCTCTCTGCAGGACGCTCGCCGTGGCTTGGCGATGTTCCAGCAGCTGGGGGTTCCGGTTTTGGGTGTGGTGGAGAACATGACGGCCTTCATCCCGCCGGATGCCCCCGAGAAGCGCTACGAGCTCTTTGGCTCCGGTGGCGGCCAGTGCCTGGCCGATGAGAGCGGTGTGCCGCTCTTGGCCCAGTTGCCGATGGAATTGGCGGTGGTTCAAGGCGGTGACGGCGGCCGGCCCGTGACCGTCAGTGCACCGGAGTCGGCGACGGCCTCCGCCTTTGCCGCGCTGGCGGGCCGCCTTCCGGTGGCCACGCGCTGATGACGCTCTCGGGCTTCTGGGATCGCCGCCGCGGGGGCCTGCTGTTCAAACGGGATGGACGCCGGCGCCGCTGGTTCGCCGGCGTCGACAAGATTCTGTGGTGGATCCCCCTGGCGATGATTTTCGTCGCCGGCTTCCTGATCGCCAGCACCCAGCGCCAGGCCGGTTACGCCGATTGGTACCAGCACTGGGTGACGGCGGCTGTGGGTTTGGTCATTGCCCTGCTGCTGGCCAAGGTTCCAGTGGAGCGCATCTCCCGCTGGACCTGGCCGATCTATGGCGCCATGGTCGCCAGCTTGATCGCGGTGCGCCTGATCGGGGTGAGCGCCTTGGGGGCCCAGAGCTGGATCAACATCGCTGGCTTCAATGTCCAGCCCTCTGAGTTCGCCAAGATCGCGGCCATTCTTTTATTGGCGCAGGTCCTGTCGCGCCATCCCGTTGAGCGGCCCGTGGACCTGGTGCGGCCGGTGGCGACCATCAGCGTCCCTTGGCTGCTGGTCTTGATCCAGCCCGACCTGGGCACCTCCTTGGTGTTTGGCGCGGTGCTGCTGGTGATGATGTTCTGGTCCGGGATGCCGGGGGCCTGGGTCGTGCTCCTGATCTCGCCGGTGGTCACCTCGGTGCTCGCCGGGGTCGTCCCGTGGCTGTTGGTGCTCTGGATTCCGGCCATGGCTGTTGTGGCCGCCCGTTCGCTGCCTTGGAAACGCCTGGCACCGATGGCCGTAGTGGCCATTCAGGGGTTGTTCGCTGTGGGGACCCCCTGGTTGTGGAACAACTTTCTGCAGCCCCACCAGCGGGATCGCCTGACCCTCTTCCTGGATCCCAACAAGGATCCCTTGGGTGGCGGCTACCACCTGCTGCAGAGCACCGTGGGCATTGGCTCGGGCGGCTGGTTCGGCACCGGTCTGCTCCAGGGCCATCTGACCCTGCTGCGCTTCATCCCAGAGCAGCACACCGATTTCATCTTCAGCGCCCTGGGCGAAGAAACGGGATTTCTGGGTTCGGCGTTGGTGGTTCTGGGCTTTGTCGCCTGGATCTGGCGGCTGCTCAAGATCGCCGGTCAGGCCCGCACGGATGTGGAGTCCCTAGTGGTGATTGGCGTGGGGGCGATGGTGATGTTCCAGGTGGTCGTGAACATCAACATGACCATCGGTCTGGGGCCGATCACCGGGATCCCCTTGCCCTGGTTGAGTTACGGCCGCTCCGCGATGTTGGTGAACTTCATCGGCCTGGGGTTATGCGCCTCGGTGGCCCGGGGCATTAAGCAACCGGCCAAACGCCGCTGATGGGAGTCCTGGGCTGCAGTTTTGAGGCGCTCCGGCGTCAACTGGCCCAGCAGATGCCCGCCGGTCGCTGCGATGAGGACAGCGTGCGCCGGCAGTGGTGGGCCGCCCTGGCCACCCTCCAGGAGGATTTTTTGCTGCCCCTGGGGGCTCAGCCCGGGGTCTGGCTGGCCTCCCCCCTGCCCGCCCTCTACGAACCCTCCCTGTTGCAGCAGTTCCAGGGCTGGGTCTGGGCGCCTTCTGAACTCAAGGACCTGCTGCAGAGCAACGCCCCCTTGCTGCCGGCCGCGGCGGCCAGCCCGTCGGTCAGTGGTGGATTTCAGCGGTTGGCCCTGGAGGAGGCCGATGGAACGGATCCACTGCTGGTGCTGATTACGCCGAAGTTGCAGATGGCGATGGCCCTGGTGGGCCCGGCCCAGGAGCGCCAACTGGTGGTTCGGTTTGACCCGCCCACCCTCTCTGCCGCGCTGTCGCTGTTCGATGAACGCCTGCAGCAGAGCGATCCCCAGCAGGGGCAGGCCCTGCGCCAGTCCATCCAGGCCCTGGGTGGACTGCACAACGACGAGCAGCTGGCGCAGCTGTTTTGGCCCCGCCTGGCTGAGCGGCTGGCGGCGATGGCCCCCAGCCTGACCCTGCAGCCCTTGGTGCACCGCAGCAGTGGCTCAGACAGCAGCTCCAGCCCCAGCAGTGAGTTGGCCCTGCTCGAGGCCCTCACCCATGAGGTGCGCACGCCGTTGGCCACGATTCGCACCTTGATTCGTTCGCTGCTGCGGCGCGGCGATCTCACGGAGTTGGTGCGCAAACGCCTGCATCAAATCGATGGGGAATGCAGCGAGCAGATTGATCGCTTCGGCTTGATTTTTCTGGCGGCTGAGTTGCAGCGTCAGCCGGTGCTCGATGAGCCGGCCCAGGCCCTGGCCCGCACCGATCTCGCCCAGCTCTTGGGTCAGCTTGAGGCCGGCTGGCAGCAGCAGCTGGAGCGCCGTGGGCTGAACCTGGAGCTGTTGCTCACGCCGGAGCTGCCGTTCGTCCTCTCCGACCCAGCGCGGCTGGAAACCGTCTTGGGCGGACTGATGGATCGCTTCAGTCGCGGCTTGCCCGCCGGAGCGGTGGTGCAACTGAGCCTTCAGCCCGCGGGGGCCCGGTTGAAGTTGCGCCTCAGTGCTGCGGCCTTGCCCGCGGGTGAGGGTGAGCAGGACCTGCAAGAGCGGGTCGGCCCAGTCTTGAGTTGGAACCCCGGCACCGGCAGCCTGCAGCTGAGCCGTCAGGCCACCCAGCGCCTGTTCCACAGCCTGGGGGGACGGCTCGCGGAGCGCTCTGGAAATGACCTCACGGTCTTTTTCCCGGTGGCCTAAAACCGGCACCAATGTTGACGGGTGTGAAGAGAGCAGCGGCACCCCCAGTTCACCCCAAAACACGGTGCTAGCTTCCGCTTGAAACGGTCTGCGGTCTGCCGACACCCCCTCCGGAACAGCCATGACATTGAGCGGTCAACTCCCGAAGTACATCGGCAGCACCGGCGGTCTGCTCAACGCCGCTGAGACCGAAGAGAAGTACGCCATCACCTGGACCAGCGCCAAAGAGCAAGTCTTTGAGCTCCCCACCGGCGGTGCGGCTCACATGAATGAGGGCGAGAACCTCATGTATTTCGCCCGCAAGGAGCAGTGCCTGGCCCTCGGCACCCAGCTGCGCACCAAGTTCAAGCCCCGGATCGAGGACTACAAGATCTACCGGATCTTCCCCGGCGGTGACACCGAGTTCCTGCACCCCAAAGATGGTGTGTTCCCCGAGAAGGTGAACGAGGGTCGTCAGATGGTGGGCCACAACGCCCGCCGCATTGGCCAGAACGGCAACCCCGCCAGCATCAAGTTCACCGGCAAGAACACCTTCGATTCCTGATTCAGGACCTGCACTGCTTCGAGCAACGGGCGGTGCTTCAACCTCTATAAAGGCGGGGCTAAGCGCCCCGTTTTTTTTGCCTGCCCGTCGTCGTAGTGATGCCCTCCCCTGACCGCGCGACAGTTCTGGCCCAGGCCAAGGCGGGCAGCAATTACATCCCGATCTGGCGCACCTGGCCGGCGGACCTGGAGACGCCCCTGACCACCTGGCTGAAGGTGGGTGCCGGCAGTGACCACGGCGTCTTGCTGGAGTCCGTCGAAGGCGGTGAGCGGATCGGCCGCTGGAGCTTTGTGGTCAGCGATCCGCTCTGGACCCTCAGTGTGCGCGGTGAGTCGGCGGAACAGCGCTGGCGCGATGGACGCAGCAGCGCCCTCAGCGGGAACCCCTTTGATCTGTTGCGGGACACCCTGGCGGCCTACGACGCCCCGGCGGTTCCGGGGTTGCCTCCCCTGGGTCAACTGTTTGGTTTTTGGGGCTACGAACTGATTCGTTGGATTGAGCCCAGCGTTCCGATTCACCCCACCGATCCGGAGGGGCCGCCCGATGGCTGCTGGATGCTCGCTGACAGCCTGCTGGCCTTCGATCAGGTCAAGCGTCAGCTCACGGCCGTGGCCTACGTCAATCTCCACGACGAACCCGACGCGACCGCTGCCTACGACGCCGCGGTCGCGCGGTTGGACGCGCTGGAGCAGCGCATGCACCAGCCCCTGCCCTCCGGGGTGACTCCCCTGGATTGGCGGGATGCCGATGCGGTGGATCTGCCCACCAGCAGCAACCGCAGTCGCGATGAGTTTGAAGCGGCTGTTCTGACGGCCAAAGAGCACATCGCCGCTGGGGATGTGTTCCAGCTGGTGATCAGTCAGCGCCTGGAAACGCCGGTTGAGCGGGAGCCGTTTGAGCTCTACCGCAGCCTGCGGATGGTGAATCCGTCTCCCTACATGGCCTTCTTCAACTTTGGAGGCTGGTACCTGATTGGCTCCAGCCCTGAGGTGATGGTGAAGGCCGAGCCCATGGCCGATGGCAGTGGCCGGGTGAAGGCCTCCCTGCGGCCCATTGCGGGCACCCGCCCCCGGGGCCGGAGTGAAGCGGAGGACCTGGCGCTCGAGAAGGATCTCTTGGCCGATCCCAAGGAGCGCGCGGAGCACGTGATGCTCGTGGACCTCGGCCGCAATGACCTGGGCCGGGTCTGTGTGCCGGGCAGCGTCAGCGTCAGCGAGTTGATGGTGATTGAGCGCTACTCCCACGTGATGCACATCGTCAGTGAGGTGGAGGGATTGCTCGATCCAGAGCGGGATGTCTGGGATCTGTTGATGGCCTCCTTCCCGGCTGGCACCGTCAGCGGTGCGCCGAAGATCAGGGCGATGCAGTTGATCCATGCCTTGGAACCCGATGCCCGGGGTCCCTACTCCGGGGTCTATGGCGCCATGGATCTCAGCGGAGCGCTGAACACGGCGATCACGATTCGAACCATGGTCGTCCTGCCCGATGGGGACGGTCGCTGGCGGGTTCAGGTCCAGGCCGGTGCTGGCTTAGTGGCTGATTCGGTGCCTGCGTCGGAATTCCAAGAGACCCTCAACAAAGCCCGGGGCATGCTGAAGGCTCTGGCTTGCCTGGCATGAGCAGCCCTCTGTTGCTCAAGGGTTTTGAGGTCGAGCTCTACACCGGCCGTCCCGACGGGACGGTGGTGGGATGTTCGGCTGAAGTCGCGGCGGCCCTCGAGGGGTTTGTCACCGAGCCCGATTGCCGCAATCTCGAATACATCACCCCCCCTGCGGCCAGCTACGCCACCCAGCTGGCCCTGCTGCTGGAGCCCCGGCGTCGACTGCGCCCTTGGCTGGCCCAACGGGGACTGACCCTGCTGCCTGGCAGCACCTTGAGCACCGGGGATAGCCAGCGTTTTGAGCGCTCAGACCCGAAGAACCCTTATCACGCCTACATCGAGGCCACCTACGGCACCCGGGTCGTGACCGCCAGTGTCCACATCAACCTGGGGCTCACCGATCCGGATCAGCTGTTTGCGGCCTGCCGCCTGGTGCGTTGTGAGGCGGCCTTGCTGTTGGCCTTGAGTGCCTGCTCGCCCTTCGTCGATGGGCAGGTCACGGGCGCCCATTCCCAGCGTTGGCTCCAGTTCCCGCTAACCCCCGAGCAGGTGCCCCTGTTCTTGAACCACGGGCACTACATCGACTGGGTGGAGCAGCAGCTGCAGTTGGGCACGATGCAAAACGTGCGCCATCTCTGGACCTCCGTACGCCCCAACGGTGAGCGGCGCCCCTACGACCTCAATCGCCTGGAGATTCGCATCTGTGACCTGGTGGCGGATCCCCAGTTGCTGTTGGCCCTGACGGCGTTTGTGGAGCTGCGCATTCACCAACTCCTCCGAGATCCTGCGGCCTGCGACCCGCTGCAGGCCAGTGACTTGGATCCCCAAGCCCTGGCAGTCCTTGCCGATGCCAATGATCAGGCGGCGGCGCGCAGCAGCCTGGACGCTGAACTCCGCCACTGGCGTGATGGTGCGCCGATCACGGCCCGCGCATGGATTGCCGCTGAGCTCGCCGGTCTGCAGTCCCTGGCCGGGGAGCTGGGTCTGGCTGAGCTGCTGCTGCCGCTGCAGCAGGTGTTGAGCCAGGGCAACCAGGCGATGCAATGGCTGGAGGCCCATGCCCAGGGCGCGTCTGTGGCAGAGCTGATTGCCTCGGCCGCAGCGGATCTCGAGCAGTTGGAAACCCGTCTTGGTGCGCAAAGCACCATCAACGAGGCAGGCACTTTGGGATGATCATGCAGCGCACCCCTGCCGAAACCGCCTCTATGGGGCCCACCCTCGCCGCAACTGAAGCCTCTGCTCCTGCGGCTGAGCCTCGGGTCACACGACTTCTTGGCGATCGGTTGGAGCTGGTGGAGGACCTCTGGCAGACGGTGCTGCGCAGTGAATGTCCTGCCCCCCAGGCGGAACGGTTGCTGCGGATGAAAGCGTTGAGCAACCGCATCGACGGCGGCGCTCCCGATCAGGCATCCGAGGCGGCGACCGAGGAGATCGTGCAGCTGATCCGCGACATGGATCTGGCTGAAGCCATTGCTGCCGCTCGCTCCTTTTCCCTCTATTTCCAGCTGGTCAACATCCTTGAGCAGCACATCGAGGAGGACAGCTATCTCGCCAGCCTTCGGCCCCACCACGCTGAAGAGCTGAGCGATCCCTTTGTTCCGCCCCTGGCGAGCCAGAGCTCGCCCGCGACCTTCCGAGAGCTCTTCACCCGGCTGCGGGGCCTTGGCGTTCCTCCGGCCCAGATCGAGCAGCTGCTGCAGGAGCTCGATATCCGGCTGGTGTTCACCGCCCACCCCACGGAGATCGTTCGTCACACCGTGCGCCACAAGCAGCGCCGGGTGGCCTCCCTGATCCAACAGCTCCAGAAGAGTCAGCTGCTGCATCCCGAGGAACGGGACAACCTGCGTCAGCAGTTGGAGGAGGAAATCCGCCTCTGGTGGCGCACCGACGAGCTGCACCAGTTCAAGCCCTCCGTCCTCGATGAGGTCGATTACGCCCTGCACTACTTCCAGCAGGTGCTGTTTGAGGCGATGCCCCAGCTGCGCCAGCGGATTCGCACGGCCCTGGGTGCCAACTACCCCGATGTTCTGCCCCCGAGCGACGCCTTCTGCACCTTTGGCTCTTGGGTTGGATCCGACCGCGACGGCAACCCCTCGGTCACCCCGGACATCACCTGGCGGACGGCGTCTTATCAGCGTCAGCTGATGCTCGATCGCTACTTGGCTGCGGTGGAGGACCTCCGCGATCAGCTGAGTATTTCGATGCAGTGGAGCCAGGTCAGCGCTCCCCTGCTCGAGTCCCTCGAGATGGACCGCCTTCGCTTCCCGGAGGTCTACGAAGAGCGGGCGGCCCGCTACCGGCTGGAGCCCTATCGCCTCAAAATCAGCTACGTCATTGAGCGGCTGCGGCTGACCTTGGCCCGCAACCAGCAGCAGGCGGCTGCCGGCTGGGATGCTCCCCACGAACCGCGGCCGGCCCAGCCCGACTTTGGCAATCAGGGCGCCATGCCCGCTCCCCCCGCACCGGAGCTGCACTACGGAACGGTCGATGAGTTCCGCACCGATCTGGAGCTGATCAACGAAAGCCTGCAGGGCAGCGGCTTGAGCTGTGAGCCCCTGGACAACCTGATCGCCCAGGTCCACACCTTCGCGTTCTGCCTGGCCAGCCTCGATATCCGGCAGGAGAGCACCCGCCACAGCGATGCCCTCGATGAGCTGACCCGCTACCTGCAGATGCCCACTCCCTATGGGGAGATGGACGAGGAGCAGCGGATCAGCTGGTTGATGTCTGAGCTGCAGACTCGCCGTCCGCTCATTCCTGCGGCCGTCAAGTGGAGCCCCCTGACGGCTGAAACCTTTGATGTTCTGCGCGTCGTCAAACGGCTGCAGCAGGAGTTCGGCTCCCGCATCTGCCGCACCTACGTGATCTCGATGAGTCACACGGTGTCGGATCTGCTTGAGGTGTTGTTGCTGGCCAAGGAGGCCGGCCTGGTGGATCCGACCGCCCAGCGCTCCGACCTCTTGGTGATCCCCCTGTTTGAAACGGTGGAGGATCTCAAGGCTGCTCCTGGCGTGATGGAGCGGCTGTTTAGCGAGGACTTCTATCGCCAGCTGATCGCGAGCTCCAGCCCCAACGGGCGGCCGCTGCAGGAGCTGATGCTCGGCTACTCCGACAGCAACAAAGACTCCGGCTTCCTCTCCAGTAACTGGGAGATCCACCAGGCCCAAATCGCTCTGCAGCAGTTAGCGAGACGCCATGACGTCTGCCTGCGCCTCTTCCACGGCCGCGGCGGCTCCGTGGGACGGGGCGGTGGTCCGGCCTACCAGGCGATCCTGGCGCAACCCAGCGGCACCCTGAATGGCCGCATCAAGATCACCGAGCAAGGGGAGGTCTTGGCCTCCAAGTACTCCTTGCCGGAGCTGGCGCTCTACAACCTGGAGACGGTCACCACCGCGGTGATTCAGAACAGCCTGGTCACCAGCCACGTGGATGACACGCCGGACTGGAATGAGCTGATGGTTCGGCTGGCGGCGCGCTCCCGCAGCCACTACCGCTCCCTCGTCCACGACAACCCTGATCTGGTCGGCTTCTTCCAGCAGTGCACCCCGATCGAAGAGATCAGCAAATTGCAGATCTCCAGCCGTCCTGCCCGGCGCAAGAGCGGTGCCAAGGATCTCTCGAGCCTGCGCGCCATCCCCTGGGTGTTTGGTTGGACCCAAAGCCGCTTCCTGCTGCCCAGCTGGTTCGGCGTGGGCACGGCCCTGCAGGAGGAACTCAGCGGGGACCCCGGTCAGATGGAGTTGTTCCAGCAGCTCTATCAGCGCTGGCCCTTCTTCCGGATGCTGATCTCGAAGGTGGAGATGACCCTCTCCAAGGTCGACCTGGATCTGGCCCACCACTACGTCCAGTCCCTGGGGCGCCCGGAGTCCCGCGAGGCCTTTGAGGAGATCTTCGCGGTGATTGCCCGCGAGTTCGTGCTCACCCGGGATCTGGTCCTGGCCATCACCGGCCATGAGCGTCTGCTCGATGGGGATCCGGCCCTGCAGCTCTCGGTTGAGCTGCGCAACCGCACGATCATCCCGCTGGGATTCCTGCAGGTGGCCCTGTTGCGGCGGCTGCGGGATCAGAACCGCCAGCCGCCCATGAGCGAAGAGGCGGCCCGCGACGACGGCCGGACCTACAGCCGCAGTGAGCTGCTGCGCGGCGCGTTGCTGACCATCAATGGCATTGCCGCGGGCATGCGCAATACCGGTTGAGGCGCGGCGGCCTTGCTTGATTCGCTTCTGATCCCCTTCCGCTCGCAGCCCCAGCCGCCGGCGTTGCCCCTGGGCTACAGCCTTGAGGGTCAGCAGTCCCCCAGTGGGGCAGAACTCAACCGACTGCTCGTGCAGTGCGGGGATCCCCAGCGGCTGGAGGAGCGGCTCGAGCAGGCCCTCTCCCGCAGCGCCTGGCAGTTCAGCGTGCGCAATGCCACTGGTGTCTTGGTCGGTTTTGTGCGAGCGACCAGCGACCTGGCCCTCAATGCCAATCTTTGGGATCTCTCAGCGGATCCACAAGACCCTGAGCAGGCCCAGGTGCTTCGGGTGATCGTCCATGCCGCCATGGCGCGTCTACGGCGCGAATTGCCCGGATGCAGCATTTCGGTGGCGGCCCCCAGCGTGGCCCTCGAGGCGCTCAAGCAAAACGGATTTGTCGTGGACCCCGGCGGTATTCGGGCCATGGGTCTGCGCCTCTAGGCCACAAAAAAACCCCGCCGCAGCGGGGTGATGTCGGTGACGGGTCTAGGACCTGATCACGAGCATGGAGGGACTCGAACCCCCGACCCTCAGAACCGGAATCTGATGCTCTATCCAACTGAGCTACATGCCCATGCGGCCTGAGCAAGATCTGTTGCTCAGATGGGTCGTGTGCAGGCAGCAGACCACCGTCACCGCCTTACCTTACTGGTCAGACGGCCCCAGAGACCCATTCGGCTGCACCGCCTGGAGCTGCGTCAGTTCCGTAATTACGGAGCGCTGAGCCTCACCCTCGAGGCCCCGCGATTGCTGGTGATTGGCCGCAATGGGGAGGGCAAATCCAACCTGCTGGAGGCAGTCGAGCTGCTCGGCAGTCTTCGCTCCCACCGCTGCAGCAGCGACCGGGATTTGATTCAGCAGGGGGAGCGGCAGGGGTTGATCGCCGCCGACTGTGACGGCGGCGATCGCCTGGAGTTGGAATTGCGCCGGCAGGGGGGGCGGCAGGCCCGCCGGAACGGCAAGGTGCTGGAGCGTCAGCACGAGTTGATTGGTCCCCTGCGCTGCGTCGGTTTCAGCGCCCTGGACCTGGAGCTCGTGCGCGGTGAGCCTGCCCTGCGCCGGCAGTGGCTGGATCGGGTGGTGCTGCAGCTCGAGCCGGTCTACGCCGAGTTGCTCAGTCGCTACGGCCGCCTGCTGCGTCAGCGCTCCCAGCTGCTGCGGCGGGGATTCCCCCAGTCCCAGCTTGAGGGGCTGCTGGATGCCTTTGACCAGCAGATGGCCTTGATCGGAACCCGGCTGCACCGCCGGCGGCTGCGGGCGCTGCGGCGGCTGGAACCCCTGGCCCAGGCTTGGCAGCACCGCCTCAGCGATGGCCGTGAACTCTTGGGTCTGCGCTACTGCCCCGGCAGTCAGCTCGAGGGTGAGGAGGCGGAAGCCCCCTGGCGGGATGCCCTGGCGGAGCAGTTGCTGCTGCAGCGCCCCCAGGAGTTGCGACTGGGCCAGTGCAGCGTCGGCCCCCATCGCGATGAGGTGGCGATGGAGCTGGGCGGCCAGCCGGCCCGCCGCTATGGATCAGCGGGACAGCAGCGCACCCTGGTCCTGGCCTTGAAGCTGGCGGAGCTCGAGCTGGTGCATCAACTCTGGGGCGAGCCACCACTGCTGCTGCTGGATGACGTCTTGGCGGAGCTCGATCCAGGACGGCAAGAGCTGTTGCTGGAGGCCGTGGGCCAGGGGCATCAGTGCCTGGTGAGCGCGACCCACCTGGGGGCCTTTAACGGCGGTTGGCATCAGGGTTCTCAGGTGGTCACCGTTGAGGCAGGAATGGTGCTCCCTGGCCAGTAAAGTCTTGAACTCTTTGCCTCACGTTGATGAGCCAAGCAGCCTGTCTCCACCCCAACCCGGGATGGACTGGAGCTGAGACCTTCTCCGCTAGCCCCCAAGCACCCAGTGCCACCGACATGGTGGGTAAACACTGCATCCTCGAGCTGTACAACTGCGACGCTGACAAGCTCGACGACGAAGCTTTCATCAGGAACGCCCTCACCACCGCTGCGAAGCGTGCTGGCGCGACCCTGCTCAATCTGATCACCCACCACTTCCAACCTCAGGGTGTGACGGGGCTGGCCCTTCTGGCCGAATCCCATATCTCCATCCACACGTGGCCCGAGTCGGGCTACGCCGCTGTGGACGTGTTCACCTGCGGTGACCACACCATGCCCGAGCGGGCCTGCATCGTTCTGAGCGAAGAGCTCAACGCAGGTAACTACAAGCTCAAGAGCTTCCGCCGCGAGACCCCTGAGGCTGTGGCCGACGCCGAGCGTGAACCCGACCTGATCGCAGCCTGATTGCGATCGAACACCGAGCCTCCCGCCAGCGGGGGGCTTTTTTGTGCCCGTGCACCAGTGGCGTCTCTTGGAAGGATTGGCTGTAATGCCGCCAATCTCGATCTCTCCCCCCATGCAGGAGATCACCTTTGCCATCGAGGCGGCGCTGATCACCGGCGGCAGCTTGGCGCTGTTGACCCTGGCCTCCCGGGTCCCCGCCGCCGCAGATCAGGCGCTCGCCGCTCCCCCCGCGCCACCGAAGCTTGACCACCGTCCCTCCCCGCGCACCCAGTTGGAGGGCCAGACGGTGGTGCAACTGCAGCAGCTGGCCCGTGCCCGGGGGCTCTCCGGAGTGAGCCGCCTGCGCAAGGCAGATCTGATTGAGGAGTTGCTCAGCGCTTGAGGGCCCGGTTGAGCTTTCCGCTCACCAAGCCCTCAAGATCCAGGCTGACGGCGCTGAAGCCCAGGCCCAGCAGGGCCTCCACAACGGCAGTGCGGGTGGGCTCCTCCACCAGGCGTTGCAGGGCTGAGGGGGGCACCTCGATGCGGGCCGTTTCCCCCTGGCTGCGCACCCGCAGTTCCTGAAATCCGCTCTGCCGCAGCCAGGCTTCGGCGGCGCCGACCCGCTGCAGTCGCTCAGCGTTGATGCCTTCGCCGTAGGGAAAACGTGAGGCCAGGCAGGGTTGAGCGGGCTTGTCCCACCAGGGGAATCCCAGGGCCCGCGAGAGGGCACGCACCCCGGCTTTGTCGATCTGCAGTTCCGCCAGGGGCGATGAGACCCCCCGCTCCCGCGCCGCCTCGATGCCGGGGCGATGGTCGCCGAGGTCGTCGCGGTTCACGCCATCGAGAACGCTGGCACCGCGCCATTGCTCGTCGAGTTGGCCGACCAGTTCAGCGATCACGCTGTGGAGTTCCCGCTTGCAGGCGTAGCAGCGGTTCTCTGGGTTGCTGCTGTAGGCCGGATCGTTCAGCTCGGCCGTGGGCAGTTCCTGCTGCTGGATGCCCATCCAGACCGCCTGCTGCTGCGCTTCTGCTCGGAGGTGGGGCGCCAAGGCCGGTGAGATGCCGGTGACCGCCAGGGCGCGATCGCCCAGCTGTTCAGCTGCGATGGCGGCCACCAAGGCACTGTCGACTCCGCCGGAGTAGGCGACGATGGCCGCCGGAAGCGACGCAATGCGCTGCCGCAGGGCCCCGAGGGCCTCCACCAAGGGAGGCTCCAGTTGTTCAACGATGGGGTGCCCTGGCTTCAAAACACTCTCGTTAGGATCCAACGGTAAGAGGCTCGTCGATGGCTCCGCAGGCAACCTCTGCCAGCACTAGTCGCAGCACCGGACGCGGCATTGGGATCCGAACCGCCGCCGATGGCAGCGAGCGCAGTCGCGGCCAGGTTCACGTCTACGACGGCGAAGGCAAAGGCAAAAGTCAGGCGGCCCTCGGGGTCGTCCTGCGGACCATTGGCTTGGGCATCTGCGAGCAGAAGCAGACCCGGGTGCTGTTGCTGCGTTTTCTGAAGGGGCCCGGTCGCTCCTACGACGAAGACGCGGCGATCGAAGCGCTGCAGCAGGGTTTCCCCCATCTGATCGACCAGGTCCGCACCGGCCGCGGCGAATTTTTTGGCGCCGATGAGGTCACCCGCGTGGACGTGCAAGAGGCCCAGCGGGGTTGGACCATCGCCAAGGGGGCCATCGCCAGCGAGCTCTATTCGGTGGTGGTGCTCGATGAGCTCAACCCCGTGCTGGATCTCGGCTTGTTGGATGCCGAGGAGGTGGTGCGCACCCTCTCGGCCAAGCCCGCGGGCATGGAGGTGATCGTCACCGGTCGGGGCGCTCCTCGCTCCTTGGTACAGATTGCCGACCTCCACTCGGAGATGCGCGCCCACCGGCGCCCCGATACCCCGGCCTTCGAGGAGCAAACCGGTGAGCCGGTCTTGGCGGGCCTCGAGGGGGTTGAGGTCTACACCGGCGAGGGCAAGGGCAAGTCCACCAGTGCCCTGGGCAAGGCCCTGCAGGCCATTGGCCGCGGCATCTCCCAGGACAAAAGCCACAGGGTGTTGATCCTGCAGTGGCTCAAGGGGGGCAACGGCTACACCGAGGACGCGGCGATTGCGGCCCTACGGGAGAGCTACCCCCATCTGGTGGATCACCTGCGCTCGGGCCGGGACGCCATCGTCTGGCGCGGTCAGCAGCAGCCGATTGATTACGTCGAGGCCGAGCGCGCTTGGGAGATCGCCCGTGCGGCGATCTCCAGTGGTCTCTACAAGACGGTGATCCTCGATGAGATCAACCCCACCGTTGATCTGGAGTTGATTCCGGTGGAGCCGATCGTGCAAACCCTGCTGCGCAAGCCGGCTGAGACTGAAGTGATCCTGACCGGACGCTGCAAGCACCCCCCGGCCTACTTCGATTTGGCCAGCGTCCACTCCGAGATGGTCTGCCACAAGCACTACGCCGAACGTGGGGTGGACCTCAAGCGCGGCGTGGATTACTGAGCGCTGACCATGAAAAAAGCCCGGGGAGTCCCCGGGCTGAGGTCTTGCAATCAGTAGCGGGGGACTGAGCTGTCCACCTCTTGGCTCCAGGCATCGATGCCGCCGGCCACGTTGATGCCTTCAACGCCGTGGCGCTTGAGGGCAATCAGGGCCTTGGCGCTGCGGCCCCCGAGCTTGCAGTGGACGTAGAGCTGCTTGCCGTCGGCCAGCTGCTTGATCCGCTCCACGGCGGTTCCGTTCTCGATGTGGTCGAGGGGAATGAGCTCGGCTCCTGGGATGACAGCAATCTCCGCTTCGGGCGGGTTGCGCACGTCGATCAGCACCATGCCGGAGGTGTCCCCATCCAGCAGGGTCTTCAGTTCGCTGACGCTGATGCTTTCGACGGAGCCGGCTTCCTCTTGGCCGGGTGCGGTGCCGCCGACCCCGCAGAACTCCTGGTAGTCGATCAGCTTGTCGATCACCGGGCGCTCCGGGTTGGGGCGCAGCTTGAGCTCCCGGAACTTCATGCCCAGGGCATCAAACAACAGCAGGCGCCCGCTGAGGGTGGTGCCGATGCCGGTGATGATCTTCACCGCCTCGGTGGCCTGGATCACGCCGATGATTCCGGGCAGAACGCCCACCACGCCGCCCTCGGCGCAGGAGGGAACCATGCCCGGCGGCGGGGGCTCAGGGAAGAGGTCGCGGTAGTTGGGGCTTTCGGCATCCAGGTTGAACACCGTGGCCTGGCCTTCAAAGCGGAAGATCGAGCCGTAGACGTTGGGCTTGCCCAGCAGCACGCAGGCGTCGTTCACCAGGTAGCGGGTGGGGAAGTTGTCGGTCCCGTCGCAGACGATGTCGTAGGGGCGAACGATGTCGAGGGCGTTCTCGCTGCTGAGGGCCGTCTCGTAGAGATCGACCTGGCAGTGGGGGTTGATCTCGAGGATTCGCGCCTTGGCCGATTCGATCTTGGGTTTGCCGACCCAGCTGGTGCCGTGGATCACCTGGCGCTGCAGGTTGGAGTGATCCACCACGTCGAAGTCGACGATGCCGATGCGGCCGACGCCAGCCGCAGCCAGATAAAGGAGCAGAGGGGAGCCCAGTCCGCCGGTGCCCACGCAGAGGACAGAAGAGGCTTTGAGCCGCTTTTGTCCCTCCATGCCCACTTCCGGCAGGATCAGGTGGCGCGCAAAACGGGCCACCTCATCGGGGCTCAGCTCGATGCCGGTGGTGTCAAGGGGAAGCATGGAGTGCCGATCGCTTTCCAGCTCCCTACTTTCCCAAACGCTGGTCCCCTGCGGCCAGCCCCTGTCGCAAAGGCAATTCACGGGGCTCGCAGGCGTCGTCATCCCCGGACAGCCACCAGGCCCGCCAGCGCTCGTTGCCCAGGCCTGAGGCGATCACCATCAAGGTGGGCCCAAAGCAGAGCTCCCGGTCGGTTTGGGACGGGATGGCGGCGCTGGTGGGATGGCTGTGGGCTGAACCGATCACCTGGAGCCCATGCTCCCGGGCCCAGCGCTGCGCGAGCAGCTGCTCGCGGGGATCGAGCAGGAAGCGGTGGTCCCGTTCCCGGGCCGGTTCCCAGCGGTTGCAGCAGGGCCAAACCCGATGCAGCTCCAGGCTTTTGCCCTTGGTTTTGCCCAGCAGGAGAGCACAACCCTCTTCCGGCAGGGCGGCGTTGAGGGTGCGCTCCAAAACCATCAGCCAATGACCATCAACGCGCAACTGGTCTGGCGCTTGGGCAGTCACCCGGATACCTTGTGTCGAGGTTTTTAATCCAAGCCCATCCTGATGACCGACGACAGCAACGATCTGAAGGAATCGGCAACTCCAGCTGCAGAAGAGGCCGGCGCGAATTTCACCGAGCGCTACACCGAGGTGCTCTCCAAGGTCAACGAGACCCTGGACAAGGTGGACTGGAACCAGATGGGCCGCATCGGTAAGGGTGTGGGCGTTCTGGTGATCGTGATCGTCGCCCAGGTCCTGATCAAGGGCGTGCTGGACACCATCAACCTGCTGCCTGTGGTTCCTGGTCTGCTGGAGCTGCTGGGCCTGGTGGTCGTGGGTCAGTGGAGCTGGAAAAACCTCACCACCAGCGACAAGCGCACCGCCGTGATCAACAAGGTCCAGGGTCTGCGCAAGGAATACCTGGGCTGACTCAGTCCCTTACGGCCAGGTGTGCAGGAGCGCGGTGATGCTGGCGGCACTTTGCTGCCAGTAGCCACCGCCAAAGAGATTGGCGTGGTTGAGCAGGTGATACAGGTTGTAGAGCTCGACCCGCCGCTGGTGGCCCGCTTCCAGGGGCCATTCCCGTTCGTAGCCGTTGAAGAAGCTGCGGGGGAAACCGCCGAAGAGCTGGGCCATGGCTAGATCCACCTCCCGGTCCCCGCGGTAGACGGCCGGATCAAAGATGGCGCCGCCGCCGCCCTGAAGTAGCGCAGCGTTCCCGCTCCAGAGGTCGCCGTGTACCAGGGCAGGCTCCACCGGGTGCTTCGCGAGCCAGAGCGGTACCCGCTCGAGCAGGGCCTCGGCTCCAGGAAGCGCGTGTCCTGAGTCGGCCGCCCAGCTGAGCTGGGGCCTGAGGCGCTGCTCGGCAAAAAACGCGCCCCAGGTCTCTCCCCAGCGGTTGGCTTGGGGGCCAGAGCCAATGAAGTTGTCGCGCTCCCAGCCGAAGCGTCCGTCATGGCCAATGAGGCTGCCCCGGTGCAGCTGGGCCAGTCCGGCCCCTAGTGCCTCCCAGGCCTGGGCTGGATCCGTTGGCGTGCCGAGCTCCAGCCAGTTCAGCAGCAACACGGCTTCGCCGCCGGCGAGGCCCAGGCCGCAGGGCCGCGGAACGCGCAGGCTCGATTGCCCCTGCTCGATGGACCTGGCCAGGGCCTCCAGCCCCTGGGCTTCAGCCTCGAGCACCGGCAGCAGTTCGGCGCGGTTGGTTTTGGCGAAGAGCTCCTGCCCATCGGCCAGGGCCAGCCGCCAGGCGCTGTGGATGCAGCCTCCACCCACCGGTGAGCGCTTCAGCAGCCGGGCCCCGCTGGTGGCCTCGATCCAGTCTGAGAACGCCTGCGGGATGGCCACGACGCGGTGGAGGGAGGGGCGCTGCCAGCATGCCGCGATGGGCAAATCCTGTGATGTTGCAGTCGTTGGAGGGGGCATTGCCGGCCTGACCGCAGCCGCACTGCTGGCCGCAGAAGGCCTGCAGGTGGAGTTGCTGGAGGCCCACAGCCAGACCGGTGGCTGCGCTGGAACCTTTCGCCGTGGTCCCTACGTCTTTGATGTGGGGGCGACCCAGGTGGCGGGGTTTGAGCCGGGGGGGATCCATCAGCGGCTGATGGCCCATTTCGGTGTCCCTCTGCCCGAGGCCACTCCCTTGAATCCCGGCTGCAGCGTGCAGCTCAGCACCGCTGAGGAACCGGTGCACCTCTGGCGGGATCCCGAGCGTTGGCGCCAGGAGCGCGAGCGCCAGTTCCCAGGAAGTGAACGGTTTTGGGCCCTCTGTGCCCTGTTGCACAGCAGCAATTGGGCCTTCGCCGCCCGTGATCCGGTGCTTCCGCCGCGCACGCTTTGGGATCTGCGCCAACTGCTGGGGGCCCTGGGGGCCGGGACCTTGGCCAGTGGCCTGTTCACGACCGCCACGGTTGCCGATTTGCTGGTGCTCAGCGGCTGCGCGGGGGATGCGCGCCTGCGGCGCTTCTTGGATCTTCAGCTGCGCCTCTATTCCCAGGAGCCCGCCGACCAGACGGCGGCCCTCTACGGGGCCACGGTGTTGGCGATGGCCCAGGAGCCGCTTGGGCTTTGGCACCTCCACGGCTCGATGCAGCAGCTCTGCCAGGCCCTTGAGCAGGTCCTGGAGGCCAGGGGGGGGAGCCTGCGCTTGCGCCATCGGCTGAGCCAGATGCGCCCTGGCGGCAGTGGTTGGCAGCTGAGCGGTGAGGGGCCAGGCCAGAAGCCCTTTGCGCTGGAGGCGGCTGATGTGGTCTGTGCGCTGCCGCCTCAGACCTTGCCGGCTCTGCTCGGAGAGTCCCTGCCAGCGGCCTATGGCCGTCGCATCGCCGGCTTCCCGGATCCATCGGGTGCCTTGGTGCTCTATGCCGCGGTGGATCGCGATCGCCTGCCCAAGGGACTGGGGCTGCATGCCCAGCTGGATTGGCAGGACCCCGGCAGCGTCTTTCTCTCCTTCAGCGCCGAGGGCGATGGACGGGCCCCGGCGGGGCAGGCGACCTTGATTGCGAGTGTCTTCACCCCGGCCAAGCCTTGGTTTGATCTGCCTGAGCCTGAGTACCAGCGCAAAAAACAGCAGGCGATGGCGGGGATCCAGGCGGCGCTGGAGGCCTTCTTGGGTCTGAGGCTGGAGGACTACCGCCATGCTGAGCTGGCCACCCCGCGGGGCTTTGCGGGCTGGACGGGCCGACCCTTCGGCTTTGTCGGTGGCCTGGGCCAGCACCCGAGCCGCTTTGGTCCCTTTGGTTTGGCTAGCCGGACTCCCCTGGCGGGGCTTTGGCTCTGCGGCGACGCGATCTATCCCGGTGAGGGCACCGCTGGAGTGAGCCTCTCGGCCTTGATGGCCAGCCGCCAGTTACTGCAGAGCAAGGGGCGCTCCCTGGTGCTCAGCAGCTAGAGGAATTCAGGCCGTAGGGCCTGGCAGTGCATCAGCTCCTGCTGCAGGGCCTCCCACTGCTCTCCCTCCACCAAGCTCTGCAGCTGTTGCAGTTGCCGTTGGTACTGCTCCAAGGCGCTCAGAACGGCGGCGCGGTTGGTGCGCGCCATCAAGGTGCCCAGTTCGGGATTGCCGCCGCCGATGCGGCTGGTGTCGGCGAAGCCGCTGGAGGCCAGGGCCCGCACGAGGGCTGGGGCCGCGGTTCCGCCGCTGTCGGCGCTCTGCAGCAGCGCGGCACTGACCAGGACAGGCATGTGGGAGATCAGGGCCACGGCCTGGTCATGGGCCGCGGCGGGGCACTCCAGCCAGTGGGCGCCGATGCTCTCCGCCAGGCCGCGCACCGCCGTCAGCGCCTCTGGATCGGTCTCGGCTGTGGGGGTGGCAACCCAGGGACGCCCTTGAAAGAGACCGGCAAGGCCCGCTTCCACCCCGGCTTGGGCCGTCCCCGCCATCGGATGGCTCGGCACGAAGCGCCGGTGCAGCGATGCCCAGCGCTCCTGGATCGGTTGCTTGACCGATCCCACATCCGTGATCACGGCGTCGGCCGGCAGGGCCGCCACCAGGCTGGGGTCTGGTTCCAGCAGGCGATCCAAGGGCAAGGCCAGGATCACCAAACCGCAGTCCTGCAACACCGCCGGATCGGTGTCGATCCTCTGGGCCAGCCCCCGCTCCTGGGCCCGCTCGGCGGTGCTGCGGCGATGGACCAAGGCTCGGACCTCGAGTTCCTGGGCTTGCAGATCCAGGCCCAGGGATCCGCCGATCAACCCCAGGCCCACGATCCCGATGGGTCGCTCTCGCCAGTGGGTTGTCATCGCTGAACAGTTGTCTCGTCCCAGCTTCCTACGATTCCCCGATGTTGGAAGCCAAGGCCCACCAACAGCTCAAGGCGCTCCTCCGCCTGGAGGGGGAAACCCGCTGGCCCCACCACCTCACCTTGAGCCGGTTGGTGGCCCGCAGCCTGCGGCGCTCGGATCAGACCTTGGTGCGTCTGGCCCCCGGCAGTGATCCCAGCTGGCTGCTGGGCCTGTTGGTGCCCTTGGCTCTCAACAACAGCCCCGTGGCGTTGGTGGTCAGCCCGGCCCTGCGCCAGCGTCTGTTGACGGTGGAGTTGCCCCGGCTCCAGGCCGTTGGCTTGAACCTCCCCTGCTGGGAGGGCACGACGGCACCGGAGTCGGCACCGCTCTGGCTGCTGCAGCACGACGCCCTGGTGGCGGCCTGGCGCAGCGGTCAACTGGCGGACCGCCAGCTTGTGGTCCCGGAGGGGGAGCTGCTGCAGCCGCTGCTGCGCCAAGCCCTGGAGGTGGTGATTGAAACGGAGCACTGGGAGCAGTTGCGCCGCAGCCTTCCCGCCGCTGCCCCCAGCCTGCTGCAGCTGCATGAACGCTTGAGTCGCCGGCTGTTGGCCCGGCCCTGCGGTCCCCATCAGCGGGTTCCCATCACTCCAGATGATGAGGCCCCCTTGCGGCAGTTGCTGGGGGTCCTGTCTCCCCTGCCGGAGCCCTGGCCCCAGTGGCTTTCCGTCGCGGGCGAGGACTGGACCAGTTGGGCCTCGGTCAATCCAACCCTGCTGCAGTGGACCCTGCATCGCCAGCCCCTGGATCCCTGCACCGTGATGCCCGGGCTCCTCAGCGGCCGTGGCTTGGTGGTGGTTGGCCCCTGGCCGCAACCGGCCCCTTCAGGACTCGGGATTGAGCCCCAGGTGGAGGTGAGCCTCGCGGATCCGCCCCTGCTGGATCCCTTGCCCCTGTTTGCTCCCCAGGGGCAGGCCCTGCCGAATGCTCCCCACTACCCCAGCCATCTGCTGGATCAGTGCCGCCGCTTGGTCTTGGGGCAGGCCGGCCTGACGGTGGTTGTGCTTGATGACGAGGGGTTGAGGCTGGGACTGACCAGTGCCTTGGCGGCGGAATTCGGCAGTCGAGTGGGCCATGAGCTCACTGCTCCTGAGGCCAATGGCGTCCTCTGCTGCAGCTGGAGTTGGTGGCTGGAGCATCAACAGCGATTGCCGTTGCCCTGTCAGCTGATCGCGGCCACCCTGCCCATCTCGAGCCTGGAGGACCCGCTCACGGCGGCTCGGGTGGCGGCTCTGCGGCTGCAGGGTCGTGATTGGTTCCGGGAGCTGCTGCTGCCTGAAGCCCTGGGCCGACTGCAGCGCTCGATTGCTGGTTTACGGCGCAACGGCGGTCGTCTGGCCGTCCTTGACGGCCGCTTGAGGCGCCGGGGTTGGGGCCGTCAGGTGCTCGAGGCCCTGGAGCCCTGGGTGGCCCTGCATCGACTGCTCCCCAACCCGTAAGTGGCCTAGTCCCCGTAGCCTGACCGCGCCGCGCAGCACAGCAGCAATGGGAGAGGCCAAGCGTCGCTCGGAACAGGGTCTGCCCCCCCGCGAGAAGAAGAGCGAGAAGGCCAAGGACACCTCACCGCGTCTGGCTCCTTGGCTGCCCTTGACCCAGCGCCAGGGTGAGCAGTTCGTCTCCGTCACCACCCGTGGCGCCTGGATCGGCATTGGTGCACTGGTGCTCTTCTGGCTGACGGTGCGCTTCCTCGGCCCCGCCTTGGGCTGGTGGACCCTGGCCGACGGTTAATCGTCAGGGGGCGAACATCCTTGCTCGCGCAAATCTGAAGAAAAGATTAGGATCGATTTATTCTTGAGTTGCGGCGGTCATGTTCGCGCGCCTAGCTGAGCAGTACCGCTCCGTTGTTGAGGACTTGGTGATGAGCCTGCGTGCTCTTGCTGAGGGTCTGCAGCGTCAGGGAATTGCCGCCACTTGCTATGTCTGCGGCGATGGTCAGGACGGCCACGGCGCATCCTTCGTCGCCAGCTTGGGCGATGAGCACATGGTGCGCTTTTTGGTTTCGGATTTCGGCATCAGCTGGGTGGAGTCCCGCAACGGCCATGAGCTGGTGAAGCTTGAGGGTGCTGAGGCCATTCAGGAGCTGGAGCGCCTGAGCGCCAACCTCCGCGCCCTCGCTCAGCCTGCGGTGGCCGCGGCGCCGGTCTCCTAGGCCCGAGTCAACCAGCAAAAAGCCCCCGGGTGATTCACCCGGGGGCTTTGTTGTGCCTGGAGGCCTTAGCTGGCGGCGGGTAGGGCCTGGTCCTTGTCGGCGCTGGCGCTTCCAGCGGCGGCCAACTTGGCGGCGGCGGTGGCGACGGGCTTCAGCGAGTCGGTGGTTTCGCTGAGTTTTTGACGCACCTTCACTTCAATGGCCTCTTTCTCGGTGCTGTTCTGCTCGAGCCAGGTGATGGTGTTATCGCGCCCTTGGCCGATGTTGTCGCCTTCGTAGCTGTACCAAGCGCCTTTGCGAACAACGACACCGTGCTCTTCGGCGAGATCGAGCAGGCAGCCCACGGTGCTGATTCCACGGCCGAAGAGGATGTCGAATTCCGCGATCCGGAAGGGCGGGGCCACTTTGTTTTTGGCCACTTTCACCTTGGCGCGGATCCCGAATTCTTCGGTGCCCCGCTTGAGGGTCTGGATGCGGCGGATGTCGAGGCGGACTGAGGCGTAGAACTTCAGGGCGTTACCGCCGGTGGTGGTCTCGGGGTTGCCGTAGGTCACGCCAATCTTTTGGCGGAGCTGGTTCAGGAAGATCACGGTGCAACCGGACTTGCCGATGTTGCCGGTGATTTTGCGCATCGCCTGGCTCATCAGGCGGGCCTGGCTGCCGACGGCGAGGTCCCCCATCTCGCCCTCGATTTCCGAGCGGGGCGTCAGCGCTGCCACTGAGTCCACCACGACGATGTCGACGGCTGCGGAGCGCACCAGTTGATCAACGATCTCCAGGGCCATCTCGCCGGTGTCCGGCTGGGAGACCAGCAGGTTCTCGATGTCGACGCCCAGGGCCGCGGCATAGACGGGGTCCAGGGCGTGCTCGGCGTCGACGAAGGCGGCTACGCCTCCGCGGCGCTGCACTTCAGCGATGGCGTGCAGGGTGAGGGTCGTCTTGCCCGAGCTCTCCGGGCCATAGACCTCAACAACCCGTCCCTTCGGGTAGCCACCGCCGAGGGCGAGGTCGAGGGTCAGGGCGCCGGTGGGGGTGGTCTCGATCCGCATGCGGGAGGCATCCCCCAGGCGCATGATCGAGCCCTTGCCGAAGTTGCGCTCGATTTGGTTCAGAACGAGGCCAAGGGCCTTGTCCCGCTCAGGACTTTTGGCGCTGGTGCTCTTGTCGTCAGCAGGCATATCGCGAAAGGGTTGAAGGAGCGGCCGCGCAGCGGGTAGGCCAGTTCGGTGGAGCCATCCTGGGCGACCTCTGTGAAAGAAGTGCCACCCCAGGCGCCAGGTGTTTCACCGGAGCGAACCCTGGCCTGTAGTACAGGCGTACCCTAGCGGCTTAGGGCCAGCTCGCCAAGGGCCCGGCAAAGCGCTGGGGCTCCAGCAGTTGGATGCCCTCGGGCAGTTGTTCGCGGTCGTGGGGGCCCAGGTAGCCCCAGGAGACCAGAAAGCAGCGCACCGCCTCCAGCCCCGCCGTGCGGCGCACGGTTT
>VMBT01000232.1_pt1 | contig 37390 bp, 35 predicted proteins | sample 4404301 | NCBI WGS metagenome assembly VMBT01 (sample SAMN12238535, study PRJNA552566) | marine metagenome | isolation source: Coastal seawater | place: USA: coastal Georgia, Sapelo Island | collected 2008-08/2009-08
AAATATTATCGGAAATCTTGTTGGTACTTGGGCTGAACTTACAGAGCTCATGGCACTGGCTGATAGAGGAAAAGTCGATCTGGCTACTCAAGAATATAGCTTAGAGGACGCCAATACAGCCCTGCAAGATTTAAACAATGGCCTGGTTAAAGGACGTGGCGTCCTAGTGCCGTAAACTTAGAGAGGGAGGAACCTTTTATGAAATTAACCAAATTGACAGCATTTTTGCTGGGAAGTGTGGTGCTTGGAGGAGCTGCACACGCCGATAAATGGAGCGATATGTTTCCGCATATTAAAAATTCTGGTGATATTCCGGGAGAGTGCTCTTATGAGAGCATGTCAAAAAAAGACTATTCTGGCCGGAAATTAACAATTAATACGCACGCTGTTCCAGTGATGGGTGAACCTACCGCCTTACATGCCGAACAGTTTGCAAAGCTGACCGGGGCGGAGGTTAATGTCATTCATACGCCAGCAGGGGATCTGTACTCAAAAGCCATGGTGCCATTTCAAACTGGTCAAGCACCATATGACATTGTTTTTGGGTTTTCTCAGTGGATTAGCGACTGGAAACAATATTTAGAACCTGTTCCGGCAAAGTATGTGAATATGAAACAGATGCAAGATGTTACAAAAAGCCATATAGATGTGGCTTCTTGGGACGGTACTATGTATCAATTTCCGATTGATGGAGATAGGCACTATCTCAAATATCGAAAAGACGTGATTGATAATCCAGAGATGCAGGCGAAGTATAAGGCCGAAACTGGAAAGGAATTGCGGGTTCCCCAAACTTGGAAAGAGTATGGAGAAATAGCGACATTCTTCAATGGTTGGGATTGGGATAATGATGGTGAACTAGAGTATGGTTCGGCTGAAGTCATGGCTAAAGATAACTTAATGTTTGCTGCTTTTTTCAGCAGATCAGTTGCCTACGCCAAGAACCCAAGAACTCCAGGTGGTTTCTTCTTTGATCTTGAAACAATGGAACCGCAAGTGAATAACCCTGGCTTTGTTGAGGCGCTTACAGATTGGGTTGAAGCGACGAAATATGTCCCACCGGGTGGTATCAACTTCACTTTAGGCGATGAAACGATGTCTTTTGGTGGTGGTCAAACGCTGTTTAGTTTCTCATGGGACGACGCATTTGTGGCAGCTATGGAAGATGGTAGCCCGATTAAAAACAAAGTTGGTGCTGCTCCGCTCCCTGGTGCTGACAAAGTATGGAATCGTGTAACTGGTGAGTGGGACAATGAGTACAATCAAGCTCCTTACATCGTTTGGGGCTGGGCTTCAGCCGTAGCAAAGAAAAGTAAAAACCATGATATGGCATTTGATTATCTCTGCTTCTTCTCAAATGACGCAAACCACCAGGCTGATATAGCGATTGGTCGATTTGGCGTTAACCCGTTCAGAAAATCAGATTTTGATCCAGACCTATATGTTAAAAACCAAGGTTGGGACCCTGAAATTGCCAATGAGTATTCTCGGACGCTTCTCGATATGGAAGAGAAAAGCAAGAACAGAGTTTTTCCACTCCGTACTCCTGGTGTTGCACAGTTTACCAGTGCAGTTGCTACAGGGACATCTAAAGCACTGGCAGGTCAGCTCACTCCACAAGAAGCCCTGGATGAAGTTGCGGCAGAATGGAAAAAAATCATTGCCCGTGTCGGTGAGGACAAGCTCCGAGAGGCTTATGCCGTGGGCGTAGCGCTTGAGGACAACCTGGAATAAGGCTGTCCTTCTTTCCCTCGACAGCCAAATCTGTGGGTGTCTAATTAATAGATACCCACAGAACAAATTTAAAGTTTTTCATTTGGTCACGGTTCATGAATTTTAAACATAAATATATATTTTTACTGCCTGGGCTTTTTGTTTTATTGGCAATTTTGATTTTCCCAATTGGCTTTACCGTGCGTCTTAGCCTCAGTAGCTGGGACAGCTTTTATCCGGGTTTAGATTTTATTGGAATTGATAATTACATCAGATTGTTTTCTGACGATCCAAGGTTTTGGGAAGCGTTTGGACGGCTAGCCATCCTATCATCAGTAACCGTAACACTTCAGTATGTTTTAGGTTTTACTCTCGCACATCTGGTATGGAAAGATATTGTCTTTAAGAGATTTTTTAGAGTTCTGTTCTTGATACCGATGATGACAACACCAGTTATTATGACTGTTTTATGGCGAACTATTTTTCATGAGTCGTTGGGTCCAATAAATGATATCCTTTCATTTTTTGATGTCACGCCAAGATGGTTGAGTGATGAGAAACTCGCTCTTGTAACAGTGATGATAGTTGAAGTGTGGCAATGGACACCATTCATGTTTCTCTTACTCCTTGCAGGTCTGCTGTCGTTGCCGAAAGAGCCTTATTTGGCAGCGGAGATCGACGGAGCAGGTCCTTTAAGAAAATTTGTTTATGTAACTTTTCCTCTTATGGCTCCCATTTCCGTTGGGGCTATAATAATCAGGCTTATTGAGGCTTCAAAAATAATGGATACTATTTTTGTAATGACGTCTGGTGGACCTGGAACGTCTACTGAAACATCAAGCTTTTATATTTTTATCAAGGGCTTGAGAGAATTTCAGATGGGCTATTCAGCAGCAATGTCGTTCACGTATCTCGTCATTATGATAATTAGTTTGACGGTAATTGCGAATATCTTGGTTAAAGTTTTTGTGAAAGGTAACTAAACAAATGTTTAGGTTCTATGGTCTTTTAAAATATAGTTTTATCTGTATATGGTCAGTATATGTGATTGCGCCCTTCATGTGGGCGATTACAACCTCCTTCAAAGATTTTAATTCAGTAACAGGTGGTGCAACCTACATACCGTGGATTGATTTTGAACCAACCTTAGATGGATGGCGACAATTACTGTTGAGCCCGTCTGAAGGTGGCGTTGCGTTAGTACAACCTTATTTAAACAGCATCATGGTAACCCTGTTGTCGAGTGCAATTAGTTTGGTGCTCGGCACTCTTGCCGCTTATTCATTATCGAGGTTTAAATTCAGAGCTGGTTTTATTAAAAATTCAGATATTACGTTCTTCTTTATATCGCAAAGAATTATGCCGCCCGTCGTTCTCTCATTACCATTTTTTATAATGTTGGGTAATCTTGGTCTACTTGATACACTAATTGGCTTAACGATTGTCTACATTGTTCTTCTATTACCTATAGCTGTTTGGATCATGGTAGACTTCTTCAATAAAATACCTGTTGAAATCGATGAAACAGCTCTAATCGATGGCTGTAACCCTGTTCAGGCATTCTTCAGAGTTGTTTTGCCAAACTCTATTCCAGGGATAATCGTGGCAAGCTTATTCTGTATAATATTTGGTTGGACTGACTTCTTTTTCGCCTTTATTTTGACCTTTACAGAAGTACAGCTTTTGCCAGTGGCTGTGGTTGCTCTTAACTCTTCAATAACACCATGGTGGAGTTTATCAGCCGCTGCTTTAATCTCTGTCGCACCTTTAATCATCGTAGCCTTTATAGTGGAACGTTATCTCTCAAAAGGTAATTTATCTGGAGCATTGAAGTAAGATGGATCTACTTGCGAAAGAATTAATATACAAACCCGATACAGAGTTTCATCTAAATAACATCTCGTTTGGAATGAAAAAGGGTGAGATATACACCATATTAGGCCGAACTTTATCGGGAAAGACTACTCTACTTAAAGCGATTGCAGGTCTTGTTAATCCTCAATCTGGACGAATTTTGTTTGATGGGGCTGATCTAAGCGGAGTTCCAGTATGGAAACGCAATATCGCCATGGTTTATCAACAATTCATCAATTACCCTCATCTTAATGTTTTTGATAATGTGGCGTTTCCTCTTCGTCAGCGAGGGGTTTCGGATAAGGAATTAAAGTCACGTGTCTCTGATGCAATAGAGCGCGTTGGTTTAAAAGACTTTGAAAGCCGAAAAATCCAAGCGCTTTCAGGTGGGCAGCAACAACGTGTTGCTCTTGCTCGCTCGTTAGCCAAGCAAGCTAAGATATTGTTATTAGACGAGCCGCTTGTAAATCTTGATTACAAACTTCGGGAACAATTAAGGGAAGAATTCGGTAGAATATTCACCTCAGAGTTTTCTTCAGAAAGTATCCTTGTCTACTCCAGTACTGATCCGATGGAAGCAATGCAGCTTGGCGGAGAAACTATCGTTTTAGATGAGGGGCAGATTCTTCAACAAGGTCCTGCGAGTGAAATATTTGAAAATCCAGCAACAACAAGAGTTGCTGAAATTACCAATGATCCAGCAATGAATTTGTTGCCAGGAGTCATCGAAGATTCAAAAATTGTTATAGACTCAAAAATGAAATTACCTATTCCATTGCATTTTAGAGAATTATCTTCTGGACAATATACTTTTGGTATTCGAGCCAGTGATATTTCTCTTAGTAAAAAAGGTCATGGATTTACAGTTGAGCTCGCTGAAATCAGTGGGTCTGAAACATTTTTACATGCGCGATATGACGATATTTCGTTAGTTGGGCAGTTAGATTTAGTAAAGAATTTTAATGTTGGAGAAGCCGTTAATCTGCAGTTTGACGCTCAGAAATTATATGCATTTTCTGCTGATGGAAATTTAGTCTCCTCGCCATTTCAGGAGTTTGGTCGTGGCTAAAATAGAACTTAAAAATGTTGCACATAGTTATTCTCCAGATGTTGAAAACCCAGAATATGCTTTAAAAAAATGTAACTTAAGCTGGAAAGATGGTGGTCGGTATGCAGTCTTAGGACCTTCTGGTTGTGGAAAGACTACCATGCTCAATATTATGTCTGGTTTGGTAACCCCTTCTGAAGGGACAATTAAATTTGACGGTGTTGATATTACAAATATGTCTACCGCTGAACGAAACATCGCCCAAGTCTTTCAGTTTCCAGTAATTTATAACACGATGACGGTTGCGCAGAATTTGGGTTTTCCTCTTTTATGTCGAAACTACCCAAAAGAAGTTATCATTGAAAAAGTTGATCAAGTTGCCCAAACTCTTGGATTGGGAAACCTATTAAATCTTCGAGCCACTAAATTGACAGCTGACCAGAAGCAATTAATTTCTTTGGGTCGTGGCCTGGTCCGAGAGGATGTTGCAGCGATATTAATGGATGAACCGCTTACTGTTATTGATCCTGACCTGAAATTCCGCCTGCGAAGAAGATTAAAAGAGATAAACGAACTGTACAAATCTACTCTAATTTACGTTACTCATGATCAAAATGAGGCCATGACGTTTGCTGAAAATATATTGGTCATGGATCATGGAAAAATCGTCCAGGTAGGGACACCCTTAGAATTATTTGAACGTCCCAAGACAACATTCGTTGGGTATTTTATTGGTTCTCCAGCAATGAATATGCTGAAGGCTGAAATAAAGGGGAAAAATGTTGTTTCAATTGGGGACACGTCATTTAAAACTGGCACTGATCTTTCCAAGGTTAAATCAAAGAATATAAAGCTTGGTATCCGGTCAGAGTTTGTAGAGTTGCATGATAAGAATGCGGATAACTGTATTTCTGTAAAAATCGATAAAGTTGATGATTTTGGAAATTTTCAACTTGTATCCGCAAGACATGGTATGAGCCCAATCAAAGCTAAAGTTAGCAGAGATTTGGCGGTTCCAGCCGGAGATGCGTGGATGAAATTTCCAGACAATCGCTGCTGTGTTTATTCAAACGAAGTTTTAGTGTAGATATCAGTTTTTTTGATTAGAAAAGCTGGATGATTGTTTTTCCGTGGTTCTTTCCATCGAGCATTCCAATGAATTGTTGAGGAGCATTTTCTAAGCCCTGAGTTATATCCTCAATGTATTTAATTAAGCCTTCATTTACTAATGGCTCGACTTCGTTAAGAAAGTTGGGAAATTGCTTCCAGTGATCAGAGATAATAAATCCATTTATTGATAGGCGTTTGACTAAGATTGTTCGCCACATTTTTGGTAAACTCAGCGTATCAAATAGCGCATCTGCACCTAAACGGCCTGCATTGTACCAGCTTATCATTCCACATAATGGGATGCGCCCATGAACATTCATTATTGGGAGAATGGCTTCTAGAATAGGGCCTGCGACATTTTCAAAATATATGTCAATGCCATTTGGGCAGAAGTTGGATAGTGCGTTTCGTAGTTCCTTGGGTGAGTTATACGCACGATGATTGAGGCATTGGTCGAAACCAAAATCTTCAATTGCAATACGGCATTTTTCATCTGTGCCTGCGAGCCCAACTACATTAAGCCCTGCACGTTTCGCCAATTGGCCAACTATCGATCCAACTGGTCCGGTGGCGGCAGCAACAACCAACGTTTCCCCACTTTCAAGGCGACCAAACTGATTTAGGCCAAACCATCCTGTAAATCCGGGCATACCCAGTACGCCGAGTGCGCGCGTTAGATGTTGTTGTTTTAGAGCCAGTTTCCGGACAGCTTTTTCGTTAAGAATTGCATGTGATGCCCATCCCGTCATTCCAAAGATGTAGTCTCCCCCTGTAAAGCTGGCTGACGCGCTTTCTATAATACGGCCAACTCCACCTGCCTCCATTCGAGCGCCAAGTTCCACAGGAGCAGAGTAAGATTTTGCATCATCCATTCGTCCTCGCATGTAAGGATCAAGAGAAAAACTTTGGACTTCGACCAGAACTTCGCCACTAGAAAGTTTTTTAGGTGTCCAATCTAAGAGCTTAAAAGAATTGGCGTTTGGGATGCCGTCTGGCCTTGACTGTAGTATGATTTCTTTCATGTTTTCCGCTTTTTAGAGTGGTTGCGAGATCGCATATCGTATTCGTGGGTTTTTTAATAGTATGAACTTTGGGTTTATCATTGGGCTGGCATGATATGACCTATTTGTATCAATGCGAATTAATCAAATGGGATCCTGAATAATAAATAAAATTCAAATTTATGCACTTAATTAATTTAATACTTGACTTTGGGATCCCAAAATGGCTCAGTCTTACTATAGGATCACTTTGTTGAAGAGACTCTAGGGGTAAAAATATCGATATTTTGGAATTCAATTAATTGAGTTTAAAGAACGCAAAACAATTTGCTGATAGCTACAATTCAATTTTAAAGTACTTATTTCGCCTAGAAACACACAAGTGAAGCACAGGGAGAATGGAAATGTTAAATATTTTTAAAGTGGCAGCGCTTGCTGTTACGGCCTCTTTTGCCAGTGCGTCTGCAATGGCTGAAGTTAATTTAGTTTCAAATGCAGCGGGAGCTGGAACAGCGGGAGGACTAACGGCAACTTCACTTGTTGGGTATGCTGCTGAACGTGGGATTGCAAATATCCAACTAAAAGACGGTCAGACTGGAACAAAGTATATGCTAGCTCTTGCAGAAGGTAAGATTGATCTTGCAAGCGGCCCTCATGTACTGCCGTTTCTTATGGGTCGAGGTGCTGGACCTTACAAGAAATTAGGTAAAGAAAAAGGTGCTGAGCTGGCTTCGAATATCCAGTTACTTTATCCCTATACCTTTAGCATATTCACACTTTATGGGTATGACGCGCAGAACATTACGAGTTGGGATGATATTAAAGGTAAAAAGGTATTGAATGGACCACCAAAGGGTACTGCCACAATGAACTCAAAAAGTCTTATTCAGCTTTTTACAGGACTAAAAGCCGGTGACGATTATGAATCGGTAACAGTAAATTGGGGTCAAATGCCAACAGCGATTGTTGAAGGTACTGCTGATGTTGTCATGATTCCGGCTATGTTCCCTGGCCCTAGGGTGACACAGGCTAGTGCTGCAGGTTCAATGACTATGATCTCAATGCCTAAAGATATTTTTGAGTCGGAAGCTGCCCAAAAATTTCTGAATAAGCCTGGTTCTAGCCCATATGTTGTTCCACTATCAGAAGTCAAAGCTGCGATGGGTGACGGTTGGACGATATTATCAGAAGACGATATGTTTCGAGGAAAGTCAGTTCCTGGTGGTGATATGGTTAACAAGAGTATGGATGAACAGTTAGCCTACGAGCTTACCAAGGCACATATAGAAAACCTTGATGCCCATAAGAAAATCGCACCGTTTATGGAGACACTGAACTTTGGTCTGGTTGATAAAAAATCTAGTGGGATGTGTGGCCCTAACCCAGTTAAGTATCACAAGGGTGCTGTTCGTGCTTGGGAAGAGGCTGGCTATAAAATTCCAGAGTGCGCCAAGCCATAAAATAAGTTATTTTCTAAATGAAGCAGGGGTGGCTTGATCAGCCACCCTTTTTCAAAAGAGTAAAGAAATAATAGATTAAAGTTTATACAATTGGCATGGTACAAAATACGCAACATCAAGACAGGGATGCGGGCAATAAAACCAACATTGCCCAGACCATAACTTATGTACTTGCTTTAATTTTAGTACTTGTTGGCCTTTTAAATGTAACACCCGCAATTCCAGGCTGGGACTCCATGTGGCAACACATTACGGGAAATGATTTTTTCCGAGTCAGGAGGTTCTCAACAGAATGGCTATTTCCGCTCGTTTTCTTTTGGATGATGTTAATAGTTGTATTCAAACATTCCATTTGGAAAAGTTGGCATAACAGGCAATTTCCATTTAGAGTTTTCGGTCTCTGTCTTGATATTGCTCTAGCTTTAGCTGCGGCTGCGATATCAGTAAGTTATTTAATAGAACTAGAAGCGGTATGTCTTTTAGATGTTTTTACTGGAGATAGAGCTCGCCTAGTAGCTGAGGCTTTGCAAGCTGAAGTTGAATTTGCTGAATTATATGGCCTTCCAGCTCCGGACACAGCAGATGACCCAGCTTGCCTATATACAACTGGAACTTGGTTGCCTTTAATTTTGTTTGGGTCGGTAGTTATTTTTCTAGCTTATAATATAAAAGTTTGGGGTTTGCCCCTTGCCATGGTTTCGATTGTTATAGCTCTATTCACTTTTGCGACAGTATTGAACTGGTATTGGTTTGGTGCAGAAGGCCAAAATAAATATTTCGTAACCATTTTAAGTAGTGAAGAGCCTAGAAGTCTAACCTCTAGTAGAGAATTCGTAAACGATGCATTGGTCAATCAAAACGCAGGCTTGCTCGGTCGCTTCATTAACATACTAATGTTGTTAGTATTTCCTTACATAATTTTAGGGGCTCTTTTTGGTCAGTGTGCTGGTGGCAAATCGCTGATTAAACTTGCTTTTTCGCTAACCCGAAATTTGCGAGGAGGCCCCGCTCATGCAGCGATTGTTTCATCGGCAATGTTTGGGACTATAACAGGAGGTCCAGTAGTAAATGTTCTGTCGACTGGAGTTTTAACCATTCCGATGATGTTAAAACGCGGGTTTTCGAAGGTTTTTTCTGGGGGGGTCGAGGCTGCTGCATCGTCGGGTGGTTCAATCATGCCACCTATAATGGGGGTAGCTGCATTTGTCATGGCTTCCTTGACAGGGGTTCCATACCGAGAAATTATCATTGCCGCGGCTATACCGGCGCTCCTTTATTTCTTTTGCCTTTTCTTGTCAGTGGTTTTTCAGGCTCGCAAACAGAATATTCAACCTCTTGGTGAAGTACCGCCTGAAATGCGTCTGGATAAAAAAGATCGTTTGTACCTAATTCAAATTTTTGGGCCAGTTCTATTAATTCTGGTACTGCTTTTGACTCCGAAAGACGCAGTGGGCTGCAGTTGGCTGTCAATTTTGCTTGGCGCACAAGTTGAAATGATGGGAGACAATTGCAGGGCGGTTTCGTTACCATGGATCATCCAACTTTTCCAAAATGCGGCAGGTGATGCGAGTGCAGCAGGCTGGTGGGCAGTCATTCTTTTAATTATACTAATGTTCTTAGATGAAGAATTTCGCCATAAACCTAAAAAAATCTTTGATGGCCTTTCTGATGCTGGTGTGAAGATTTCCACATTGTATTTAATGTTCTTGGCTGTCACCGTAATAGACGTGTGTTTAAACTTTACTGGTTTAGCTAAATTTATGGCAGTCGATGTTCTGGCATTTTTGAATTCTATAGAAATATCTGCAAGCTCAATTTTGTTTCAACTTTTTGCACTTTTTCTGACTATGTTATTAGCTGTTTTGTTGGGAATGGGTATTCCAGCAGTTCCCGCCTATATCAATGTAGCTCTTCTCATGGGGCCCATGTTAGTTGGTCTAGGACTGGCAAATTTCACAGCTCACATGTTTATTTTCTATTTCGCAGTTGCTTCGGCTATCACACCCCCAGTTGCAATGGCCGCTTTTGCAGCTTCGACTATTACAAATGCAGACCCAATGAAAACGGGATTTTCAGCAGTTAAGTCTGGCATTGTAATGTTTACAATTCCTTTTGTCTTCGCAGTTTACCCTGAATTGTTGCTAATAGATAAAGCTATTATTGATCCTGCTTCTGGAGGATTCATCGAAGGCTATGACGGGAATATTAATTACAGCTGGCTTGCATTACTCATTGGTCGAATTGTCCTAGCTCTGTTCCTTGTCGCAAGTGCCCTTGCTGGTTTTGACCGTAGGTCTTTAACAAGTATAGAGATTGCAATGCGTCTCATTATTGCCATTTTGATTTTAGCTATACCAGTGGAAATCTATGGATTTGCAATTTTTGCTGGTGTCAGTGTTTTAGGTTTTCACTTTATTAAGAATAAGGACGTAAAATCTTTATAACTAACCGGGGCTTTCCATATGGTGAGAGAAGGGTTTTAGATGGATCAACCTAGCTACGTACTTTTCATAACTGATCAGCAAAGGTTTGATAATCTTGGATGCTACGGTCATCCAGTTCTGCAAACGCCAAACATAGATAATATGGCAGACGAGGGGGTTGTTTTTGATCGCTTCTATGTTGCATCACCTGTTTGCATGCCTAACAGAGCAAGCTTAATGACTTGCCGATTACCTTCCAGCCATGGTGTGAGATCATTGGGGATCCCTTTGGCGCATCAAAATGTCACTTTTGTTGAGTTGCTGCGATCAGCGGGTTACGATACCGCTCTTATTGGGAAAAGTCATATTCAAAATGTAACAGACTGGCCAACACAGTTTGAGCCAAAGAAGTATAGAGATGGTTTTAAGGCACCCCCAAAAAACCTAAAGCAGGCTGTAAAAATAGACTTGGATGAACCAAGCTACCATTATGAGCAGGAGAGATTTTGGGGTAAGGATAATCCTGTTGTGCCAAAACCATTTTATGGTTTTGATGACTATATTTCAGTTTTGCGTCACGGAGCAAACAGTGGTGGCGATTTTGAAATTTGGTTAAAAGAAAATGCCCCTGAAATGATACCATTCCATGGCCATACAGAGCAGTTCGCACATGATTATATTTGCCCTCAAGCTATAAGAACAAAATTACCTGAAAAATATTATTCGACGAGTTTTATTGCAGATCAGGCCAGTCAGTGGATTGAGAAACGCAAAGGTAGCAAAAAGCCTTTCTTTTTGATGGTTTCATTTCCCGACCCTCATCATCCATTCACGCCTCCTGGGAAATATTGGGATATGTATCGGCCCGAAGAAATGCCTATACCTCATGCTTTTGAAGTTAATGATTGGGATCCACCTGAATATGTAAAAATTGCTGAAAAAGATCGTGCAAAAGATAAGTCTTTAGGTAAAAAGGCAGGCTATTCTCTTGCGGTATCGAAACAAGAAGCTCTTGAGGCTAGGGCTTTAACAGGCGGAATGATTTCTATGATAGATGATGCTGTTGGAAAAGTAAGAGATGCGCTTGTAGCCTCACAACTAGAAACTAAAACTGTTCAAATTTACACATCAGATCATGGTGACCACTTGGGAGATCATCGCCTTCTGTTCAAAGGTGCAGAGCAATATGATACTATTACACATGTCCCGTTTATTTGGGCTGATCCTCAAGGGAAAAAAGGAGAGAGAAGTAGTGATCTAGCTCAAACACTTGATATTGGAACAACTATACTCGAGCATGCTAAAGTAGAAGCGACTGAGGGTATGCAGGGCCAAGTTATGTCTGTAGCTGGAGGTGCTGCACGTGAGGTTGCATTTATTCAATATGACAATCAGCGTACTCAGGAAGCTTTTGGGAAAGAGCCAAGAGTTCATACCATCATACATCGACAGTATCGCCTTTCAGTTTATCGAGGCATTTGTGAAAATGAATTATTTGATCTTAAAGCTGATCCAAATGAGATGAGTAATCTTTGGGATGACGAAGATTACAGTTCAATTAAACATGAATTAATTCAGAAACTCCTTGAAATAGAAATTGATGCGATTGACAGAGTGCCATTGCCAACTGCTCAAGGTTGAAATGTAACCGGTTAAATTAGGAAAGCTTATTAGGATAAATGGAATTTGTGACTTTAGGGACAGCGGGAGGCCCAGTTCCTCTCAAGCACCGAGCACAACCAGCACATGCCGTTATATCTGGTGAGCGAACAATTTTAATCGATTGTGGTGATGGAGCGATGGGCCAATTAATGAAAGCTGGCATCGACTTTAGGCATGTTAACGAAATAATCATATCTCATCACCATTTTGATCACATTGGTGGCCTTTATACCTGTCTTGGCATAAATATGATGTTGCAACGAAAGTCTCCATTGAAAATTTACGGCCCCCCAGGAACCTCTGAGATTATCAGGGGATTGTTGGAGTCATGCAATGTTCCAAGGGCAACGGGGTTTGGTATTCCAGGCCAAACGTTGCCGCATCCTAATGAGTTTGTTGAGGTTTATGATTTGTTGCCCGAGCATACACTCAATTTTGATGATCTTAGAATTAGTTTTTGTGAAAATACACACTTCAGAGTTGAGGAAGATTTTGGCAAGCCTGGCCCAATTTCACTTTCAATGCGCTTCGATACTGACACTAGGTCAATTGTCTATACTGGGGATACAGGTCCATGTGAAAAACTTGAACAATTTTCCCAATTTGCGGATCTTCTGGTTGCTCCACTCATGGATGCAGAAAAAATAATGCACAAGGTTCGAATGAAAAATCCCCATATGTCGGACGAGCGTCTGAACATGATGGCTGAGCATATGGCTATACATTTCTTAACAGCTGGACAATTAGGTGATCTAGCTAACGTGTCTAAAGTGGGGCACGTCGTGGCTGTGCATATTCCGCTGGATTACATGAACCAAAAAACAGCACCCGATTATATCAAGCAAATTAGTTTAAAGTTCTCTGGAAAAATAACGTTAGCCGAAGACCTTAATCGTTTTTAAAGGTGGGTAAAAGTTATTTATTTTCGAGTTCTTTCGCGCATTGAATATAATAATGTCTGGTAGGGCAGTTTATTTGTGAAACTGCATGCTGGCGCAAAATTTTGGCCTTAAGCTTATCCAAATCGTTGGTGTCCTCAGTTGAGCAAATCAATCTATCTATAAGCTGCAGAGCCCACTGATAATCACCTTTTGATCTGGCTTTATTAACTTCATTTTTTACTTTATCCGGACCACCGGCTAGTTTTATGAAGCGTTCGGCTTCATCCCTTGGGGACAGCGAGCTGAGTGAGGTGGGGTTCCCATCAAACCATCCCATAGTGCCCACAAAATACGCCCTTACAGCAAAATCAACGCGGCCGTAATATTCTCTAAGGTGTGGTTTATTGGCTAAATTTTCTGGTAATTTCACGCTATGAGCCAAATCATCTATTGTTAAGCCAGCATCCATGCCGTTTCGAGTTTCATTTACCACATGTCGGATTGCATCCCTGTAATCGCCCAAAACTGTGGTTATATTTTGGAAGCCAAAAATCGCTTTTGTGTGGCCGGGTGCCAATACTTCTGGTTTGAATGACAATAGTAAATCCATCGTATTCGCCCAAGTATCGAAGTCTCGGTATTCAGTTCCTCTAATTGCATAAAGGTTCGGAAAAGATCTGTAGAAATTATCGCCACTGAATAATATTTTCTTTTCAGGGTACCAAACGACCATATGATCTGGAGTCTCGCCGGGAGCCATTATTAATTGCAAACTTACACCACATAGCTGAACTGTCTCTCCGTCCTCAGCTATTTTTCGTGATGGCTTTAATATTCCTTCGCCCATCCCTTTCAAGGGCCTATCACCCGGACCAACGCCAATGCCAATAATTTCCTCAGGATAAGATAGGCCTATGCCAAACTGTCTCTTTGTGCGCATTTGCATTGCTCGGGTAGCTCGGGGATGTTCTGTTGCTACAATCAATGGATCTTCAGATGATTTATCACTCGCCAATATTTCTGGATTTTCACCTTCAGCAAAAACACTAGCGCCGGAGACGTGGTCACGATGTGAGTGTGTTAAAATGATAGCTTTTACAGGCAAGCTGGTGATTTTTCTAAACTCAGTTAAGATATTTTTTGCGGCAGTAGTTGTTTCTGAAGTATCTATTATTATGATGCCGTCTACACCTATCACCATGTAAACATTTGATGCTGCAAACCCAAAAGCTTGATACACATTTTCGCCTAATTGGACTATTTCCTTTTTAAAGTAGTCTGGATGTTCTTTGAGTTCTGGATGCATAAATCTTCTCTGTGCTAATTGGCTGTGGTTTTTGAATGTTTTTAAATAATTCTCATTCTGATATTTCTATAATACAAAAACATAACCACTAATGTGATATATTTGTTAGTGCGCATATATGATATTTAAATCGATGCTAAGCTATCCTTATCTTTTTGGGATCCCATAATCAAGAAATAGGTGAAAAAATTTAGTAAAATGTCTAATTTGATTGATTTAGGATCCTAAATCTGCGATAGCCAGTTTTGTATTGATTTTACTTGTTTCACGTGCCTGTGGCTTCTTATAAATGTCTGGGAATGGGTTATTTTATGTCCAAACAAACAAAAAACATTCTTTTTATAATGTGTGACCAGCTGCGATTTGATTATTTATCATGTTCAGGGCACCCAACAATTAAAACACCAAACATTGATAAATTGGCCAAGCGTGGAGTTATGTTCAGTAATGCCTATTGTCAGTCGCCAATCTGTGGGCCCTCTAGAATGAGTGCTTACACTGGTAGATATGTATCATCCCATGGATCGTCTTCAAACTTTGCGCCACTCCGTGTTGGTGAAAAAAATATTGGGCATCACTTAAATCCGCTAGGTGTCAGAACAGTTTTAGTTGGTAAAACTCATATTATTGCCGACCAAGAGGGCATGCAAAGATTGGGGGTTGATGCAGAAAGCGCAATAGGTGTGCATCACTCTCAGGCAGGCTTTGAAGTTTATGAAAGGGATGATGGTGTACACCCTGATACAATGGTAAAACCAAATCTCAAGTATAATGAATATCTTAAATCAAAAGGCTATGATGAGGATGAAAATCCTTGGCATTGGGCGGCCAACTCTGTCGAAACGGAGAATGGCGTGCGTTCTGGTTTTTTCAATGATCAAGTTGATCTTCCAGCTAGAGTTTCTGATGAAGATTCTGAAACGCCCTACATGACGAGGCGGGCAATAGAATTTTTATCTGAGGATGATGGGACAAGTCCTTGGTTATTACATCTCTCATACATTAAGCCTCACTGGCCATACGTAGCCCCAGCACCCTATAATAGTATGTATTCTGCTGAGGACGTCATCCCTGCAAATAAGGCAGAGCATGAACTGAAAGATCCAAACAAACTCATGGGCTGCTTTATGAACAGAGTTTCTGGTAAAACTTTTGGCGAAGATTGTGCGCGAGAAAAAGTTATTCCGGTTTACATGGGTTTGATCACCCAAATTGATGATCAATTGGGAATCTTGTTTGATTTCATGGAAGCCAATGGACTGATGGAAAATACGATGATTGTTTTCACTTCAGATCACGGTGATTATTTAGGTGATCACTGGATGGGAGACAAAGATTACTTTCATGACCCATCAGTCAAAATTCCCATGATTATTGCAGACCCAAGTGAAGAAGCTAATAAAACGCGTGGAACAACTGATGACTCGATGGTCGAGCTTATAGATCTTTTACCAACGTTTCTTGAGTTTTATGAAGGTTCGGTTGAAAAGAATGTTTTGGATGGATTATCATTGCTTCCAAAAATAAGAGGGCATGAGGCAGATTGGCGAAGCGCAGTTGTGAGTGAATATGACTATTCGTGTCAGGTGTTCAGGCCGGAACTTGAGCGTATGCCTTTAGATTGCCGCTCTTATATGGTAGCAGATGAAAAGTGGAAATATATTTACGCCCCTGGTTTCCCGCCCGTACTTTTTGATCGTGTAAATGATCCAGCTGAACTAAATGACTTAGGTCGTAACCCAGAGTATGAGAATATTTGCGACCTTATGTTTAAAAAGCTAGCGGACTGGTCGCTTCAATACCGACAGCGAGAAACTTGGACAGAAGATAAGAACCTACATATGACCGGACTAGAAGAACAATTAGGCGTCATTATTGGTTATTGGGATGAGAAAAGTGCAAAGGGAAAAGATCCAAAAATATTGCCCAAAAGAAATCCAATTTTAAAAAATTAATATTAAGCAATAAACTGATTGCTGATGTAATTTTAAGGTGATCAACTTTTTTAATTTGATGCTTCTTTTTTTGTGGGCTCAAAGGTAGATAGTTCAATTCCTGAATAAGTAATCAAATTGCTTAAAGTTAATTTTTCATCACTTTTTTCGAACAATTCTATATACTCAACCAGAATATTTAAGTGTTCACGCATCATCCCTTCGGATCGAACACTGTCACCCTTTTCAATTGCTTCACAAATGACTTTATGTTGAGAATTTCCAAGTTTAAGTCGAAATATACTTCTTTCAACACCTTCTTCCGTAGATAGTACACTTTTATCAAAAACCATTAAGCCAACCTCGAGCATTGGTAGATGGCTTATTTGATTACATGTAAAATTAACAAAATTATTCCCACAATTTTCCATGATTGTTTTATGGAATACGGCATTGTGTTGCTGTATTAATTGTAAGCTTGCGTCATCAAATGTTAAAGTGCTGAGAAGATGATCTATTTCATCTATTTGATTTTTAAGAATGCCAATGCTCTCGTTTTGTTTTGGCTGTTGTGCCATAAGCCGGGCTGCCAGACTTTCCAAATGCCCCAGAACTAGAACTGCCTGTTTGATATCCTGTATAGAAGGACTTTGTACATGGTAACCACGGCCTTCACCTCGCTTTACTAGCCCCTCTCGTTCTAATAGGCGTAAAGCTAGCCGTACAGGTGTGCGTGAAACATTGTAGGATTCGCAAAGCTGTGCCTCTGACACACGTTCACTATTTTTGATTGTGCCAAATATAATATCTCTGCGAATTCTAGCCGCTAATTCTGTATCGATTGAGTCCATTGTGCTATTGACACTAAATGGGATCCCAAAGTCAATAAGTGTCGAAATTATTTTCCAAAAACCTTTCAATTTTTCTTGAAATGGGATCCCATATATGAAATTATTGTGTAAATAGATTGTCTATTAGGGTCTGTTTTAACAGAGCTGGTGAATTTGGGATCCCAAGACCAGCTTTGCTAAAGTGATTTTAGCCGGGGGTATTTAATATGGTCGTAATAATTCCAGAAAATAAGTCAGTGGAGAATTATAAGGGTTTGCATCTCTATCACGGCGATATTTCAAACTGCTCAATGCGGGTAAGGATGACTTTGATAGAAAAGGGACTTGATTGGACAAGCCATCACATAGATCTCAAAAAAAAGGAAAATATAACGGATGACTATTTTGGGATTAACCCAAATGGTCTTGTGCCTACTTTAATTGATGACGGTGTTGTCCATATAGAATCTAACGATATTATTGATTACCTTGATGAAAAATATCCAGAACCCTCTCTTCGCTCAAAAGATAATGAAGCTGAAATGCTTGAATGGCTTCGATTAGCGGGCTCTATCCATGTTCCGGCAGTAAAGCCATATGTTTACGCAAATAAAATAGCAGCAAAGATAAAAAAGACTTCAGAAGAGGAACAAAAATATGATGCTCTTCAAAATAATCAAGAACTAAAAAACTTTCATGCAAAGCATAAAGGTAACAAGCAGTTTTCGGATGAAGATTTGGCTAAGTCTGAACAGATATTAAAAGAATGTTTTACTAAACTTAATAACACACTCGAAAACAGTGAGTGGATTATGGGTGATCAATTTACTTTGGCAGACATTTCCTGGGTACCCCTGTATCACGTGTTAATAGGTTGTGGATATCCATTTGAAAATTACCAGAATATTATCCGTTGGGCTGAAACTTTCCTGGAAAAAGAAAGCTACCGTGAAGGTGTTTTAAAGTGGTGCCCAGACTTTTCAAAAGTCTGAGTAGGAAATTCGTATTCGCGCAAAATCGTCACAATTCTAATTTATTTCTCAAAACATAAAGTGACAAATCTGCGTTTTAAATAATTGGGAAAGATTTTTAAGAAGGTATTTTGGAGACCCAGCCATGGATAAAAAAATAAAAAGTAAACAAATAAAGCAATTTATTGGCGGTGCATGGGTTGACGGAGCCAACAAAGAGACATTTGACGACATTAACCCTTTAGATGACAGTTTATATGCTCAGGTTGCTAAGGGGACTGAGGCAGATGTGAAAAGTGCTGTTGCTGCTGCTAAGTCAGCTTTCAAAAGCTTCAAGCACACCACACCCACAGAGCGTGAAAGATGGCTACTTAGGGTCGCGGAATTAATGGAAGAGCGCAAATCAGAGTTGATCGACTGTTTGATCGACGAAATTGGGTCTCCAATACAAAAAGCAATGTTTGAATTTGCAAAAGGCCTTACAATGGTACGTGCAGCCGCTGGAATGTGTAGAAACGTTCGAGGTGAGACGATTCCTTCAGACGTTCCTGGCAAGTTTTCGATGTCTATCCGTGAGCCATTGGGTGTAGTTGCAGTAATTACCCCTTTTAATGTTCCATTAATTAAAACGACCCGTTTGGTGGCGAATGCCCTGGCGCTTGGAAATACGGTAGTACATCTACCCTCGGAGATGGCTCCTCATTTAACAATTTTATTTGCTGAAATTGTTGCGGATGCTGGATTTCCTGAAGGGAGCTATAACGTTGTGACTGGTTTTGGGGCTGAAGTTGGCGACTTTCTTACCGGTAGTAAAGATGTGAACTTCGTGACTTTCACCGGTTCCAGCGTGGTGGGTCAACATATCAACGAGATATGTGCAAAGAACAAAACGCCTAATACACTTGAGCTTGGTGGTAAAAGCCCGACACTAATTCTTTCTGACGCTAATTTAGATGAGGTTATGCCTCTTGCTGCTAGATCGGTTTTTATGTTTGGAGGCCAAGCGTGTATAGCCTCTAGTCGCTTTTATGTTGAACGGCCATTGTATGAAGAGTTTGTAAAACGTTTTGCAATGATAGTGTCAAAAATAGGTATGGGTGACTTACGTGACCCAAACACTGTGATAGCTCCTATTATTTCAACTAAGCAACGCGAACGAGTCAAAAGTCATATTGCCGATGCGAAAGCAAAGGGAGCGACAATTGTAGCTGGGGGCAATTGGAGTGGTAATAGATGTGAGCCCACTCTTTTAACAGATGTTTCTGAAGATATGACCGTTTGCAGAAGTGAAACTTTTGGGCCAGTAACTTCTATCTACCCAGTTGATAGCTACGAAGAAGGACTGGAGCGTGCAAACGATACAGAATACGGTCTCTCCTCTGCGATTTTTACGAAAAATATAGATAAAGCTTTGCATTTTGCTCGCAATATTGGAGCAGGGATGTGTCATATTAACGGACCTACTATCCATGATGAAGCTCACATACCATTTGGTGGAAATGGAGAAAGTGGAGTTGGAAGAGAGGGAACTGATGCTGATATGGAAGCAATGACAGAAGTAAAATGGATCACGGTGCAACTATGACATTTACTCTTTATCATCATGGTTCGTCGGTGTGCGCAGCTAAAGTTCGCCTAGCTATGGCTGAAAAGGATCTAGAATGGAATGGAGTTTACATAGACATTCTCAAGGGTGAACAATTCGATCCTGAATATTTAAAATTAAACCCTAAAGGAGTGGTCCCAACACTTGTACACGATGACTTGGTAATACCAGATAGCACAGTGATTATTGAATATCTTGACCAAATTGCACCAGATACAAGTGTTCACCCAAAAGACCCTTGGAGCAGAGCTCAAGTTCGCTATTGGACAAAAGCGGTTGATGAAGACTTACATCCCGCATGCGGTGCTGTTACTTTTGTCTGCTCGCACCGGCACACAGTTTTAAAAAACCTTGGTCCAAAGGGAGCCGAAGAGTTTTTAGCATCAACTCCACCGATATCTGTTACTTCTGACTGGAAAAGCCAAAAAGATGCTTTTGTACGCTATGGTTTTGATGCTCCAGGGGCTGCAGATAAGGTCAAACTTTATGACACGTACTTAAAAAAAATGGATAAAGCCTTAGAAAACAAACAATGGTTAGTTGAAGATACTTTTTCTATCGCTGATATTTCTATGGTTCCATATGTAAATCGTCTTGCGATGATGTCGATGAGGGGCATGTGGGAGAACAATAGATTACCCAATGTGGAAAAGTGGTTTAATCGCGTTGAAGCACTTCCAAATTTCAAAAAGTGCCTAATTGATTGGGTTCCTGATGAACTTGCAAATGATTTACGTGAAAATGGAGCGCAAAGTTGGCCAGAGGTGGCTAAAATACTTGAAATAAATTTATAAACTGGAGGAAAAATAATGGGTCGACTCGATGGTAAAACGGCAATTGTAACGGGTTCAGGTCGCGGTATTGGTGCTAAAATGGCCCAGCACTTGGCTAAAGAGGGTGCCAATGTTGTTGTGACTGATGTGTTGGATACTAGTGAAACAGTTTCTGCTATAGTTGAGGATGGTGGGTCAGCACTAGGATTAAATGTTGATGTTACTTCGGACAGTGATCTCAATTCTATGGTCACGGCAACCGAAAAAGAATTTGGTAGTTTAAATATACTAATAAACAACGCATCAATTTTTGCAGCGCTTCAGCCCAAGCCCTTTCTACAGATAGATAATGATGAATTTGATAAGGTCATGAAAGTAAATGCAAGAGGAGTACACCAAGCAACAAAAGCTGTTGTTCCTGCGATGCTAAAGGCTGGAGGTGGCAAGATTGTTAATATCGCCTCAGGCACTTTCTATTATGGTCCTCCGGGTCTTTCTCACTATACGGCTTCTAAAGGAGCAGTCATTGCTTTGACACGTGGATTTGGGCGCGAGCTTGGTGATAAAAATATACAGGTGAATGCAATTGCGCCGGGCTTAACTGAAAGCGACTCTATAAAAGGCCATGCTGGTTTTGATCCTGCTCGCGGACCGACAGTTCAGTCTCGGTCTATAAAGCGAGAAATGTTACCAGAAGATTTGCTTGGTTCCCTCATGTATTTGACTACATCTGATAGTGATTTTGTTACGGGGCAAACCTTAAATGTCGATGGTGGTAAAATAAACGTATAAGTTAGCGCCGCCATGGGATCAAAAGCTTTCGCATACGTTCCACCAGGTGGTGGTGAAAACTTTAATTGGTCTTCGGATGATATTTTTGTGAAGGTTTCTTCTCAAGATACTCTAGGTCAGTACACGGTGATTGAAGATAATCTGAAAGCAAATTTCAGCTTGGGTCTCCATTACCACCGGTATCATGCGGAGACTTTTTATATTCTTGAAGGGTCGGTTGATTTTTTTGTTGCAGGAGATTGGATTCAGGCGACAAAAAATAGTTGCCTACATATTCCCAAGGGGGTGGAGCACGCATGTACTATTACAGAAAACTGTTGTGCCGCTCGAATGTTAATGATCTTTCAGCCAGCTGGCTTTGAGAAGTTTTTATCAGAAATGGCTCAAATGGATGAAGCAGATTTTTCTGACCATGCTCGCATGAACAGTCTGAATGAAAAATATGACATCATTAAATTAGGTCCAGTGCCAAATCGCATTGTTAACCATAATTAAAATAGGGATATTTAAATGGTTTCGAAACTCTTTGTGAAGACATTAAAAGCAAGCATTTACCTGCAGCAAATTGGAAAGCATTTTAGTCATAAATTAGAGGTTGATTTTGACTCCCAGGCTGGGCGGATTGAGTTTCCATTTGGAATTGCTGAGCTTAACGCTGAAGAATTGGGATTGAATATGATTGCTAAGGCAGAAACCGCTGAAAACTTAGATAAAATGAAACATGTTCTTGCATCTCATTTAGAGCGTTTTGCCTTTCGAGAAAAACTAGAATGCAACTGGGATAAATAAAATGGCTAGATTAGGTGAAAATATAATTGGAACAAGCGAAAAGCCTCCTTTTTTTAAACTAGCAAACCAAAATGCTTTGAACTTAGAAGCACCACAAAATCGTAAGGGTGATGCGCTTAGAACTTGGGTAAGATCTTTGTCAGGATTTCAAAAGGAAGCCCTAATATGCTCAGCAAAAACTGGTGACACTTGGCGACTAGTTTCAGATGAAGGCCCTTATTTAAATGGCCATGATGCTGCGCCATGCCCTTTAGCTTTTTTGTCAACGGGAATGGTTGCAAGTTTTATGAATGAAATAACTGCTCTAGCAGAAATACAGGGTATCCAAATCGGATACCTAAAACTTACCCAGGACAATTATTATACAATGAAAGGTTCAATGCCAAAACGCACCATGGTAGGTGGTGCTGAAAATATCGAATTATTAGTTGAAATTGATTGTGATTTGCCGGACGGAGAACTTAATGATTTTCTCGTAAACGCAACGTTTGCTTCCCCATTAAATGGTCTCATGAGAGGAAAAATAGAAAGCCTGTTCAAGCTAAGTAAAAATGGAAGTCCACTGCCAACTGCTAAAGCCGCCGAATTAGAAGGTTCTCTTTTGCCTGATCCTGAAGGTCGCTTTGCCTATGCTGAGCCAGCAGCACATTCTACAGATTTAATGGCTCCAGTTGGACTAACACCTAAAAAAACAGTAGCTAAAGGAACAGCTGTTGGTGGGTCATCTCTTTCTGATGAACAAGATAGGCGATTGAATATTGGGGCTATTGCCGTTCTGCGGGAGGATGGTCAAAAAGAAATTCAACAAATGCAATACTCGCCTTATGGAACATCGTTTCGTTTTTTAAGCTCCGAAGATGGCCGGTCACCTGATGCTAATACTTTAATTTCTGCGGGTATTGGTTTTTGTTTTATGACCCAATTTGGGCGATTTGTGTCTATGTTGAATTTGGATTTGCCAGATTATCGGATAGTACAAGACACTCATTTTTCACTTGGTGGGGCTTCTGGAGGAACGGGGAAACCAGGTGAGGCTGACCCTATTGAAACACATGTCTATCTTGAGACAACCGAGTCTAATCAGGTTGCGCAAGAAATGCTCGATATTTCAGAACAAACTTGCTTTCTTCATGCTTTTTGTCGAACAGATTTAAAAACAAAGCTCAAAGTTAAAAGAGTTTAAGAGGTAGTAAATGAGCAATTTAAATATGGCTAAATACAGCCAACTTTCTGTTTATGAAAAGGTGTTTCTAATTAGTTTAGTGGTTTGGATATTTAGCCAAATTATTCGATTTATTGCCATTCCATTGATATTAAGCGTGACCCAAGGTTTGGATGCGGCAGGCTGGATGTACCCCGCTTTGCTTGATGTTGTCGCAGCTGTTCTTGCCATTCCTCTCTCTATAGCAATCTTGAAAATGCGAGGCTTTACAGTTTGGACACTAACCGTTGTGTATTTAACTGTGTCAATAATTGATCATGTCGGAGCGTTTACAAATCTTATTTTGATCGGAGAACCTAATGCCTTTAAACAGTTCAATAATGGAAACAACCCTTTTATTGCGCCGATAATTCAGACAGGGTTCGATGTTTTGTTTTTCTATCTTTTGATGCTGCCTAAGTTTAGGTCGATCTTTTATGATTTGAAAATGATAAAGTAAAAATTAATTACCCTCCCAATAAAGTCGCATTGGGTTTGTTATTAGTAGTTTTTTTTGCCGCTCAGGATCTTCAGTTATTCTTGGGATGTAATCCACCAAAGCTCCGTCATCGGGCATGTGTGATTTCATATTTGGGTGTGGCCAATCAGTACCCCACAATACTCTATCTTCGAACTGTTCTACGATAGTTCTATAAAATGGTATTACATCATCATAAGGGGGTCCGTTTATGGTAAGTCTTTCTGGACATGTGACTTTTGTCCAAATATTTTTATTCTCTGACATTAAGTCAATAAAGCTATGAAATTCGGGTGCATTTATCCCCTTTCCAACATCAGGTCTTCCTAAATGATCAACAACGATAATACCTGGGAGTTGTTTTAGAAAAGACTTTAAGTCCATTAGATCGGACGCCTCAAAATACACCACTGTCGACCATCCAAATTCTTGAATTTTTTCTCCTATTTTAAGGAAAACTTCAGGTGGAGTAATATCCACCAAGCGCTTTACAAAATTAAATCTAACTGCTCTCACGCCTGCTTGGTGCATGTCGCTTAATTCACTACGAGATATGTCAGGTTTGACGCTTGCTACTCCTCGGGCATTTTCGCCAGCAGTAAGACAGGCGTCAATTAGGGCACGGTTATCTGTTCCGTGGCATGTTGCTTGAACAATAACATTTCGCGAAAATCCAAGAAAATCCCGCAAATGGAAGAGTTTATCTTTGCCCGCATTACATGGAGTATATTTACGTTCTGGTGCATATGGGAACTCAGGAGAGGGACCAAAAACATGGCAGTGAGAGTCCACTGAACCTTTTGGTAGCCGAAAATCAGGTTTTTTGGGGTCTGGATGAAACTCCAGCCAATCTGGGTCCATAGTTTGTTCATTCATATGAAAACCTCACCATCCATTAATTTTCTTGCTGTTCTTAAAATAGCCGCTTCAGAAACTGTTCCATTTTCATCAATAGTTGCTACAACGGTCATTTCTCCCGTAGGGTGTTCTATCGATAAGTGTCGTTCATTCCCATCCATTTGCAGAGCTAAGTTGTAAGCAGTTGAACCTTTCATTGCACAAGCTGTTGCTACGCTTACTGCGCCAAGTACTCCAATAGCTTTGTGGCAACTATGAGGTATAAATGTTCTTGTAGATATAGTTCCACCATGCTGAGCTTTGCTAACAATAGTAATCTTGGGAACAGTTTTTTCCTTAACTGAACCAAGGTTCATCAACGGTCCACATTTTAGGCGAAGTTCTTCAATTATTTTGCGTAAATTTTTATTCGCTTCCAATTCTTCAGGTTGTTCGTCACCTCGAACTCCCAGATCTTCTGAACGGACAATAACACATGGCATGCCATTATCTATCATTGTCACGTCAATGCCATTGATTGTGTCACATATATTGCCTGTAGGTAACAATGCGCCACATGAGGACCCAGCAGTATCCATAAAAGTTATTGCCACAGCAGCAGCGCTTCCTGGTACGCCGTCAATTTTTGAGTTTCCTGAATAATTTACACGACAATTAGGAGTCGCTACTAAGGCTGACGCAAATTGGCCAGTGTTTTCCATGTAAATTTTTACTGGTGTAACACCTTCTTGGGCCCTTACTAAGCCTCGCTCAATTGCAAAAGGACCAACTCCAGCTAAAATATTTCCACAGTTTTGTGCGGCAGTTACGATAGATTGATCAACGAACACCTGAAGGAACAAATAGTCGACATCTACTCCCTTACGCTTTGACTTTTTCACAATCGCAACTTTGGAAGTAAGTGGATCAGATCCACCCATGCCATCAATTTGACGAGGATCTGGTGATCCCATAACCCTCAGTAATAATGAATTTCGTTCATCTTCGCTTGTCGGAATATCTTCAGAAAGAAAATAGCCTCCTTTTGATGTTCCCCCGCGCATCCACATGCAACGAATTCCGGTACTCATTTATAACTCTTTATAAAATGAAATTGGGTTTTACTAATATTTGCAAAAATATTTGTAGTTAAATTATGTTTTTGCCGGGATATTAAAATAGGCTTATTCAACATATTTAAGTCCCTTTTTAGATAGGCGCTCCCGCATGCCATAAATGTCCAAACCCAACTCTCCTGCTGCGAAACGTTCTCTTTTAGCAGCTTCATTCTTATTACGTTCTTTTGCTTTTTCTAAAACTTGAGAAGCCTCATCACGTCTGACAACGCAAACGCCATCGTCGTCAGCTATGACTATATCTCCGGGATAAACTAATTGATTGGCACAAATAATTTGGACGTTTACTGAACCGAGAGTTTCTTTAACAGTACCTTGCGCGTGTATTGCTTTTGACCAAACTGGAAAGCCCATTTTAGTTAGGTCGGCAATATCGCGCACGCCCGCATCTATAATTAACCCTATGCAGCCTTGTGCTTGTGCAGACGTTGCCAGCAAATCGCCAAAATAACCGGCATTCGAGGGACTCGTAGTTCCTAAAACCATAATATCACCAGGTTGAAGTTGCTCAATTGCAACATGTATCATCCAGTTATCACAGGGTGGAGATAGGATTGTAACTGCAGAGCCAGCAATGCGTGCACCAGGATAAATAGGCCTAATGTAGTCGGCTAATAAACCTTTACGACCTTGCGCTTCATGTACAGTGGAAACTCCACATTCGGCTAAACCTTCAATCACTTTTTGGTCTGCGCGTTCAATGTTTTGGATAACATATCCAGTTGAGTCTATCTTTTGCATTAGTCTAATTCATCTACAGTTCTTGGGAAAATGGTCTCAAAACCTTCCGCATATTTGGCAGCTCGGCCACCTGCCTGGCCGCCTGAGTTCCGTCTAAAATGATTAGCGCGGTTTTCTGCAACATTTTTGTAAAAAGCCCAAAGATGTTCTTGCCCATTCATACATTGAATAGCGTTCCATTTTTTTTCCCAAACATCAGTGATATCGAGAAATATGCTAGGTTTCCATTCCATTTGTTCTGTTTGATGTGGTTCAAATAAATAGACTTGAGGTGCGCCAAGAACTTTTTGACCAGGATTATGACCCCATGCTTGAGCGATCATTCTACATTGAAGTACAAACTGCGTTGTATTCATGTGATCAGTGTTATAGGGGTCCCATTTTGAGTGTGACATAATAAATTTAGGCTGTACTTCTCTTATTACATCTACCATTTGATTTTGAACTGAAGGGCCAAGATCTAACGGATAATCGCCCACATCAAAAAAACGAATATCACTTACGCCTAATGCTTTTGCCGCGTTTTCGGCTTCCAGCCGCCTCTCTTTTTTGACTTTTTCCAAAGTCATACCTTGTTGTTTCCAGAGCTTAGCACTTTCACCACGCTCACCATATGACAAACAGACAACTGTAACTTTAAAACCTTTTTCCTGGTGAAGTGCGATTGCTCCTCCAGCTCGCCAAACAAAATCAGCTGAATGCGCACTCACCACAAGTGCTGTTTTTTCATCAGACATAACGACTTCTCATATTCATTTTAATTCGGTTTTTTAACAAAATGTTATTCTTACCCACGCCTATCATTGATATGCAAAATTGCATATTTCGAATTAAGAGTTTAATATAAGTTATTGCTATAGAGTAAAAATGCGTTCTGTATTTCCAAATATTCGCCATATGAGGGTTTTTGTTGCAGCAGCTGATACGGGCTCGGTATCTGCTGCTGCAGATCGCTGCCATCTTTCTCAGCCCGCAGCTACCCAAGCCATAACCCAACTTGAAAAGAACCTTGGGGTAACCTTAATTATCAGAAGACGTCAGCAATTTTCCTTGACAATTTACGGTGAAATCTTTCAACAACGAGCAGAAGCAGCACTACAGTTTCTAGAAAACGGAGCGTTAGCGGCTCAAAGAATTGGCGGAGTTACCAATAGAAATAAATTTTCATTTGATCGATTTGTCACTTTTGCTCAAATACGCAATTTAATAGCGATTGCAAACACTGGAAGTTTTACAGTCGCCGCCCAAACTTTAAATTTATCTCAACCAACGGTGCAACGTGCAGCTAGAAGCCTAGAGGCTATCTCTGGTCTTTCTTTTTTTATGGCTCGGCAATCAGGTGTTACGTTAACATTGGAAGCAGAATCTTTTCTCCAGGGAGCTAAACTTGCTCTATCTGAAGTTCGCCAAGCGTTAGAAGAAATAAGCTTTGAACTATCGGAAAATAAAGGATTATTTGTTTTAGGCACTATGCCTCTTGCCCGCACCTCTATAGTTCCTAGAGCAGTCAATGAACTTGTTAAATCTACAAATAATTTCCAAATAAAACTAATAGACGGGCGCTATTCGGAATTACTCAAGTCGTTGAGAGAGGGTGATATTGATTGTTTAATTGGCGCCCTTCGCTTTCCTTTACCTGCCGATGATATAATACAAAAACCTATTTTTGAAGATGCGTTAGTTGTAGTGGCGCACCCAAATCATCCACTATCAAATAAAGTTAATCCAACGCTGGATGATGCATTAGAATTTCCCTGGGTAGCGCCACCAAAAGAAACACCTGCTGGTCAGTTCTTATTCGAAACTCTAAAAATAAACGAATTAGACCAAACGCCTGTGAGAATAGTCTCCTCATCGTTAATTACTTTGCGTGGTATATTAGCTGAGGGAAATTATATTTCGGTCATTTCTCGACATCAAATTCGAGTTGAGGAAAAATTAGGTGCAATAAAAGTTTTGGATATACCGCTTAAAAGTCAGTACCGAACAATTGGTTTAACGTTTCGAAAAGGTTGGCGGCCCACTAAGACCCAGGAAAAGTTTATTGAATTACTGTATAAACACGGCGAAAAAGAAAGCCTTTAAGCTCCTATTTGAAATTAGAAAAATAGCTTTTTTCAATACATCTTTAGTCAATTTAATTGGGCTTAAGTTAAATCTCAGTGCTATGAATAGGGTAATTATGATTTGCATATTCAAAGTGAAGAACCGTTTATATTTCCAGAAATATTATTTTAAGTGATGGAGAGGAAAATCAAATGAATATGAAAAAAGATTATGATGATATCCCAGGCACTATTGTGTTTGACGCTGATCAAAGCCGAAGAGGGTACCATTTAAATCAGTTTTGTATATCGATGAGGCTTCAAAAAAACCGAGAAGCATTTAATAAAGATGAAGCAGGTTATCTCGATCAATTCCCAATGACTGATGAGCAAAGACAAGCCGTCATAAACCGTGAATGGAACCGAATGTTGGAACTTGGCGGTAATATTTACTATACAAGTAAACTTGCGGCTAACGATGGAATTAATTTTCAGGAATTGGCCGGAATTATGACCGGCATGGGGAATGAAGCATACCGCGCCATGATGTTAGCAGGTGGGCGTTCACCTGAAGGTAACCTTTATGAAAAAGAAGAAAAAAAAGGGAGCAAAGAGTAATGGCAAATATCATAGCTGGTGTTGGGTGTTCTCATGTGCCTGCGATTGGTGTTGCAATGGATACAAGCAACACTGAAGCTCCATATTGGAAGCCATGTTTTGCTGGTTTTGAAAAATCACGCGATTGGATGAAAAAGGCAAAACCAGATGTGATTTTCTTGGTGTACAACGACCATTGTACAGCATTTGATGCCTCATATATACCAACTTTTGCACTGGGCTGTGCAGCTGAGTTTCAACCCGCAGATGAGGGTTGGGGACCTCGTCCCGTTCCTGTGGTTAAAAACCACCAAGAGATGGCAAGCCACATAGCGCAGTCGTTAATTCTCGACGAATTTGATATAACTATCATGAATGAAATGGAGGTGGATCACGGTTTAACGGTACCGCTTTCAGTAATGTTTGGAGAACATGGGCTAGATGATGAATGGCCGTCCCTAGTAATTCCTTTGTGTGTCAATGTAGTTCAATATCCTCCCCCAACTGGCAACCGTTGTTACCAGCTAGGTAAAGCTGTTCGAAGAGCAATTGAAAGTTACGATGAAGATTTGAATGTTGTAATTTTCGGTACTGGTGGAATGAGCCATCAACTGCAATACAAAAGGGCTGGTTTAATTAATAAAGAATGGGATCAAAAATTTTTAGATAGATTAACCTCAGATCCTGAAGGCTTATCAAAAACCCCACATTTAGAATACCTGAGAGAGGCCGGATCGGAGGGTGTTGAAATGGTTATGTGGCATGTCATGAGAGGAGCGCTTAACGACAAAGTGACGGAAGTGCATAGACACTATCATGTTCCCGCTTCAAACACGGCAGTTGGACACATAATTCTAGAAAATAAATAACATAAGGGGAAAAATATGAGGATCTGTGTTGCTGGTGCCTACGGAGCGTTTGGAACCAAACATCTTGAAGCTCTAGATGCAATTGATGACGTGACTGTTACGTCAATAATGGGGCCAAGCCTTTCAAAAATTGAGGCAATGGCTGAAGAGCGTAAAATTGGTCATGCCACGGATGATTTGGGTGAATGCGTGGTGAGAGATGATGTGGACGCTGTAATTTTAGCAACACCAACTCAATTGCACGCTGAACAGGCGATAGCTTGCATGCGTGCGGGAAAGCCAGTTCTGATTGAAATACCAATGGCAGACTCTCTAGCTGACAGTGAAAAAATATGTGAGGTGCAAAGGGAAACAGGTGTCTTGGCAATGGCTGGACAAGTACGCCGATTTAACCCTTCACATCAATGGATTAAAAACAAAATAAAAGCTGGTGAATTGAAAATCCAACAAATGGATGTGCAGACTTATTTCTTCAGGCGATCAAATATGAATGCAAAGGGAGAGCCAAGAAGTTGGACTGATCATCTTCTATGGCACCATGCCTGTCATACCGTTGATTTATTTCAATACCAAACTGCCGAAACTGTTTCAGAATGCTATGGTTTAGAAGGACCCCATCACCCTGACTTAGGTATCGCTATGGATATGTCTATCGGCATGAAAACTCCATCGGGCGCAGTTTGTACGCTTTCGTTATCATTTAACAATGATGGCCCCCTTGGAACTTTCTTTCGGTATATATGTGATAATGGAACCTATATCGCACGGTATGATGACCTTTACGACGGTAGAGAAAATAAAATTGATCTTAGTGGCGTGGATGTTTCTAACAACGGTATAGAATTAATAGATCGGGAATTCATCTCTGCTATCAAGGAAGGTCGCAGGCCAAATGGATCCGTAGAAGAAGTTCTTGAGGCTATGCGAACCTTGGATAGGATCGAAAAATCTTTCGCTTAAAAACTCTAGAGAAAAACTGCTGTAATAATTCTCTGGACACTTTGTATCAAATACCTAAGTTTTTGTTATGATAAATACTTCATCTAGACGTTTTCTTAATCGATCTAGTCCACCAAGCATGTTCACGCTAATACTTTTGGCAAGTGTTTCGGCACTTACAATGACTATATATTTGCCAAGTTTGCCAACAATAGCATCTGAGTTAAATTCCTCGACGGGAATTATAGGTTTATCCGTTGGTATCTATTTGGCCAGTAGTGCAGCGATCCAACTTATTGTTGGTCCTCTTTCAGATCAAGTTGGCAGAAGGCCTCTTATAATTTGGTCGCTCGTTCTATTTTGTATATCTACTGTTGCACTAATATTCTCACAAAGCGCAGGGCAATTCTTTGTCCTTAGAGTTTTTCAAGCTGTTTGCGCCACTTGCATGGTTTTATCTAGGGCGATAGTTCGTGATACAACGGATAGTGTGCAGGCTGCAGGCTCGAGAATAGCTTATGTGACCATGGGCATGGCAATAGTTCCCATGTTTGGACCTGCAATAGGTGGTGTGCTCGATTATTTTTTCGGGTGGAAGGCAATTTGCTGGGCGTTATTCTATTTGGGCATTGCTATTTTGGTTATTTCATTTTTTGATGTTGGGGAAACAATGCGGACGAAAAGCAAAAGTTTTTCTGAACAAATTAGTACGTATCCAACGCTTTTAAGGTCAAAGAGATTTTGGGCATATTGCATATCGAGTGCTTGTGCCTCAGGTGCATTTTTTTCTTATCTTGGAGGAGCACCTTTCGTTGGAAGTGAAGTTTTTGAGCTTGCACCTAGGGAGCTGGGTATTTGGGTTGGTATTCCTGCTATTGGATATGTATTTGGAAATTTTCTTTCAGGTCGTTTTTCAATGAAAATAGGAAACGACATCATGGTTTTATTGGGAATTTCAATTTCACTGTTTGGGGTATCAATGTCATTGAGCTTAAGTCTTTTTGGTTTAGGTTCTGCTAGTTCATTTTTTGGATCAGTTATAGTAGTCGGAATAGGAAATGGAATGACGGTACCGAATTCCACAGCTGCAATGATGTCCATTAATCAAAAATTAGCTGGGACAGCTGCGGGGCTTGGTAGTGCTATAATGATTGGCGGTGGAGCAAGTCTTTCGGCAGTTGCTAATTTTATACTTGTACCAGGTAGCTCCGAGATCCCACTCTTGGTGTTAATGTGGATTTCTGTTTTTGTTGGTCTGCCAGCTGTCTTATACGCTGTTTATCGAGGTAAGTAGATGTGGAGAACTTAAACCTTTTATCGGACCTTAGCCGCCAACTATAGTTTGTGGTAGAAACAAAGCGATTTTGGGAAAGAATACAAGAAGAACAAGCATAATCACCATTGCGAACCAAAATGGCCAGATGCCACGGAAAATATGACCCATAGGAACATCTGGAACTAGTGATTTCACAATGAATACATTTATTCCAACTGGCGGAGTGATCATTCCCATTTCAAGAACAATAACTATGATTATTCCAAACCAAATTAAATCCCAATTCAGTCCAACGGCAATAGGGATGACTATAGGGATAGTCAGTACGAGCATCGCAATACTTTCTAGAAACATACCAAGAAGCACGTAAGCCAGTATTATTAGAAATAAAATGCCTACATCACCCAAAGGGAGAGATGTTAAAATAGAAACTAGTTGAGCTGGCACTTCCGTAATCGCCATAAATGGGATGAAAACAAATGCGCCTATGATAATTAGAAATACTGTTGCCGTGGCGCTCATTGTTTGAAGAATAACTTCGCAAGACGCCTTGAACGTCAGTGATTGTCTCCATGCTGCTACAATAAAGGTTAAAAATGCACCAACAGATGAAGCTTCAACTGGTGTGAAAAAACCTGTGTACATACCTCCAATTGTTAGGAACACTACAGCTAGAATTGGTAAAGAACGGGTTAGAGATTTCCATCTTTCATTTTTGGTAGCTCGTTTTCCTGGTGGGCCTGCAGAAGGGTTTTTTAAAACTGTTAAATAAATAGCCCCAATAAATAAAACAGTTAAAATTATTCCTGGTATAACGCCAGCCATGAACAGCCTTCCAACACTTTGTTCAGTCAGTACTGCATAAATAACCATGCCTGCCGATGGCGGAATAAGGAACCCTAATGTTCCGCCTGCTGCTACTGATGCTGTCGATAAGCTATCGGAATATTTGTAGCGCTTCATTTCGGGCAAAGCTACGCGACCCATGGTAATTGCTGATGCCAGTGAAGAACCGGAAAGGGCAGCAAAGCCAGCACACGCGGCTATGGTGGCTGAAGCGAGCCCACCTCTTAAGTGGCCCATCCATCGGTAAGCGGCTGTAAATAGGTCATTAGACATACCAGATACGCCAGCAAGATTTCCCATGAGCACGAACATCGGTATAACGAGTAGGTTGAAATTGGATGCAGCCTCAAAAGCTTCGCCCGCTAGATTTGAGTAGGCTATTTTCCAGCCTCTTTCCCAAGCTAGATCCGGTGCCATTCCAATAAGAATAAATTTATTAGCGTTAGCAATAATAGTGCCTATAAACCCGACACTGAGCATTGATAGCGCAACTGGCATTCTTAATGCTAAAAGCAAAAATAGCGTCAATAGACCTAAAACGCCCAAGAGCGTCATACTAATCATAACTTGTCTGCACTAATTTTAAGGGAACTTGTTTTGCCAGATTTCAAAATTTCTTTAATGTCTATCAGTAAAACGATGGCGTAAAGTAAAATTGAGATCGATAGCAAATAGTAAAAAGGTTGGTAGGAAATTAAAAGTTGTTGTGTGGTTTCACCAAATCTTTCTGCATTTTGCCCTGAGTGCCATAGTCGCCAAGACATGATGGTGAGAAGACAAAAGCCGAGCAACTTAATTAAAATTAACGACCACTTTGAAAATCGCGCGGACATATATGGTTCGAGAAGTTCAATTTCAATATGAGCACCTGTTCTCGCTCCTAATGGAATTGAAATAGCAACAACTGTTACCAATAAAAGAATGAGAACATCTTCCGCACCAATTATAGGAGAGTTAAGAGCCTTACGCATGATTAAGACATTCCAAACAGATAGGGATGTCATACAAGCCAGTGTCAAGCCGCCAGCTATAAGAGCAATATATTTCAGTACAGAGTCAAATAGGAAAAGGAAATTGGATTTAGTACTCATTTTAAACTCTTTGGTGTTAGCTCAAGTTGTGGACGTTGTATGTTTCTGAAATTTTAGCTTCCCGTAAAGAGATAAAAGTTTCACTGTTGTTTATATATGCACCAGCTTGAATGATCTGGGAGTATCATTTTGCATTAAGCTGGTGCATATCGAGCACGTACGATATTTTATTTGTTTAAAGCCTCATAAATTTCACGTGCATTAGGTATCCCTCTCTCAGCGTATTCCGCATAAATGGCGTCCATACCGTTTTCGATTGCAGCTTCCATTTTTGCGCGTTCTTCATCAGAAGTTACTATCCATTCAAATTTTAAGTCTCCAGTTGCGAGATTGTCATCAATCCATTTTTTTGCAATTTCATCTGCACCTTGGAAAGACTTTGCCAGCTCAAGAGACATTGGTAGACCAGCAAGTTCATCAATAATTGCTCTATGCTCAGCAGATAAGCCCTCGTATCTTTCTTTATTCATGATAGCGTAAGTTACCTGAAATGTGGCAGGTGTGTTGTATACAGCGTAATCGGCAACCTCGTCTAAATTCCAAGGTGGCATGAGATTATTTATCGATGTTACCACTACGTCAATTGTCCCAGTGCTTAATCCAGTGTAGTGTTCACTGACATCTAAGGCCACAGGAACAGCGCCCATGCCTTGATATACCGGTGTTGTGGTGGCTGCAAAAGGAACAATTTTAGTTCCCTTCATCCCGGCCATAGTTGAAACATCTCTGTTTCCTACTAGAAGGCTGCCAGATGGGTTCCCAATAGCTAATACTTTTACTTCAGACCATTCATCAGCTAGATATTCATCATAAATTGACCACAAACGTTCGGTGGAGTCGACAATACTCGTTGCTTTTCCAGGAAGTATGGCCAGCATTGTTTTGGGGAAAATTTTTGGCGTTAATGCAGCAACTCCAAAAGTGATATCAGCCACACCCTCAATGGTCCGTTTGTATTGCTGAACTGGTCCTGCTCCTAATTGCCCAGCAGGGTATAATTTCATGGTCAGTGTTCCACCAGAGCGTTTTTCAATCTCTTCACCAAACCATTTAAACATCCCCACATTAGTTTCGTGGCTCGGCGGAACGAATGTTCCAACACTTAATTCTTCAGCAGTGACAGAGTTTGAAAAAAACCCGAATAAAGTTGCTGTTGCTAGTAATATTTTTAAACGAGATAGGGCCATGATTTTCTCCTTAATCTGGCATAATATTGCAATAAATGGGATCCCAAATTATAGTGATTCTTGAGATTATTTTAATAATATACCAAAAAATAGAATCTTTGGGATCCCAATGCAACAAAAATCAAGAATAGGTTTCTTTAAACACTTTGCTGAGAAGAGTGGTGTAAGTGGGGTTTGATTTGATTAGAGCATCATTATTTTCAAATAATATGGAGGAAAAACTTTCATGACTATTTCAGAAATTTTTGCTGGCTTAACCACGGTTGGTTTATTCTTTTCGGTGCTATTGGTTTACCTTGAGTTAAGGCGTACCGGGATTGCAACACGGCTGAACAATAATTTAATTTTTACAGAACGACACTTTAATTTAAGAAATGCCATGTTTGACAAAAATTTCTCAGAAGTTGTGGTTCGTGGGCGAGAAAGCTTAGCAAATCTTGATGAAGCCGAACGATTAATGTTTAAAAGCTTCCTTTTAAATACAGCTCAGACAGCATCAGTAATGCTTCTAGCCGCTGAAGGTCAACTGGCAAGCTGGGAGGTAGTTAAAAAACAGGCATCAAAAATTATAAAGGATGAATGGGATAATGTCGGTGGTCGAGAACTATGGGAACAGATAAAAGATGATCCTCCTGTTGTTCCTCATGTGGCGGCTGGAATTGAAAATGTATTAAAAGGCGTTAACAGTTAAATAATCTGATAGAATAAAAATATAATGTACTTTTTGATCGCCTTTTGAAAACGCAAAAGTAATCTTCAAAAGTAAATTTTACAATTAATCCGACTATGTGATAATTGGCTGACAGCTTCTTTCCAAAAAGCTCTTAGATAATTAAGTTGATGCGAAAAAGGTAGCTTGGATGGGCAAAAAAATTCATAGAGTGGTAATTGTCGGTGCTGGTGGAATGGGTGGTCTATTTGGTTCAATCCTTTCCAGTGGCGGGCTTGATGTAACTCTGATTGATACCAATCGTGAGCAGATTAAAGCCATAAGCGAAAACGGCCTTCGTATCTCTGGTTTTGGTGGGGAAAGGCAAGTGAGGATTCCAATAAAACATGATGCTGCGCAGGTTCAACAGGCTGATGTTGTGTTGGTGCAGTGTAAGGGAACGTCCACCCGTGATGCGGCGCTCGCCATGAAACATCTGGCTAAAAACGGCTCTATTTTCATCAGTTTCCAGAATGGACTAGGTAACGAGGATATTCTTGCTGATATACTTGGTTCACAAAATGTCTTCGGAGGATTGACGTCGATGGCTGGCGCCTGCACCGGTCCTGGGCAGTATCAGGATTTTGGTAGAGCGCCTTGTTTTATTGGTGAGTGGAATGGCGGTGCGTCGCAGCGCGCCAAAGCAATTGCAAATGCTTTCACGATTGCTGGGCTTGAAACACATGACAGCAAAAACATAAGAGTCGATATCTGGAAAAAACTAGTTGGTAACATGGCCATGAGTGCAGTTGCTGGTGTCACTAATTTAACCAGTGCCGAAATAATGAGACAGAATTCGCTGCGTGATGTATGTTTCACTGCCCTCGATGAAGCGTTATCCATTGCTTACTCTCAAAACATAAAATTGGACCGTGAGGCGGTATTAAAGGGGCTTGAAATTATGACAGCCTCTGGTGGTAGTGGTGACAATAAACCCTCCCTCTGTCTTGATATTCTAGCGCGTCGACCCAGTGAAGTTGAATTCATATATGGAACGGCTTTGCAACAAGCAGATGCCGCTGGTCTTAATGTTCCTACATTAAGGAGCTTTTATGCCTTGGTCAAAGGTATCGAGTCACATTATCTAAATTAAGAGGCTTGAGACCAGACCTTCCACAAACTTCCATGATTAGAGCCGCCATCTAGCCCTCCTTTTACGGTTTTGGTAAGTTTTCACAGATAACCTTTTCCCTGCCCCTGATTTAAAACGCGGCTAAGGTATGCTCTAGACCTTTTTCGATATGGACTGTGAGTGTCTTTGTGGCGGCTTCAACATTTCGATCTA
>VMBT01000234.1_pt1 | contig 37331 bp, 40 predicted proteins | sample 4404301 | NCBI WGS metagenome assembly VMBT01 (sample SAMN12238535, study PRJNA552566) | marine metagenome | isolation source: Coastal seawater | place: USA: coastal Georgia, Sapelo Island | collected 2008-08/2009-08
GCTCCAGGTCCTGCTGGCGCGGGCGCAAGGCCGTGAGCCGTTCGCTCCGCCCGGACCCGGGGATGGCCTTGGCTGCCGTGCGCAGGTCGCTGCGATCTCTCTCCAGGCTGCGCCGTTGCTGCTCAATCGCCTCCGCCGCTTCGCTATTGGCGGCCCCGAGCTGCTGAATCAACCGGTCGCAGTCCTGGCGGCAGCGCTCCAGTTGCGCCTGGGCCTGGGGGAGTGCGTCGCCGCCGCCGGGACTGACCCTCAGGTGCACGCCAGCTCCAACCTGGAGATCGCTGATGCTGTTGAGCTGGCGCTTCTCTCCGGCCTGGATTGCTTCACCGGCGAGGGTGATGCTCTGATCGCTTTGCAGCACTTCGATGCTGGTGGCCATGGCCTCCAGCCGCGCCTGGGCCTGGGCGAGGGCCTGCTCGGCGCGCCGCAGTCCGCGCACCTGTTCGGCGTCGATCGGCGGCAGTTGGGACAGGGTTTGCTTGAGCCGGTTCGCTTCTGACTGCAGGCGGTTCATCTCCTGCTGGTGGGCTTCAAGCTGTTGGCGCTCCCGCCGCAGTTGCAGGAGGTCGAGCCGCTGACGCACTCCCTCTTGCTGGGTCCGCAGGGTTTGCAGCTGTTGCTGAGCGGCTGCGATCTGCTGCTCCTGCTTCTGCTGCTGCTCTGTTTTGAGGGCGTCCTGCTCGAGTGCCTGCTTCAGCTGCTGTTGCAGCCGGAGTTGCTCTTGCTGCTGCTCCTGCTGGGTTCGCTTGAGTTCCTGCTGTTGTTTCTGCTGTTGCTCAAGGGTCTGGCGTTGCAGCAGCACCGGTTCAAGTTCCGCCTGCAGCAACTGCTGTTGCTGCTCCAGTTCCCGCTCTCTCAGTAAGGCGGGCCGCAGGTCCTGGTCAATGCAGTGGAGCCTCTCGGCGATGGCGCCCAGGCGCTCCATGGCTTGTTCGAGCTCGAGCAGTTGTTGTTTGGCCCCGTTCAGCTCCTCCAGGCACTCCTGTTCCCGTTGCAGCACTTGGGCGAGGGCTGATCCGGCCTTCACGCGCCCCGTCGGAGTGAACACCTGTCCCAGGCGCTGCTGGAGTTGCTCGACCACCTGGCGATCCAGGGGGGACTGCAGCGTTCCGAGATCGGTCTTGGATTGCAGCTGCTGGAGCAGTCGCTCGTAGTCGTAGCTCTCCGGCTTCCCCTCCAGGGGGTTGAAGCCTGCGTCCCCCTGCCGCACCCAGAGGTGGGCCCAGCGCTCGGGCAGCTGGGCGATCCGCCTGCCTTCGATGGGACCCTCCAGGCCCAGCAGCCGCGCCAGCTCGTCTTCCGCTGCTGGACCACTGAGGGCCTGCCCTTTCTGGTTGCTCAGCTGACAGGTTCCCCCGGCACCAGCGAAGCGTTTGCGCAGCGTCCAGCGTTCTCCCTGGGCGGCAAAACAGAGCTCGACCTCCGGCAGGCCGCCATGGGTGCGTGAGCGCAGCTCCTCCACACCGCGCCCGGTGGCGGTGGAGCGCAGGAAGAGGGTTTTGTGGAGTGCCTCCACCAGGGTGCTTTTGCCCGATTCGTTGACCCCTCCCACCAGGGTCAGTTGGCGGCCAAAGCTGAGCTCTAGATCGAGGTGTTGACGAACCCGTTGCAGGCGGCAGGAGAGCAGGTGCATGGCTTACTCCCCCGCGCAGCGGTGCAGTTCGGCCAGGGCCAGCTGCAGCAGTTCGCGCCGCTCCTCCAGCAGCGCGCTGTCCGCCAGTTCGCTCTGGAGGCGATGGGCGACGTTGGCAATCAAGGGGTCACTGGGGCGCTGGCTGAGGGCCTTGAGTTCGCTTGGATCGGGAGCCTGGGCGCAGCGCCCGCGGCGCTTGAGCCGCAGCAGTTGGGCCTCCAAGCGCTCGATCAGCGCGTCGTAGCGGCGATGACCCTCGAGGCTCAGGCTGCCGCTCTCCTCCAGCAGCAGGAGATGTTGTCCTGGCTCGTCGCCCAGGAGCGTCTGGAGCTGCGCTTCAAAGCGCTCCAGCTCCGCGTCGCTGCTCAGCCGCACCGCCGTGGCGTGCCATTGCAGCATCGCAGTCGCCAGAGGGGTCACCTCGGGAAGACTCCCCCGCTCGGCGCGCACCGCCAGGACGACTCCATCGCGGTAGGCGTCATGGCGGGGAAAGCGATCGGGCTCCGGGGTCCCGCTGTACCAGGCCTTGGCATGGACCTGCTTGAGGCCATGCCAATCCCCCAGGGCGACGTAGTCCAGCTGCTCCAGTAGGCCAGCGTCGAGGCGCAGTTGGTTTTGGGCGCTGGCGGGATTCTCCTCATCGGCATCCAGGTCATCGGAGCCAAAACCATGGATGGAGCCATGGGCAAGCAGGAGGCGAGGGCGGTCGCTGGGCAGTGAGGCCCAATCGATCGATCGCACCCAAGCGGTGGGGTCCTGGCTGTCCGTGCGGCGCAACAGCGGGCAGGGCAGCACGATCGCCTGCTCCAGCACGAGCGGTTCGCGGCTCAGGAGCACCTGGAGGTTGGGGGCCCGGCGCTGGCACTCCTCCTGGAAAAAACGTTGGTGCCAGACACTGCCTGGGGCACCGTGGTCATGGTTGCCAGGAATCACCAGCACCGGGCAGCTCAGGCGGCCGAGGGCCTGGCAGACCGCACTGATGTCACTGCTGCTGGGGGTTGGTGAGTCAAAGAGATCACCGGCGACCAGGAGGAAGGCGGCCGCCTGCTCCTTGGCGCATTGACCGATTTGATCGATGGCGGCGATGCGCACCTGCCGCAACTTGGCCCGCTTGTCGGGGTCCTGGACCCGGGCGTAGGGCTTGCCGATCTGCCAGTCGGCGCTGTGCAGAAAGGACAGCATGGGGTGCGTGGGTGTGGGGCTATTTGAGCGCGGACACACCGGGAGTGGGCCGGTCAGACTGACGCTTGGCGCGCTGCGCCCCCCTTGCCCTTGACCCGATGTCCTTTGCGTTGCTGCGCCGGCTGTTGTTGGCTCTGGTGTTGGTGCTGGGTTTGAGCGTGGCCCAACCTGCCTGGGCCGATGGTGCCCAATTGTTTGAGCTCCACTGCGCGGGCTGTCACCTCAATGGCGGCAACATCATTCGCCGCGGCAAAACCTTGAAGTTGGCGGCCCTAGAGCGCCAGGGCATTGCCTCCCAGGAGGCCATTGCGGCGATCGCTGCCCAGGGCCAGGGACAGATGAGCGGCTACGTCGAGGCCCTGGGTGAGGACGGTGTCCAGCAGGTGGCTGAGTGGGTCTGGCAGCAGAGCCAAGCCGGTTGGCCGAAGGCTTGATCTAGAAGGCCTGGATCCAGGGGTAGACCTCGAGGGCCGTCCAGATTCCCTGGCGCCAATACACATCGTTGTGGAGCAGATCCACCACCTGCTGCTTGGACTCGGCCTCGTAGATCCCGAAGACGTGGCTGCTGGTTTCCGTGGGCCCCAGGGTGATCAATACGCCGTCATCCTTTTGGCGCTGCAGCCCCGCGAGATGCTCCTCGCGGTAAGGGGTGCGCTTCTCCAGCGCGTTCTCGCAGTAGGTCCCCCAGAGAACAAAGCGCACGGATCAGCAGGCGTGTGCGAGCAAGTTACAGCCAGCCACCGGCGAAGATCGGCTGGCGAATTTTGGCGGGCAGCAGCACCGGCAGGTTGCTGGGTTCGGCGCCGGCTTTGTCGCTCCAGCGCACCTTGCAACGGAAGTTGCCGTCCTTGACTTTGAGCACGTATTGCTGAGGAACGGCCTGTTCGGGCATCAGGTACTGGGCCTGATTGCAGGCATCCACCTCAGAGATGTTGGAGGTGTACTCACTCCAGCCGGCCTGGGCGGCGCTGGGGGCGACCAGCAGCGCGGCGCCAAGGAGTCCACGGGAGAGGCGGTTGCGCAGCGCCATTGAAAACGGTCCCTCGCAGGGGCGAACTGCGCTGATTCTGCCGTGCGGATCGAGGGCTGGCCGCTTAGTTGTCGAGGGCCTGGCGCAGTTGGCCGCAGAACTGACCCGCAGCAGCAGCAATGTCCCCCTGCTGGCTGTGGCTTTCAGCCATGACCTTGACCAGGGCGCTGCCGACGATGGCGCCATCGGCGCCCCAATCACGAACTTGGCGCGCCTGCTCGGGGCCGGAGATGCCAAAGCCAACGGCGACTGGGGTTGGCCCCATTCCTTTGAGTTGATGCACCAGGGTGGCGACCCGGTTTTCCAGGGTGGTGCGGACACCGGTGACCCCGGTGACGCTGACCAGGTAGGTGAAGCCGCGGCTGGCCTGGGCGATGCGGGCCATGCGATCGCTCGGGGTGGTGGGCGCCACCAGCAGCACGAGATCCAGCCCTGCCGCTTCGGCAATGGCCGAAAGCTTTTCTGCTTCTTCCAGGGGGAGATCGGGCACCACTAGGCCGGCGGCACCCGCCGCTGCGGCATCGCGGCAGAAGTTCTCCATGCCGCGGTTCAGCAAGGGGTTGCTGTAGGTGAAGAGGATCACCGGGATGGTGAGCTCGCCCTTGAGGCTGCGGAGCATCTCCAGCACCCGACCAGGGGTGGTCCCGCTGCCCAGTGCTCGGCTGGCCGCGGCTTGGATCACCGGACCATCGGCCAGGGGATCGCTGTAGGGAATCCCCAGCTCGATCATGTCGGCCCCGCCGGCCTCCAGGGCCAGGAGGGTCGAGCGGGTGTGCTCCAGATCCGGATCGCCGGCCATCAGGAATGGCATCAAGGCGCAGCGGCCCTCGGTCTTGAGCTTCTGAAAACGCTGCTGGATCGGGGTGCTGGTGGTCACGGCAGCGTGAGATCTGCAGCTGAGCCTATGGCCTCAGCCTTCGCTGTCCTGGGCGAGTTCCCGCATGAGCTTCTCTTGCTCTTCGGGGCTGAGGGCGTCAAAACGCTTCTGCAGCTCTTCGTCGGTGGCAGCGTCGTAACCCGAGCGGTAGCGGCGGCGCTGCTCCATGTAGGTCATGTTTCCGGTCACGACCCGGAACAAGTAAGAGCCAGTCCAGACCAGGACGATGACCACCAGGAGGGCCTGGGCGGCAATGCCCGCACTAAACCCTTCAAAGCCAGCGGCTTGGAAGCCCCAGTAACCGATGCCGCCGATGCCAAAGATGGCCAGGCCGGCCAGAAGCGCCTTGCCGCGTGTGATGCCGGATCCCATTAAGTGTTGCCCTGGCCCTGCAAACGCAGATTCACGAAGGGGGCGAAGACGATCAGTCCGGGGAAGAACAGGAAGACCAGTCCATAGACCGCCGTGCGCTCGATCTTGCCCATCACGGTCCAGCGCTTGGTCATCCAAGCCATCAGAGCCAGGGGGACTGCCACCAGGTAGGCACCGGCCAGTGCCCCGTAGGCGGCCAGCACCAGCAGGGTCTCATTGGTGAGGGAACTGAGGAACCCGGGCAGCGGCACGGCGATGGTGCAACGTCCCGGCAAATCTAAGATGGTCTGCGCCGGGACCATGGCGGAATTGGTAGACGCAGCGGACTTAAAATCCGCAGACGGCAACGTTGTGAGGGTTCAAGTCCCTCTGGTCCCACTGACTGCTCTTAGCGAGCTTCGCCGTTCATCCAGCTGATCCAGTCCGCTGAAATCTCTTTCGGGCAGACGGCTTCGCATTCGAGATTGCTGCTGCAACTCCCGAATCCTTCCTGCTCCATCGCGGCCTGCATCGAACGCGCCCGTGAGCGCCGTTCGGGTTGTCCCTGGGGGAGCTGGCCGAGGTGAGCCAACTTGGCGGCGGTGAAGAGGCTCGCCGAGGCATTGCGGCAACTGGCAACGCAGGCGCCACAGCCGATACAGGTGGCTGTTTCAAAGGCGGACAGAGCCTGCTCCTGTCCGATCAACATCGCGTTCCCGTCGGGTGCCTGCCCGGTGTTGATCGAGCAGTAGCCGCCGGCGGCAATGATCCGGTCCAGGGCTGAGCGTTCAACCGCCAGATCTTGAAGGAGAGGGAAGGCCGCAGCGCGCCAGGGTTCCAAGGTCACGGTTTCTCCGTCCTGGAACTCCCTCACGTAGAGCTGGCAAACAGTCGTCGCCCGCTGGGAGCCATGGGCCTGGCCATTGACGAGGAATCCGCAACTGCCGCAGATCCCTTCCCTGCAGTCGTGCTCGAAGTAGATCGGGCGCTCATCGCTGCGAATGAGCTGATCGTTCAACTGATCCAGCACCTCCAGCAAAGAAAGGTCGGGGCTGAGGCCTTGGAGCGTGTAGGTCTGGAAGGTGCCCTTGGTCTGCTGGTGCTCCTGGCGCCAGATCCTCAGCGTGAGAGAGAGGGTGGGCGTCATCGGTAGCTGCGGGTGCTGGGTTGCAGGGCTGTGAACTGCAGAGGTTCGCTGTGACGTAAGGGGTCGGCACCGTCTTGGTACTCCCAGGCGGCGATGTGGGCGAAGTGCTCGTCATCTCTCTGGGCTTCACCCTCTGGGGTTTGGTGCTCCTCGCGGAAGTGGGCCCCACAGGATTCTTCGCGGGCCAGGGCGTCCCGGAGCATCAACTGGGCTAAGCCAAAGAAGTCGCTTAACCGAAGCCCTTTTTCCAATTCGAGATTGGGTCCCTCGGCGCCGCCTGGAATGCGAACCCGCGCGCGGAAGTCCTGCTCGAGTTCACGGACCTCCTGGAGTCCCTGGCTCAGTCCAGCGGCATCACGGCTGATGCCGCAGCGCTCGATCATCGTCAGGCCCAACTGACGGTGGAATTGATCGACTGGGGTGTCACCTTTCGTGGCGACCAGGCTGGCAATTCGTGTCTGGGCAGCCGCCAGGGCTTCCCGGCAGGCCGAATGGTCTTGCGTGACCGGCGGTCCGCTGTGACTCGCCAGCCATGCGGTGACGGTGGCTGGTGCGATGAAGTAGCCGTCTGCGAGGCCTTGCATCAGGGCGCTGGCGCCAAGGCGGTTGGCCCCATGTTCAGAGAAGTTGGCTTCCCCGAGCACGAAGAGCCCAGGAATGGAGCTCATCAGGTGGTAGTCAACCCAAAGCCCGCCCATCGTGTAGTGCGGTGCGGGGTAGATCTTGAGCGGCTTGGCGTACGGGTCTTCGCCGCTAATCCGCTCATACATCTCCAGCAGGTTGCCGTAGCGCTTCTCGATGACATCGCGGCCGCTCTCTCGGATGGCATCGCGAAGATCCAGGTAGATCGAGCGACCGGCTGGGCCCACACCTTGGCCTTCATTGCAGAGCTCCCGTGCCCTGCGGGATGCCACATCCCTCGGGACCATGTTCCCGTAGCTGGGGTATTGGCGCTCGAGGAAATAGTCCCGCTCGGTCTCAGGAATGGTCTCTGGATCACGGCTGTCCTGGCGGCGTTGCGGCAGCCAGACGCGGCCATCGTTGCGCAGGCTCTCGCTCATGAGCGTGAGCTTGCTCTGGTAGGGATCGCCGCTGGGGATGCAGGTGGGGTGGATCTGTGTGAAGCAGGGATTGGCAAAGAGGGCCCCCTGTTCATGGGCCCGCCAGATCGCACTGGCGTTGGATTTCAGGGCATTGGTGGAGAGGAAGTAGACGTTGCTGTAGCCACCGGTGGCGAGCACCACCGCATGGCCCGTGTGGGTTTCCAGGGCTCCACTGAGCAGATTGCGGCAGATCACCCCTCGGGCGACCCCGTCGACGCGAATCAGCTCAAGCAGATCCCGCCGGGGTAGCAGTTCCACCCGCCCGAGTTGCACCTGGCGCATCAGGGCCTGGTAGGCGCCGTAGAGCAGCTGCTGACCGGTCTGCCCACGGGCATAAAAAGTGCGGCTCACCAGGGAGCCGCCGAAGTTGCGGGTGGCCAAGGTGCCGCCGTACTCGCGGGCAAAGGGCACCCCCTGGGCCACGCATTGATCAATGATCGCGCTGCTGATTTCAGCGAGGCGGTGACAGCCCGCTTCGCGGGCGCGGAAGTCGCCGCCGCGGACGGTGTCCCTGAACAGTCGGCTGATGCTGTCGCCGTCAACGGCAACCGGCCGGGCGGCGTTGATCCCGCCCTGGGCGGCGACCGAGTGGGCACGGCGGGGACTGTCGTGAAAGGTGATCACCTTCACGCGGTAACCCTGCTCCGCCAGGGTTGCTGCGGCCGAGGATCCAGCTAAGCCCGTTCCAACAACCAGGATCGTCAGCTCTCGCTTGCGCAGCGGGCTGATCAGGGGCAGCTCTTCCTTGGTTCTTGTCCAGGCATCACGAACCGGACCCGAGGGAATTCGAGGATTGAGGGCGTTCATCGGCGTCATCCCTGCAAGGCCAACCAGCCGGCGGAACCGGCGAAGCCCAGGCCAAGAATCACTCCCACCGCGCGGGCCGTGCTGCGGATGATCCCAGCGTTCTCTGGACTGAGGACTCCCAAGCTGCGCTGTGCCGACTCACCGCCCTGGACGACATGCAGTCCGAGGGCAAGGCAGGCCAGTCCGTAGAGGGTCAGGGTGATGGGGGACTGGAGGCTTGCGCTCAAGTGCAGGAGCTCGAGGCCAGGGGCTGGTCGCGGTAGTCGTAGCTGTTTGAGGTGGACAGCGATGAAGAGCAGCAGGGTGAGACCGCCGAGGGGTTGCAAGCGGGCGCTCCAGCTGCCAAGACGATCGCCACGTCGACTCTGGAGCTGAGCATGGTTTCCCGCTCTCCAGTTGCTGAGAGTTTTGCCCAGGCTGAGGCTGACGTGCAGGCCGGCCGCGAGTAGCAGCAGTCCCTCAACGACAGGCAGCCACCAGCTCTGATGCAGGGCGCTGGCGTAGTGCTCGAACTGCAGTGGCGCGAGAGGAGCAATGGCGACGCCGATGAGATGAAGCACAAGGAACGCCATCAGCATCAGGCCGGAGCCTGCTAGGAGCACGCGGCGGACCATGGCCATCGGTTGCTGCCTTGAACGCTAGGCAGGTCGCCTCCGCTTCATGACAAATCGGCTGACAGTTTGAAAAGCCGTGGCCAGGCTGATCACTGTTGAGCCCTGGCCCGTTCTTCATGCTTGAGCTGCTGCCGCCGCTCAACGATCACAACCTCCCTTGGATGGACACGATTCATCCAATCGTGGTGCATTTCGTGATCGCCATGGCCCTGATCGGGTTCGTGTTCGATCTGATCGGGGTGATCTGGCGCCGCCCGGCGCTGTTTGAAGCCAGTTTCTGGAATTTGTTATTCGCGACGGGCGCGATCTTCGTTGCGATCATTTTTGGTCAGGTGGAGGCCGGTTTGGCCTCGCCCTATGGCGCAGCGCGCAACATCCTTGATATTCACACCACGATTGGCTGGTCCCTGGCCGGTGTGTTGTCGCTGTTGACGGGCTGGCGCTATGTGCTGCGCAGCCGTGATCCTGAGGCGCTGCCCCTCTCCTTTCTCGGCGCTGGGGCCTTGGTCAGTGCCTTGATCATGGTCCAGGTGGTCCTGGGCGACAAGCTGATCTGGACCTATGGCCTGCACACCGTGAAGGTGGTGGCGGCCACGCGGGAGGGGCTGATCTAATGCTCACCCAGGCGATGGCCTTGGCCTATAGCCCAGAGGCCACTCCCATTGATCAAATCGCTGGGGAGTTAGGGCCGAATGGTTTGCCCTATGCCCTGCCCATTCATCCGAATTTGGTGCACCTCACCATCGGTTTGTTTGTGATTGCGATTGCCTTTGATGTGGTGGGTGCTCTGTACCCCCTGGAAAAACGGGTCTTTCGCTTTTTGGCCCTTCCGATTACCCGCGGGGGCTTTCACGACGTCGGTTGGTACAACCTGCTGGCCTGCTGCCTGGTGACTTTTTTCACCGTCGCCAGTGGCTTCTACGAAATGCTCACCGCCGTCCCGCTGCCGGGTGTTGTGAGCACCTTTGGGCTCGGCAGCATGACCACGATGCTCTGGCATGGCGTGGGTGGCGTGCTGCTGCTCACGGTGATTACGGCCATGACCGTCTGGCGAGGTTTCCAGCGCTATCGCTGGCGGCGCGACATGGGGCGCCAGGTGCAGTGGCTCTACCTGCTAGTCGGCCTCGGCATGTTTGCGCTGCTGGGTTTGCACGGGACCCTCGGCGCCCAGTTGGCAGCTGAATTCGGTGTGCACATCGCGGCTGACCAGTTGCTGCAGGCCGGCGCTGACCTTCACACCGCCCTGCCCTGAGATGAGCAATAGCGCCCCCCGCCCCAGCCTCTCCCGGCCCGCTCTGTTGGCCTGGTTGGTTTGGGTTGTTCTGCTCCTGGCCCTCAGCGTCTGGATGGGTCAGCAGTCCCACCATTGGCTTCCTGTTCAGGCCTCAACGGCGGCGCCGTTGGTGGATGACCTGTTCAGCTTGGAGACCGCCATCGGCACCTTCGTCTTCTTTGGCGTGGTCTCGGTGATGGTCTGGGTGGTGCTCTTCAACCGCGCCGAGAAGTACGACGACAGCGACGCCTTCCCGATTGAAGGCAACACGAAGTTGGAGGTCATCTGGACCGCTATTCCCTTTGTGTTGGTGATGGCGATTGCCTTCTGGACGATTCGCGCCAGCGACAAGTTGGGGATGTTGGGTCCGATGGAGCACATCCATCTGCGCAATTCCACAGAAGAGGTGGGGGGCTATCCCGGCGATCGCTTGCCGGCTGAACAGGTCGAGGTGATTGCCCGCCAATGGTCCTGGGAGTTTCGCTATCCCGGCAGCAACGTCTCCTCCACGGAGCTGCACCTGGAGCTGGATCAACCGGTGAGTTTGCGGTTGGTCTCCGAGGACGTGCTCCACAGCTTGTTTATCCCCGCCTTCCGCATCAAACAGGACGTGGTTCCTGGCCGGGCGATTGATCTGAATCTCACGCCAACGCGCGAGGGGATCTACCGCCTGCGGGATGCCCAGTTCAGTGGCACCTGGCATGCCGCGAATCAGGTCGATGTGGTCGTGGAGAACTCCCAGGCCCATCAGCAGTGGCTCGAGCAGGCCGCGCGCCAACCGCTGCAGCCGGGCCTGAGCCTTGCCGTGGATGAGTTCGCCATCCGTCAGACCAAGCCCAACCCGGGCTGGGCGACCGTCCCTCCCGCTCCGCCCCCTCAGGTGAATGTCCCTGGAGACCCCAATCAGCCCCATGACGCCTGAGACCTGAGCCGATGACCATCGCCACCTTTCCCCCTGAACCGCCACCGCAGAGCAGCTGGAAGCGCTACTTCGGCTTTTGCACGGACGCCAAGGTCATTGGCATCCAGTACATCGTTACGGCCTTCTTTTTCTTCTTGATCGGTGGCCTGCTGGCCATGGTGATCCGCGGGGAGCTGATTACACCTGCCGCTGATCTGGTTGATCGCTCGGTCTACAACGGCATCTACACGATGCACGGAACAATCATGTTGTTCCTGTTCATCTTTCCGGTCCTCAACGGTCTCAATAATCTGTTGATTCCAACCATGATCGGTGCGCCCGACATGGCCTTCCCGCGTCTGAATGCGGTGGCCTTCTGGTTGGTTCCGATCTTTGGATCGATTTTGATCGCCAGCTTTTTTGTCCCAGGTGGTCCGGCCTACGCCGGCTGGTGGAGTTATCCGCCCGTCAGTCTTCAGAACCCGGCGGGACACCTCTTCAATGGCGAGGGCCTCTGGATTACGGCCGTGGCCCTATCGGGGGTGTCCTCGATCATGGGTGCGATCAACTTTGTGACGACAATCCTGCGCATGCGGGCCCCGGGGATGACCCTGACCCGGATGCCTGTGTTTTGTTGGACCGCCTTTGCGGCCCAGTCCCTGCAGTTGATTGGCCTGCCTGCACTGACGGGCGGGGCGATCATGTTGCTGATGGACCTGAACTTCGGCACCAGCTTTTACCGGGCTGAGGGTGGTGGTGATCCGGTGCTCTATCAGCACTTTTTCTGGTTCTATTCCCATCCGGCGGTCTATGTGATCATCCTGCCGGTCTTTGGGGTCTTCTCAGAGCTGTTTCCGGTGTATTCCAGGAAGCCACTCTTTGGTTACCTCTACGTCGCCTTTGCCTCCTTCATCATTGTTGGCCTGGGCTTGATTGTTTGGGTTCACCACTTCTTCACCAGTGGTGTGGCGCAGTGGATGCGCAATCTGTTCATGGTCACCACCATGTTGATTGCCGTGCCAACGGGGGTGAAGGTCTTTGCCTGGCTGGGCACTCTTTGGGGCGGGAAGTTACGCCTGACGACCCCGATGCTGTTTTGCCTGGGGGGCCTCTTCAACTTTGTCTTTGCTGGCATCACCGGCATCATGCTGGCCACGGTGCCGATCGATATTCACGTCTCCAACACCTACTTCGTCGTCGGTCACTTCCATTACGTGATCTACGGGGCCGCGGTGATGGGGATCTTTGCGGCGATCTACCACTGGTTCCCGAAGTTCACCGGGCGCATGCCCTACGAAGGTCTCGGCAAATTGCACTGCCTGCTCACCTTTGTGGGGGCCAATCTGAATTTCCTGCCCATGCATCCCTTGGGTCTGATGGGGATGCCGCGGCGGGTGTCGAGCTACGACCCTGAATTCACCTTCTGGAACGTGATCGCCAGCCTGGGGGCCTTTCTGCTGGGGGTCTCGATCATTCCCTTCCTGCTCAATATGGTGAGCTCCTGGATCCGGGGTCCTAAGGCCACCCATAACCCCTGGAACGCCATCGGACTGGAGTGGTTGTTGCCCTCTCCGCCGCCGGAGGACAACTTTGGGGAGGAGGTCCCCACGGTGATTGCGCGTCCCTACGGCTATGGCAGCGGCGAACCGCTGGTGGAACACCAGGCTGAGCTGGAGCGCGCCTTGGTGCTGCAGGAGGCGGCGCAATGACGACGACGACCCCTCAGGCTGAGTTGGAGCTGCATCCCAAGCACAACCTCACCGGCTTCATCATTTTTCTGTGCTCAGAAAGTGTCATCTTTCTGGCCTTTTTCAGCGGCTATGCCCTGCTGAAGACCTCAGCCCTCGACTGGCTTCCCCCTGGGGTCGAGGGGTTGGAGTGGAAGATGCCGCTGGTGAACACCGTGGTCCTGGTGTCCAGTTCGGGGACGATCGCCCTGGCTGAGCATTTCAAGGCCAAAGAGAACATGGCTCTCTTCCGGGGGTTCTGGCTGCTGAGCATGGCCATGGGGGCCTACTTCCTCTTTGGACAGGCCGTGGAATGGGGCGGCCTGAAGTTTGGCTTCACCTCGGGAACCTTTGGTGGCACGTTCTATCTCTTGACCGGTTTCCACGGCCTCCATGTGGCGACGGGAATCCTGTTGATGGGATTGATGTTGGTGAAGTCGTTTATCCCTGGCAATTACAGCGGCGGGGAACAGGGAGTTCAGGCCACGTCCTTGTTCTGGCACTTCGTGGATGTCATCTGGATCATCCTCTTTTTGCTGATCTACGTCTGGCAGTAGCCCAAGAACCATGATCATTGACGACATTCACTACGACGTCATCGTGATCGGCAGCGGTGCTGCTGGCGGGACGATCGCTGGACAGTTGGCGGCCTCGGGCAAGCGCATCCTGCTGCTGGAGCGCGGTGGGGTGATGCCCCTGGCGGATCAGAACGTCGCGGACGTCGACTTGTTCCGCAAGGACCGCTACCACCCTGGTGAGCAGTGGTTTGGGACCGATGGGGATCCCTTCTCGCCCCAGACGATCTATGCCTTGGGTGGCAACAGCAAGATCTGGGGCGGCGTTCTCGAGCGCATGCGCGAGCGCGAGTTTGGCGGCCTCCCTCTGCAGGAGGGGACGGCCCCGAATTGGGAGCTGAGCTACGAGGATTTCGCCCCTTATTACGACCGGGCCGAAGCGCTCTATCGGGTCCACGGCGAAGCCGGTGTCGACCCGACTGAGCCTGGTCGCACTGGGCCCTATGGCCATCGCCCGAGGTCCTTTGAGCCCTGGGTGGCTGAGCTCAGGGCAGCGCTGGAGCGCCAGGGGACCCACCCCTATGCCCTGCCGCTGAGTTGGTCGGAATCCGCTGAGGACCCCACGGGTGATGCGGAGTTGTTCGGCGTGGATCTGGCGAAACAGGCCAGCAATGTCAGCATCCGTGATCGCGTCAAGGTGCGCCGCCTGCACGTCAACCCCAGCGGCAATGAGGTGCGTGCGGTCGAGGCGGAGGTCGACGGTCACGCCTGGTTGTTCAGTGGCGATCTGGTGGTTCTGGCCGCAGGCGCCATCAACAGTGCTGCGATCCTGCTGCGCTCAGCGACCGAGCACCACAGCCGCGGACTGGCCAACGGCTCTGATCAGGTGGGCCGCAATCTGATGAAGCCCCAGCTGACGTCGATTATTCAGCTGGCGGCGGCGGCCAATTCCGGTCGCTACGGCCGCAGCCTGGGCATCACGGATTACCTCTGGGGCGACAGCAATGTCAGCTTCCCCCTGGGCTCGATTGCCAGTGGCGGCGGTGTTCTGCAGGACGCCCTGTTTGCGGAATCCCCACCGGTTCTCTCCCTGGTGACCAAGTTGATGCCCAACTTTGGCCTGGAGCAATTGGCTGCCCGATCGGTGACCTGGTGGGCGATGAGCCCGGTTCTGCCCGATGCCCACAACCGGGTGACCCTGCGGGGGAATCATCTCCAGATTCACTACCTCCCGAACAACCGCGAGGCCCATGACCGCTTGGTCTATCGCTGGATCGACACCTTGAAGAAGGTGGAGAACGACCCCCTTTGCCATGTGGTGAAGCCCGCTCCAACGCACCCCCGCGGTGAGGCTCCTCTGACGGTGATGGGTAGTGTCTGCGGCACCTGCCGCATGGGCTCCAATCCGGCGACCTCGGTGGTGGATCTCCAGGGGCGGAGCCATGAGCTGGCCAACCTCTATGTCGCTGATGCCAGCGTCTTCCCCAGTTGTCCGGCCGTGGGCATGGGGCTGACGGTGATCGCCAACGCCCTGCGGATTGGCGATCAGGTGTTGGGTGTGCTGTGACCAGCGGCTCGGGCCAGGCGACCTCTGAACTCCGCCGGATGGCGGAACGGGACCAGGACCAGGTGCCTTGGTCGCTTTGGGGCAGTTACTTGCCGGAGCGGCAATGGGGGACGGTTCGAGAGGACTACTCCGCCGATGGCAACGCCTGGACCTCCTTTCCCCATGACCATGCCCGTTCACGGGTCTATCGCTGGGGCGAGGACGGTCTGCTGGGGATCTGCGACTCGGAGTGTCGCCTCTGCTTTTCGCTGGCCCTTTGGAATGGGCAGGATCCAATCCTCAAGGAGCGCCCCTTTGGCTTGGCCAACGGCGAGGGGAACCACGGCGAGGATCTCAAGGACTACTACTTCCACCTCGCCAATACGCCGACCCACAGCTTCATGCGTGGGCTCTACAAGTACCCGCAGCAGCGCTTTCCCTACGAAGACCTGATTGCTGAGAACGGCCGGCGCAGTCGCGATCAACCCGAGTACGAACTGGTCGACACCGGCATCTTTAACGAGAGCCGCTATTTCGATGTCTTTATCGAGTACGCCAAGCGCTCCCCCCGCGACCTGGCGATTCGCCTGAGGGTGATCAACCGCGGTGATCAGGCGGCTCCGTTGACCCTGCTGCCCACCCTCTGGTTACGCAATACCTGGAGCTGGGGCTACCCGGATGAGCAGGAGCAGCCGATGGGTCTCAAGGGTGATGTCCTGCAGGCCCAGGTTGGTGGTGGCTTGGGCGGCTACGAACTCCACTGCCGTAATGAAGGGCGTTGGATTTTTACCGACAACGAAACCAACACCGAACGCCTCTATCAACAGCCCAATACGCGGCCCTATCAAAAAGATGGCTTCCACCGCTATTTGATCGAGTCCGAGCAGGGGGCGATCAACCCCCAGCAGAGCGGGACCAAGGCTGCTCGCCTCCTGCAGCGCACCCTGCAACCTGGCGAGGAATGGCAGGTGGACCTGCGCCTGATGGCCCAGGACGAGACCAGCGGGAATGAGGCCTTTGGTCCTGAGACTGATGCCCTGTTTGTGCAAAGGGAGCGGGAATGGCATGAGTTCTTCGCCGAGCGTGTTCCCAACCTCTCCAAGGAGGACCGTTTAATCCACAGCAGCGCCGCGGCAGGGTTGCTGTGGTGCAAGAAGTACTACGGCTGGAGTGTTCTGCGCTGGCTGGACGGCGATCCGACCTCCCCGGTGCCACCCCCCCAGCGCTGGGCGACGGACAACGCGGAATGGCAGCGGCTGCATGCCCACGACGTGATTTCGATGCCCGATGCCTGGGAGTACCCCTACTTCTGCCAATGGGACCTGATGTTCCATGCGGTCGCCTTTGCGGTGATCGATCCGGCGACGGCCAAGCAACAGGCGATGGTTCTGCGGACGCCCCACTACACGGCGCCGAATGCGCAAACCCCTGCCTACGAGTGGGCCCTTTCTGATCCCAACCCGCCGATTGGCGCCTGGGCGGCGATGCGCATTTTTCAGATCGAGCGCAAGCAGAACGACGAGGGCGATCTGGGCTTTCTGCATGCGGCCCTGCGGAAGTTGATCCTGGAATACGGCTGGTGGGCGAACCGTAATGACCGGGGGGGAGACAACCTCTTTGAGGGGGGCTTCCTCGGTCTCGACAACATCGCGGTGTTTGATCGCCGTTACCCCTTGGCCGATGGCAGCCGCATTGAGCAGTGCGACGGGACCGCCTGGATGGCCTCCTTGAGCCTGAACCTGCTCAATATCAGTGTGGAATTGACGCGCACGGAACCCGAGTACGCCGATATCGCGGAGCGGTTTGTCTACGACTTTGTTCAGCTGGCCCTGACGCTGAACCTGCCCGGCAATCGCGGCTACCTGAATTGGGATGAGCAGGACGGCTTCTATTACGACGTCATCAAACGACCGGATGGATCGACGGAATACCTGCGGACCCGCTCGGTCTCTGGCCTGATTCCACTGTTGGCTGTGGCCAGCTTTGACGTTGAGACGATCAAACGGCTGCCTGTTCTTGATGTCACCCAGAGCTTGAGCTGGTTTTTGCATGAACGCACCAGCCCTGATTGGTTGTTGGATCACTTCGGGCAATGGCGCCATGACCGCCTGCTGTTTGCCCTGGTGCCGGAGCAGCGGCTCCGCCGCATCTGCGAGAGGCTCTTTGACGAATCAGAGTTTCTCTCGCCCTACGGCATTCGCGCCCTCTCGAAGGTCTACGAAGACCAGCCCTACAGCTTCACCGAGGGGAGTGAGACCCAAACCTTGGCCTACAGCCCAGCCGATAGCCCGGTGGCGATGTTTGGTGGTAACTCCAACTGGCGCGGTCCCGTTTGGATCCCAATCAACTTTCTCTTGATTGAGTCCCTGCAGAAGTTTGGCCACTACTACGGCGATGACTTCAAGGTGGAGTTCCCCACCGGCTCTGGCTGCTGGATGAATCTTTGGGATGTCTCGCTGCAACTGCAGCATCGTTTGGTCAATTTGTTTCGCCGTGATGCCTCCGGTCAGCGGCCCTTCTTGGGCGATGTGGAGCTGTTTCAGAACGATCCCCATTGGCGGGATCTGATGCTGTTCAACGAGTATTTCCACGGCGACAACGGCCGGGGGGTCGGGGCGAGTCACCAAACCGGTTGGACGGCCATGGTCTGCAAGATGATCAATCAGCTCAGCCGCTATCCAGCGCCAGGCGCCCCTTCATCACAATCAGCGGACAGCCATTGAGCCCGTTTCTAGTTTGCGGGTAGTGGCTGGTTGATCCAGTGTTCGAGGCACAACTGCAGAAGCCCGATCGTCAGGACTTCGATCTGGTGATCATTGGCAGTGGTGCTGGTGGCGGCACCTTGGCGCGGGTTCTCGCGCCGACGGGTCTGCGCATCTTGATCCTGGAGCGCGGGGATTGGTTGCCCCAGGAACCGGAGAATTGGGATGCCGAAGCTGTTTTTCAGAAGGGGCGATACGTCTCCAAAGACATCTGGTACGACGGCAAGGGCCAGCCGTTCCAGCCAGGAAGTCATTACTTCGTCGGTGGTGCCACCAAGATGTACGGCGCCCACCATTTCCGTCTGCGGCAGCGGGACTTTGAGGAGCTGGAACACCGCGACGGCGTCTCCCCGGCGTGGCCCCTGCGCTACAGCGATTTCGAGCCTTATTACCAAAAGGCTGAGGAGATGTATCACGTCCATGGACTTCGCGGTGAGGACCCCACCGACCCCCCAAGTTCAGCGCCCTATCCCCATCCGCCGATTTCCCATGAACCGCGGATTCAACAGCTTGCCGATGATCTGCGTTCGGCCGGATTGAACCCGTTTCACGCCCCCAGTGGCGTGATGCTGAATGAAGCCAATATGGAGATCAGCCGCTGCAGGCGCTGCAACAACTGTGATGGCTTCCCCTGTCTGGTGCATGCCAAAGGTGATGCCGAGGTCTGTGGTGTCAGACCGGCGCTCAAGGAAAGCGGCAATGTCTCCCTCTTGACCCGCGCTGAGGTGAAGCGTCTGGTGACCAATCCAGAGGGGAGTGCCGTCACCTCCGTTGAGGTGGAACGCGATGGGGAACAGCTCAGCTACAAGGCCGATGTTGTTGTGGTGAGTTGCGGCGCGGCGAATAGCGCCCGCTTGCTGTTGATGTCGGCCAACGACCGTCATCCCCGCGGATTGGCCAATGGCTCTGATCAGGTGGGCCGGAACTACATGTTCCACAACAGCAAGGCCGCCGTTGCCCTGTCCCACGAGCCCAATCCAACGGTCTTCCAGAAGACCATCTCAATCAATGACTGGTATTTCGGCGATGCCGATTACGACTACCCGATGGGCAATATTCAAATGACGGGTAAGACCCGCGGCGCGATCATGAAGGGCTATGCCCCACTGGAGACCTTCCTGGTTCCGGGCTGGACCATGGACAAAATCGCCGAACACGCCCTCGACTTTTGGGTGTCAACGGAGGATCTTCCGGATCCAAATAACCGGGTGACGATCGATGCGGGGGGGCACATTCACCTGAACTACAAGGTCAATAACCAGACCTCAGCGGATCGGCTCTGGGGTCGCCTTCAGGGAATCCTCGACAAGCTCTACTTGAAGAAACACCTGGTGGAGCGTCAGGTGTACATCAAAAATGCCATGGGCATCGCGGCCGTTGGTCACCAGGCTGGGACCTGCCGGTTTGGCACGGATCCGGCGAGCTCGGTGCTCGATGTCAATTGCAAGGCCCATGAGCTCGACAACCTGTATGTCGTCGATACCAGCTTCTTCCCCAGCATTGGGGCGGTGAATCCATCCCTCACCGCCATCGCCAATGCCATTCGTGTGGGCGAGCACCTGACGGCTCGCCTGAAGACCTAGAGGGTGAGGCCGGTCTGGAGCACCTGCTCGGTAATGGCGTGATCCAGCGAGAAGAAGCCGCCGCCGCAACCGATCAAGACAACACACATCACGACATACATCGCCGCTTTCTCCCAGCTGGGGGGCTCGCCCACCCCCAGGGGGCCGGCGTAGTCCCCTTCTGGAATCAGATAGGGGTCAACGGCAACGAAGGGCAGTCCACCCTTCATCTCCAGGACCATGGCGTAGGCCATCGACACCAGAATTCCAAAGGCCGCAATCGGGGTCAGGATTCCGGCCACCAGCGCGATGCCGCCGGCCCACATCGATCCGGCTGAGAGAAAGCAGAGCCAGGCCGGGGTGCCCAACATTTGCGACCAGGTCTGCAGGTTTTTCAGCTTCGGCCAGCCATGGCGGATGAAGCAGATCCCCGTAAAGACCCGCAGCACCAGCAAGGAGGCTTCCGCAATAGGCGAAGGGGCCAGACCTGCGGGTGCATCGGGCACCAGCAAATTCACAAGAGTGACGTCCACAGCACTTCCGTGACTTCCCGAAAACTAGACATCACAACCGAAACCGGCCGCGCTTAATCCACGCTGATGAGCTGCAGCTGGTGGCCGTCTGGATCGCGCACCTGCAATCCCCGCTGGAAACCCAAGAGCGCAGCCTGCTCGCTGTTCAGCGTCTGCACTCCGTTGGACACGTGCGAGCCGCCAAAGGACTCGAGACGTTGGCTGATGGCATCGAGCTCAGCGACCTCAAGGCGGATCTGCCAGTGGGCCAGGTCTGCCGCGGATTGATCGACCGGCAGGGGCCTCCCCCCGGTGGGCTCGATGTAGTTCAGGCATTCCACCCCCGCTCCCTCGGGGCAGCGGTGGGCACTGATGTGGACCCGCGTTCCCTCCAGGCCATCCAGCCGGTCCTGCTCCAGGCCATGGTTCACCCCATCACCGCCAAAGCGCAGGCCGAGGAGTTCTCCATAGAACGCGGTGCTGCGTTCGGTGTTGGCGTTCGCAATGGCGCTGTGGTCGATGCCAAGGAAGGTGCCCCTAGGCGTTCTGGGATGCCAGCGGGCATCGCCTTTGCCCCCCGGGAACTGCAGCAGCTCAAGGCAGTGTCCTTCGGGGTCGTGGAATTTGTAGGCCTGAATTCCAGCCGCCCCTTGGTTCCACTCCGGCAACGTTTGCGGTCCAGTGGAGATGGGCTGAAGCGCACCGGCCTGCACCTGGGCCGTGATCGGCTCCGCCGCCTTCGCCATGTCGGAGACCACGATGCAGATGTGCTGAAACCAGAGATCGCAACTTCTGGACTCCTTCGGAATCGGACGCCCAGGACGTAGTCCTGGCCCCAGTGCCAGCACCTCAGTCAGCTCCAATCGCTCCTGGCCGAGTTGGAGTTGGTGCAGGCGCAAGCGGCTTCCAGGCAGGCCGATGAGCTCCGCGTAGGGACCGGCGTCGATGTCGAATGCGGCCACCGGGCTGAAGCCCAGGTTCGTTTCGTAGAACGCGCAGAGGCGGTTGGCATCTGAGCAGCTAAAGCCGATGCTTTTGATCTGTGGAGTCATCGGGCACCTCGGGTGTTGGTGAAGAGGGAATAGAGCTGGTTCGAGGCACAGATGAAGAGGCGACTGCCGTAGCGATCGCCAAAGCAGAGGTTCGAGACCCGTTGGGGAACGCGAATTTTTCCGAGGAGCGCTCCATCTGCGGCAATCACATGCACGCCATCACCGGCGCTGCACCAGAGGTTCCCCTGCTCATCGATTTGAAATCCGTCGGCCCAGCCGACATTGACTTTGTGAAAGAACTGACCCGGTCCCAGGCTGCGTCCATCGGCTGCAACTGGATAGCGAATGATGTGTTGCCGCGGTTCATCGGCGTCAGGGGCTCCTGTCTCAGCGACATACAGCCACTGCTCATCGGGTGAGAAGGCCAGACCATTCGGTCCGTCGAGGTCGCGGATCACTGCATCAAGCTCGCCTGTTTCAGGGTCCAGGCGATAGAGCGCAGCTGGTTGCTCAGAGGCTTGCCGGCCCCCTTCGTAGTCATTGAGCAGGCCATAGAGGGGATCGCTAAACCAGATCGATCCATCCCGCTTCACCACGACATCGTTCGGTGCATTCAGGCGTTTACCTTCGGCCGCATCCACCAGGGTCGTCACCTGTCCATCGTGTTCCAGTCGGGTGAGACAGCGACTGCTGTGGTGGCATTGGATCAGGCGTCCAGCGGCATCACGGGCTTGTCCGTTGGCGAAGTCAGAGGGTTCCCGAAAGACACTGACCCCATCGCGTTCGCTCCAGCGCAGCGTGCGGTTGTTGGGGATGTCGTTAAACAGAAGGCAGTGGTGGTCTCCAAACCAGAGCGGACCCTCCAGCCAGCGAAATCCCTCCGCAAGTAGCTCGAGCTCCGCGTTGAAGAGCACCAGCTGCTTGAAGCGCGGGTCGAGGCAGTCGCAGTGAGGAGCAAGCGGGCTCATGGCTGGGCAAAACAACCCGGTTGCAGATTCAGCCAGCGCTCATCCCGCGGTTGGATGGCCATCTGGATGCAGGGCTCATCCCCCAGTTGTTCGGAGAGGTGACCGCAGCGTCCCTCTGCATCGGTGATGCAGTTCTGATCGCCGCCGAAGGAGAACTCGCCAGGCCCCACTTCAATGCGCTGGCCATCCATGCTCGTGATGGCCCAGCGCCCCTTGAGCACATAGATCAATTTGGGTGCTGGGTTTTCATGCCAGCTCGCTTTCCAACCCACGGGTAAGACCACGGCCGTGGCCATTAACTCGTTCTCAATCACCCTGTTGAACAGAGGGGTATTGCGCGGTCCCAGTTGGATCAACTCAAAACCGCTGAGCTCGCAGTAGGTCTGTCGACTGATGCCATCGGCATCACGCCAAAGGTGCCAGTAGCCAAGAGCAATGCCTTGGTCGCTGTTGTTCACGGTCTCTTGTTGCGGTGGGCCCCAGCTCAGCTTGTCCTTGGTCCTGGTGGTTGTCAGCTGTGGTCTGTTACCGCCGCCATGCATACCCTGCGGATGAGTGATCAAACGGCATGTCGACGAATCCCTACGCCATGGAGACCCTCTCCAATTTCCTCAAGGGAAAGGTGATCATCGTGACGGGCGGCAACAGCGGAATTGGTAAGTCGATTGTTGAAACGGTGGCCCGCCTTGGCGCCAAGGTGGTGATCGACTACCGCTCCCATCCCGAGGCAACGGAAGAGCTCGAGCAAGAGATTGGCGAGCTGGGGGGCTGCTCCTTTGGGGTGCAGGCCGATGTGGGCAAGTTGGATGATTTGCAGCGTTTGGTTGAGGCCGCGGTGAGTCGTTATGGCCGCCTCGATGTCATGGTGAATAACGCTGGTATCGAAACCAGGACGTCGATTCTGGACACCACGCCAGAGGATTTCGACAAGGTCCTGAATGTCAACCTGCGCGGCGTTTTCTTCGCGACCCAGTACGCAGCCAAGCAGATGATCGCCCAGGGCAGTGGCGGCCGGGTGATCAATATCTCCTCGGTGCATGAGGACTGGCCGATGCCCAATAACACCCCCTATTGCGTGGCCAAGGGTGGTGTGCGGATGTTGACCCGAACCGCTGGCGTGGAGCTGGCCTCCAAGGGCGTGACGATCGTGAATGTGGGTCCGGGCGCTGTGGCCACGCCGATCAACGACTCGACGATGAACAACCCGGAGTTGCTGGCCAAGCTCAACGCCGCGATCCCGATGGGGCGGATGGCTCAGCCCGATGAGATCGCCAAGGTGGTGGCTTTCCTGGCGAGCGATGCCGCCAGCTACATCACGGCCACCAGCATCTTTGCCGATGGCGGAATCATGCAGAGCAGTCCTGGGCTTTAAGGGCACGCCTTGACCGTGCGGTCATGAAGATCACCCCCGAGCAACTGCTGCAGATGCGACGCCGCCATCGCGGTTATCGCATCACCTTGGGGGCGCAACTCCTGTTGCTGTTGCTGTTGCCGGTGGCACAGCGGGTGCCCTGGTTGCTGTCCTTGATGCTGTGCCTGCTGGCCATCGAGTTGATGGTGTTTTTGGCGCGCTATTCACCGCTGGGACGTAAACGCCTGACCTACAGCCTGGGCACGCTCGCGGTGGTGCTGGAGATCACCTGGCATCTGGCCCTGCGTTGGTGGCCAATCCTGGGAAAAATTCTGACCCTGCCCCATGTCATGGTCTGGGTTCTGTTTCTTTTGGTGGTGGCGATTCGCAAGGTCAAGGCTCTGGTGCGGGAGCCCTATGTGACCTTCTCGGTTGTGCTTGGGGCCGCCTCGGGTTACCTCAGTGTCGGTCTGGCTGGTGGTGTGCTGTTGACAGCCCTTTGGGTGCTGCACCCAGCGGCCTTTCTGCAGTCATCCCTTCCTCAGCTCTCGGCCCTGGGAGACCTCACCGTGGCCGTGGCTCCAGCCCTGATGGCGGCCTCGTTTTCATTGCTCACCACGGTGGGAACGGAGGTGCTGCGTTCGAGTGATGTCACGGTTCAGGTGTTAGCGAACCTGATCACGATTAGTGGGCAGCTCTACGTCGCCATCTTGATTGGTTTGATTTTGGGGCGTGTGCATCACCGAGCCGTGATCTGAGGCGATTTCGGCGGCATCATGTGCTCGGTTTGAGAGCACCGCCGTGGTTCTGCGCACCCGCGAGCTGATCCGCAACTTGTTGCAGTTGTCGCTGCTTGGTGTGCTCGTCGGGGTGGCCTGTTGGCCCTTCAACATGCTCGATCGTTGGCAGGACCAACTGCTGGGTCTGCTGCCGGCCTTCAGTGGTGAGGGGTGGACCCCAACCTCCCTTGCCTTGGCCTGTTCGCCGCTGGTGGTGGTGCCGATCCTGCTGTTGTTGCAACGGGGAATCTGGGCCCGGGGCGCCGGCTCGGGTATCCCCCAGACCATGACCAGCATTGAGCATCCAGCCCAAGCCTCGGCGCTGCTGGGCTGGGCACCCAGCCTGCAGCGCTTGGCCCTTTGGGGAATCGCCAGCCTTGCCCTGATCCCGATCGGCCGTGAGGGGCCCGTGGTGCAGGTCGGTGCGTCGGCCGCCCATTTTTTGCGGCGCCGTTTCCCGAATTGGTTCTATGGCTTAGGGCAAGCCGAGCTCTTGGCGGTGGCTGGTGGTGCTGGTTTGGCCGGGGGGTTCGATACGCCGCTGTTGGGTGTGGTGTTTGTGGTGGAGGAGTTCATCAGTGCCTTCTCCTCCACCCTGATCTGGCCTGCCCTGGTCGTCAGTGGGATGGCGGCCTCCTTCAGCAACCTGGCTGGACAGCCGATGTTTGCCTTGGGCACCGTCGGCGTCGAGCCGATGGAATTGCTGCAGGTTCTTTGGGCGCTTCCCGTTGGCCTGCTCGGTGGTTTGGTGGGGGCGGCTTTTGCCCGCCTGTTGCTGGCGGGCACCCGTCGGGGTGTCGCGTTGGCGCGCCGTTATCCGATTCGTTTAGGCCTGGGTGTTGGCGCGTTCCTGTCGCTGTTTCTGCTGGTTAGCGGCGGCACCGGTGGTGGTGACGGCGAGTTGCTGATGGGGCGGCTGCTCTTTGGCTCAGCCGATGGGGTGGAGCTTCCCCATGGGTTATGGACGGATCTGCTCACGCTTCTGCTGCGGATCATTGGTCCGGTTTTGGCCCTCTCCACCGGTATCCCCGGCGGATTGATTGATCCCTCCTTCACCTTTGGCGCGGCCATGGGACAGGTGATCGGCGATCTTGCGGGCTCGCCTCAACTCTTTTTGGCCTTGGGCATGGTGGCTGGACTGTCCGGCGCCACCCAGCTCCCGGTGATGTCAATTCTCTTTGGGATTCGACTGGCGGGAGATCAGCAGTTGCTACCGGGACTGCTGGTGGCTTGCGTGCTGGCCGCCTACGTCAGCCGGCAGTTCGTCGCCAAGCCGATCTACCACGCACTCCATGCCCTGAGCGGCGAAGCTACGAAGACGTCTCCGTAATCACCAGGGCTGAGCGCTCTCGGGTGGCAATCATCCAGAGCCATTTGGTCAGCAACGTCAACCGACTTTCATTGGCGGGCATGAAGGCCAGGTGCGCGAGGCCCCAGAGGACCCAGCCCAGGGGACCGCTGAGTTTGAGGCCCCGCAGGTTGGCGACCGCAAAGAGTGGTCCGACCACCGCCATGCTGCCGAAGTCGGTGAACGCAAAGGCGGGATTGGGCTGGCTTTGGCACTGGGCCAGGATGTCCTTGGCCACCCAGCCCCCCATCTGCACCGCCGGGCCGGCCATCCCAGGCAGGGGTTTGCCATCGCGGGTATGGCTGTAGCTGCAGAGATCTCCGATCACGCGGATCTCGCCATGCCCTTTGATCGAAAAGTCCGGCTCCACCACGACTCGGCCGCCACGGTCGAGTTCGCAGCCGGTGCGCTCGGCCAGCAGCTTCCCGAGGGGGGAGGCGGCGACACCGGCCGTCCAGCAGATGGTGTTGGCCTCCAGGGTGACTTCGCCATCTTTGGTGGTGATGACGACCTTGCCCTCGCTGATGTCCTTGACACGCCCCCCCAGCAGGAGCTCGACCCCCTTGGCTTTGAGGTGATCGCCAGCCGAGGCTGAGAGCTGCGGATCCATGGCCCGCAGGACTCGATCGCCTGGGTCCACCAGCGTGACCTTGCAGTGGGTGGGATCGATCTGCATGAAATCCCGCTCCAGGGTGTGCCGCATCAGATCGTTGAGGGATGCGGCCAGTTCGCAGCCGGTTGGACCTCCTCCGATCACCACCACGGATTGCAGCCACTTGCGGCGTTCTGGGTCGGGGGTTTGCTCGGCCTCCTCGAGGGAGTTCAAGACTTTGCGGCGGATGGCGTAGGCATCCTCCAGGGTCTTCATCGGAATGGCCTCGCTGCGCCATTCGTCATGGCCGAAGTAGCTGCTGGTCGCTCCTGCGGCCAGAACGAGATGGTCGTAGCGGTAGCGGCGGTTGTTGAAGACCACCTCCTTGTCCTTGGTATTGATGTCATCCACTTCCCCCATCAGGATCTGGATGTTTTCGGATTCCCCCAACATCACCCGCAGGGGGGAGGCCACATCGGTTTGGGAGACCAGGCCAGAGGCCACCTGATAAAGCAGGGGCTGGAACAGGTTGAAGTTGCGCCTGTCGATCAGGGTGACGCGAACGGTCTTCCCCGCCAGGACATGGGCCGCCCGCAGCCCGGCAAACCCACCGCCAACGATCACCACATGGGGCGCGGATCTGAGCAATTCAGACGGAGGGGTCAGCTCGAGAAAAAAGCGTTCGGGAGCCATCGGCCAGCGGGTGCTGACTTCAAACTATCCACGGTTTTCAAAGCTGGCTTTAGCGCCTAGAGACCCAGCCGGACTTTCACTGACCCTTCGGGTTGAACTTGAACCTCCATCGGTTTCTCTTCTCCCACGCGGACCTGCATGGGCTTTTTCTCGCTGATCTCGACGTTGATCGGTTTGGGATGGCTCATCCTGAGCTGAATCGGCACTGCTTCCCTCATGCGGACCAGCACCGGCTTCTCCATGACGAGGTCATGTTGCAAGGTCCCCCCGACGGTCACCGGCTTGCTGAAGCTCACCTCCAAGCGGAGTTGAATCGGGTGCCGGCTGCTTCGTGCCAGCAGCACAAAACCCATGGCCCCAAGCAGGAGCACGGTGACCGGCCAACGGAGATCGAGCCAACGCTTATCCATGGCTTGAGTTAAGCCTGATTGGACGATTGGCGCTCAACGTTGTCCCAATAAGTCATCCCAGCTCGGAGGGCAGCTTGGCCTGGGGCTGGCCTGTGGCCGCTGCTGATGACGGCTGGTGTCGACGCTTTTGTTTGGCTGCTTTGTCTGGCTTGCGGTTGTGTTCTCTGGCCGCAGCTTGGAATGTGTGTGTGGCATGAACTGAATCTGGAATGGGATATGAACGCACGCAGCTTTTGCTGTGACCTCAAGATAGTCCTGATGACTTGGAGTAACCACTGGCTGATGGCAATCCAGCCCGTTCTCATCCTTGCGGGTGGTTAGTCCTTCAATACATCGACTGCAGTCTCAATCTCCACACAGTTGCCATCAATGCGAATGCTTCTCCAGGTATTCGAAAACTGCTTGGTAGTGGGCTGTCGTCCAGGACTTGCGACCTTGCATCGCTTCTGCAAATTCGGTCGCCTCGATCTGCCGCTCACGCTCGCGTCTTGATCGTTCGTCCAGTTTTCGCCAGGTTGACTCTCTCATCAGATCTTGGCCGCGGCGGGTTGGATTGGATCCACCGACGATGTCCTCCGCTTCAGCAAACTCCCCTTCCTTGAGCGCAGCGGCCATGCCCAGCACCACTGCATCAGCCCTCAGCGCAACCGTTGCAGCGAAACCCTGCCCTCACACCTGGCTCACTGATCACTGGGAGCTTGCGTTTCCAAGAGCAGACTCTTTTATCTGCAACGGTTTTTTCTTGGTTGCGACGGGGCACCCCCAAGTCGTTTTGGAGCGCTGCTGGAAGGGTTGATCCAGCTGGATCAGTTCATAGGACCAGTGACAACTCAGGGCGGCCAAGAGGCTTTGGCGATCTCCAAAGATCCGGAGCATGTTGGTTGTGTCGCTCCGCCAAGGCTGGCCCCAGCTGAGGACGGTGCTGCGGCAAAGGATGCGACGGGGTGCGCCAAAAAGCACAGCCGGCGGTAGCGGCCGGCGGCCTGATTGCGTCAACCTGGGGAGACCTTGCTCGATCCCAGCCATGCACCGTCGCGCGCTGCTGCTGCTCATGGCTGGAGCGGCCACGGCCACCGTTGCTGCTGGACACAGTTGGGCCCAGGTGGCGAGTCCACCCCCCCTGAGCACCACCCGCTTTTTAGCGGTGGGCGATGTGGGCAGCGGCAACGTCCATCAGCGGGCCGTTGGGACCCAAATGGCGGCGGTGCATCGCCGGAAGCCCGTGGACTTGGTGCTGCTGGCTGGGGACAACATCTACCCCTCAGGCGACATTCGCAAGGTTCAGTCGACGTTCCTTGGTCCCTACGCCGAGTTGCTGGCGGCCAAAGTCCCCTTCCACGCAGTCCTGGGCAACCACGACATCCGCACGGCCAACGGCGATCCCCAGGTGGCCTACAAGCCCTATGGCATGAAGGGGCGCTTCTACAGCGTCCGCCGCGGCGAGGTCGAATTTTTCATGCTGGACACCAACGGCAATGCGCCCTGGACGTCCCAGTTGTCCTGGCTGCGCTCCGCCTTGGCCAAGAGCCAGGCCCCCTGGAAAGTGGTGGTGGGCCATCACCCGATCTACTCCTCCGGTCTCTACGGCAACAACCCCGGCCTACGGGGCAAGTTGAGCTCCTTGATGCAGCGCCATGGGGTGCAGCTCTACATCAATGGCCATGAACACCACTACGAGCGCAGCAAGCCGATCGACGGCATCACCTACCTGATCGTTGGAGGCGGAGGGGCCTATCTCCGCCCCGTGATCGCCAAGCCGCAATCGGCGAAGGCCGTGAGCGTTTACAGCTTTGCGGAACTGGAGGCTGGGCCCAACAGCCTGACCGTGCGGGCTTGGGATCGTGACGGAAAGCTGATCGATCAGGGCGTGGTCGCTCGCCGCTAGCGCTGCTCCAGTCGATCCAGGCTCGGGATCAAGGCGGCGGCGGCGATCAGGCCCATGCTCAAGATCAGCAGGGCTGGGATCAGGGCCGCCCCGACTCGCTCATCGCTGGCGTACTGATAGACGCGAACGGCCAGGGTGTCGAAGTCAAAGGGCCTGAGCGCAAAGGTCAGCGGCAGTTCCTTCACTGTGTCGACAAAGACCAGCAGGCTCCCCATCAGCAGCGGTCCCCGCAGCAGGGGGAGATGGATGCGCTGCAGCACGCCCCCCCAGCTCTGGCCCAGGGAGGTGGCGGCCTCATCGATGCTCGGGGGAATGCGCTCCAGGGCCGCGTCGAGGCCGCCTTTGGAGACGGCTAGGAAGCGATCGACGTAGCCCCAGACCAGCAGCAGCAGAGGGGCCAGGGCCAAGGGGCCACCAATCAGCATCAGGGCGAGGGCCAGAACGGTGCCCGGAATGGCGTAGCCCAGGCCAGCGGCAAAGCTCAGGCGCCGAATGCCGGCATTGGGAATCCAGCGTTTGGCAATGGAGAGCACCAGGCTGACGAGCACCGTCAGGACGGCGGCCACCAGGGCCAGGCCAAAGGAACGGAGACCCAGCTCGAGCAGTTCCGCGCTGTCTTCGCTCTGGAGCTGGTCCCAACTCAGCAGGGCCCAAACCAAGGGCAGGCCAAGGCTCAGCAGGGGAGGGGCCAGGCAAAACAATTGACTGAGCCAGCGCTGATGCCCCTGAAGCCGCCAGCGCTGTTCGGGCTCGCCGCCGCCGCTGATGGTCCAGCAGCGGCTACGGCGCCGCAGGGTGCGCTCCGCTCCGACCAGGAGGCCCACGATCACCAGGGCCATCAGGGCCAGAGCGACAGCGGCTTGGGGATCCCCCTCTTGCTGCCAGCGCATCAGGATCCCGGAGGAGAGGGTCGGGACCCCGAGCAGTTGCACGGCTCCCAGCTCGTTCACCACCTCCATGCCCGTGAGCGCCACCCCGGCTCCAATCGAGGGCAGGGCCATGGGCAGGGCCACGCGCCAAAAGCTGCCCCAGGGGCCGACTCCGAGGCTGCGGCAGGCCTCTAGCTGCCGCTTTCCACTCACCGAGAAGCTCTCGGTCGAGAGCAGGAAGACATAGCTGTAGGTGCTCAGCACCATCACCGCCAGGGTGGGGTTGAAGCCATAGATGCGCTGGCCAAAGCGACTGCCCAGGTCGATCAAGGTGGCCGCCAGTAGATAGCTGGGCGTGGCCAGGGGCAGAAGCTGCGCCACCCGCAGCCAGCGGCGTCCGGGGAACTCACAGCGGGCCGTCAGCCAGCCCGTTCCGGTGCCCAGTGCGGCGGCCAGCGCCCCGACCAGGAGCACCAGGGCCAGGGTGTTGCGCACCTGAACCGGACCTTCATCGCCAAGGCCCCAACTCTCGATGCCGCCGCCGCTGAGGGCAAACCAGGTCAGACCCAGGACCGGGGCGAGGGCTGCTGCACAAACCAGCAGGACCCCGGCGCCCAGCAGGCTTCGCTGTGGCAGTTGTCCCCGTGCCAATGCTTTGCCTGAGGCTGCGGCGCAAAGCCTACGGGGCAGGGATGTAATGAATGTCACAGACGCGGGTGGCCAATGATCACCCCCTCTCCAGAAGGGATCGGGCCTGGGCATAGTTCCGCCAGTGCTACTTGATCCGGTCTTGGCGTTTCAGCGTCTTCGTTCCTGCATCGCACCTGAGCGCTTGGCAGCGGCTGCCCTGCTCGGCGTCACGGCTGGGGCGGCTGTTCTGACTTCCCTGGCGAAGGCCAACAGTCAGGAAATTGGCGTCTATTCGGGCCGCCACTACAACACCGACAAGGCGCTCTACAAGCAATTCACCCAGAAGACGGGGATCAAGGTCCGCTTGCTCGAGGCCAAGGATGACGCCTTGATCGAGCGCATCAAACGCGAAGGGGCCAACAGCCCAGCCGATGTTCTGGTGCTGGCCGATGCGGCGCGTCTGGACAAGGCTGCGGACGCGGGGCTGTTTCGCCCCAGTCGCTCGGCCTCGCTCAGCCGCGATGTCCCCGCGAACCTGCGGGACTCCAAGGGCCTTTGGTTTGGCCTGACGCGGCGGGTTCGCGTTGTGGTGGTGAACCCCAAGGCGGTGAACCCGGGCAGCATTCGCACCTATGCCGATCTGGCGAATCCGGCCTTGAAAGGCCAGCTGTGCCTGCGCAACCGCAAGAGCGTCTACAACCAATCGCTGGTCGCTGACCAGATGATCCTGCGCGGCGATCAACAGGCCGCGGCATGGGTGAAGGGCATGACCGCCAACGTGACGCAGCCCTACTTCAGTTCCGACACCCCCCTGATTCGCGCCGTCGCCAATGGCCAGTGCGGCGTTGGTCTGGTCAACTCCTATTACGTCGCCCGGATGCTGGCTGGCGGTAACGGCTCGTCCGACCAGCAGTTGGCCAACCGGGTCAAGGTCCTCTTTCCCAATCCCGCCCACGTGAACATCACCGGCGCCGGGGTGGTCAAGACCGCGAAGAACCCTGAGGCGGCGCTGAAGCTGATCGAGTTCTTGGCGTCACCCAGTGGCGGTCGCGGTTATGCGGAAGCCAACAACGAATATCCGCTGCGGGGCTTTGGCAATAACGCGGTGCTCAAGCGCCTGGGAACCTTCAAGGCCGACGGGGTCTCGGCCCAGCAGATGGGTGCCAAGAACAAGGCCGCGGTGGCCTTGATGCAGTCCAGCGGTTGGCGCTGACGCCCTGGCGCAAGCCTGCAAGGACCCCGGCCAGCCGCCCTGCGCGGCTGGCTTTTTTGTTGCGCCGGCCCGCGCTCCATTTGCAGCTAGAAACTGCTATTGAGAATCGCTTGCAAAAGGCGGGGTTTCTTGTTTATCTTGCGACGCATTCGCAACTAGCCCGTTTTCGGGGGTCATGTCCTTCCGCTTTCTCCCTGACGCCCCTGCCAGTGCCGTGCGGATGCCGGTCGGCCAAACCGTCTTGCTCGATCCTGCTTTGCATGCCGGTGGCAGCTGCATCGAGGTGCTCGAGGGCATGGCTCGCGTCTATTGCCCCTGTGAGGAGACCGAGGGGATGACCCTGGCCTTCCTCCAGCCCGGCGATCAGCTCCGCACCGATCGGCTCTGCAGTGAGGGTGTGTGCGTGGAGGCCTTGACTCCGTTGGTCTTCAGCAGCGACGCCAAGGCTGTGGGGGCTGGCGGCTTTGACCCGGTCAATGAGTGGACCCTGCAGCTGCTGCGCATTCGCCACCTGGGCACGGCTGAGCAGCGGTTGCATGCTCTCTTGAGCCTCTTGGTCCATCGCCTGGGTCGCCGCTGCGGCGATTGGTGCGATCTCCCTTTTCGCCTCACCCATGACCGGATCGGTGAGTTGATCGGTGCGACCCGGGTGACCACCACCCGGATGATCTCGAAGTTCCGTCAGGCCGAGCTGCTGGAGGCGCCATTGGGTGAGGCTGGCTTCCGCCTGGCTCCAGCCCTGGTGGATTCCGCTCCTCTGGCTGGGGGGTTCTGAAATGCAGTGCCCTTGTGAGGCCAGCGTCTCGGTGGATGCCCTGGGCTGTCTCTGCCGGGAGGCGGAAGGGTTGCGGTCGCGTTTGGTTCGCATCGATGCAGACCAGGCACGCTGTCAAAACCCTGCTCTGTGCCGGCGCTTGCAGCGGGAATCGGAGCAGCTGTTTTTGCGCCTGGCTGAGCTCAGGCGACTGGGCCAGTGGCTGCAGTCCGCGCCCGTGGCGGTTGATCGCTTGACGCTGTCGCTGTTTCAGGAGCTCTGCAGGCGGCCCCTGCCCAGTTCTTAGGCGACGGAGGCCGGTGCGCTTTGGCCGGCGGTCAGTTCTCCGTCGATCACCAGCAGGGCGGCTGGGTCGGAATGGGAGAAGCTGATGCGATCCAGCAGATGTGCGGCTTGGTTTTCTGAGTCGATCTGGCTCTGCACGAGGGGATCGAGGAAGACGGTCGTGCGCACATCGCCGCTGCGCTCGGCCATGGCATAGAGCTGATGCAGGGAGGTGGTGACCTCGGCCTCCATCTGGAAGATGCCTTGGAAGACCTCTTCGACGCTGGTCCAGCTCTGGCGCGGTGCGGCGAGGGGCTCTAGGGCGACGGCTTGGCCCCGGGCAATCAGGTAATCCGCGAACAGGCCGGCGTGGTGCTGCTCCTCGCTGGACTCCTGTTTCAAGAAGCTGCTGAAGCCCCGCAGCCCGCGTTCGGCGAACCAGATGGCCAGGGCCCAGTAGGCCGCGCTGGCCTGGCGCTCCATGGTCAGGTGTTCCTGCAGCGCCCCGAGTAGATCGGGGGCCATTGGTTGGGCCACGGCCCGCCCGGCGGGACCGCGGGCGATCGATTGAGTCATGGCCTGCCGTGGGGAGTTGGCCGCAAGCTACGGGCTCCGCTGGGCCGGCGCAAATCAATGCTGACAATCAACTCGCTTGCGCAAAAGAGAATCGATTGCAATAAGATGACTGCATTGCGATCCTGCCCGGTTCGACCCTGATGGCCCCATCCATTGGCCCCTCCTCGGATCTGCCTGTCCAGCCTGAGGGCAGGCTCCAGGCCTGCGCCAAAAAGAAGGGCTGCAAGCAGAAGAAGTGCTCGAAGTGGAAGGGCGGTAAGTGTCGCTGCGGCCGGGACTAGGTCCCTGGACGGATCAGGTCGGCCCGAGGGGATACGGATACAGCGGGTGCCTGACGTTTCCAGGCCTCTGCGCCGGTCAGGACGGCTGAGGCAATCAGTAATAAGGAGAAGCCCCGCCGTAGATGGCGATCGCTGAGGTGAGGAGCCAGCCATTGGCCGGCTACCGCGCCCGCGGCTCCGCCAGCTAGCAGCGGAAGAAGAAGAGGAAGGCTGGCCTGCGGCCAGTGGCCCAGGGCAGCCAAGGCCACCAACGCATTGACGGCGATCAGCAGCAAGCTGGTACCGCTGGCGAGGGCCATCGGTAGACCGGCCAACAGCACCAGGGCCGGAACGATGGCGAACCCTCCGCCGACGCCGGCGATGCCCGTCAGCAGACCCACCAACAGACCCTGCGGCAGCAGCAGTGCTTCGGCCGCCGCGCGGCGGCCTGCCGGGGCTGGGCGTAGGAGCAGCCAGGAGGCCAGGACGGCGGCGGCGGCAAAGACGCTGAGTTGAACCGCCTCAGGGATCAGTCCGGCCTTGACCCAGCTCCCGCCGATCCAGCTGCCGGCGAGGGCCGGGAGTCCCAGCAGTAGGGCGGGCCTGGGCGCGAACTGGCCGCGGCGGAGGTAGGGCCCCAGGTTGGCCAGCGCCAGGATCATCACGACGATCAAGGAGAGCGGCACGGCCTCCTTGGTCGGCAGAGCGGCGCCGCTGACCAAGAGAGGCAGCAGCAGGATGGAGCCCCCTGCCCCGAGGACGGAGAGCAGAAAGCCGATCAGGCCGCCCCCCAGTCCCAGCAGGATCAGGCTGATCACAGGGAGACCCGGTTCCAGGGCATGACGGCCAGCAGGCGGGCCATGCCACAGAAGCCGCTGACGCCGGCAAAGGTCAGGCCAGCGCCAACGAACCAGGTCAGCGCAATCCAGCCGGGGGCGACGGTGTTGCTGAGGATCAGGCCCAGCAGCACCAGTGAACCGGCGGCAATTTGCACCTGACGCATCAGGGGCAGGGGTGCGTTTTTGAGTTTGCGCACGGGGAAGCCGGCCCCCTGCCAGGTGGGGAGTCCACCCTGCAGCTCACTGAGCGGGTGGGGGTGCCCCTGGGCCATGAGTTGTCCGAGGGCGCGGTTGCTGCGGTTGCCGCTTTGGCAGACCAGCACCAGGGGGCCCTGGGGAAGATCCGCCTGCATCAGGCGGTTGAGTGGCACGTTCAGGCTGCCGGCGATGTGACCGCTGGCGAACTCCATCGGTTCACGCACATCAATCACGCTGATGCGCTTGGCGGCGAGTTGATCGGCCAGGTCGTGGGCGCTGATCGGTTGGGTGTGGGTCATGGGAGTGGGTGGGGTGATTAGTGGTGGATGGAGCCCACGAGTGGGTAGCCCTCATCGCTCCAGCGCAGGAGCCCGCCGCGCAGATTCGCGACGCGATCGAAGCCGGCCTTCAGGAGCTGTTGGGTGGCCAAGGCGGATCGGCTCCCCGCATGGCAGACCACAACGAGGGGACGGTCGCTGGGCAGCTCTGCTTGGCGCTGCTCCAGGTCCTGCAGGGGAATGTGCAGGCTGGTTTCGATCCGGCCATCGGGGCCCTCGACTTCGTCCTCCGAGCGGACATCCAGCACGGTCACCGCGTTGCGATGTTCCGCCAGCCAGCTGGGGGGCAACTCGGGGAGCCCTGCGAAGCTGCGCTGAACCGGTGCCCAGTGCTGAGCGGGTTGCTCGTCGCGGGGCTGGCCCGAGCGCATGTTCCCGGGAAGGGCGATGGCGATCTTCCCCGGGTGGGGCAACTTCATGTGGGTCATGTGACCAACGAAGTCCCGTTCATTGGCGCCCCCGCCAAGGCGCGCGTTGAAGGCTTTCTCCTCGGCCACTGAGGTGAGGGTTCGGCCGGTGTAGTCGTGGCCTGGGTAGAGCAGGCAGCTGTTGGGCAGGCTGAAGATCTGCTCGGTGATGGAGCGCCAGAGGGTGTGGGGGTCACCCTGCTGGAAATCGCAACGGCCGCAGCCTCGAACCAAGAGGGCGTCGCCGGTGAAGGCGGCGGATTGGTCGTCCAGGACGTAGGTGACACAGCCGTCGGTGTGCCCCGGGGTGCTGCGCACCTGCAGGTGCCGGCTGCCGAAGCTCACGTGATCCCCGTGCTGGAGGGGCAGGGTGACGTTTTGGGCGCGGGCGGACTGGGCGAGGCCAATGGCGCAGCCGGTGGCCTGATGCATCAGCCAGCTGCCGGTCACGTGGTCCGCGTGGGCGTGGGTGTCGAGGCTGGCGACCAGCTGGATTCCCAGCTCGCGAATCAAGGAGAGATCCCGGTCGTGTTGTTCAAACACCGGGTCGATGATCACGCCCTCGCCGGAGGTGACATCGGCCAGCAGATAGGTGTAGGTCCCCGTTGTCGCGTCGAAGAGTTGGCGATGCAGCAGGGGTTGCCCACCGGCTGCATCAGAGAGCGCGACCGGGGAGGGCGCGATGGAGGCCATGGACTCCGCTTCAGGCTTGTATGACTATACACGCATAAAGCCTTTGTGATCACGCGCCCCGTTTTTGGCCAAAGGCCTGAACCACGGCGCTCTGCCCCTGGTGGAGCGGGCCTTCCTCGATCCAGCGTTCGGTTTCCTGGAGCTCGAGCCAGGTCAGTCCTTGGAGTTCCGCTTCCAGCTGCGCCGCTGTGATCAGCAGCTCCGGGTTGGGCGGCCCGCCGGTTCCTCGGTTGAGTTGCGCCGGGTTGTAGGCCTCAAGGATCAGGTGCCCTCCAGGTTTGAGCGCTGCAACGGCGCGCCGGTGCACCAGGGCCCGGAGTTCGGGTTCGAGGTGCATCCAGATGGCGACGATCAGGTCGACGCTCTCGGGCTCGGGGCTGAAGTCGCGCAGGTCCCCGCAGCGGCAGTGCAGCGTCACTCCCTGGGTCTCGGCGAGCTGTTGGGCCATTTCCAGGCCGACGGGGCTGAGGTCTTGGGCGGTGACGCGGTGCCCCTGTTTGGCCAGGTGGACGGCGTTTCGCCCTCCCCCTTCCGCCAGGCAGAGGGCGTCTCCAGGGGAGAGGGAGGCCGCCTTGGCTCTCAGGAAGTCGTTGGGCTCGGTGCCGTAGGCGTAGTGGCTCTCGCGGAAGCGCTGATCCCAGAACTCCTGATTCATTGGCGAGGCCAGGCATAATGCGTTTATCGTCATACAGCATTGCAATGGGCGCCGCAGGTGCAATGCCCTCCCAGGAGTTGCTGGAGGAGTACAGCCAGTTCTTTCGGCTGCTGAGTGAGCCGGCGCGGCTTCAGCTGCTCTGCCATCTCAAGCAGGGGCCCATTGATGTCGCGGCCTTGATTGAGGCCACCGGTTTTTCCCAGTCCCACATCAGCCGGCAGCTCGGTCAGTTGCAGCGCGCGGGTCTGGTCCGCTGTGAGCGTGAGGGGACTCGAACGATCTGGCAGGCGGAGGGCGATTTGGTCGATGACCTGTGCGCCTTGGTTCAAAACCGTCTCAAGCAACGGCTTCAGGCCCAGCTGGATCAGCTCCAGTCGGCCTGAGAGTTGCGTTTTCTGTTCTCAATGCTTAAGCGCCCCTTGATTTCTGTTTGATCAGCGGTAATCGGCGTAGGTTGGTTTTCTTCGGTTAAAGGGGCGATGCAGGTCACGCACCGGTCTGAGGACAACGTCCAGATCACGATGAGCCGCGAAGAAGTGGCGATGCTTGTCGATCTCTGCCACGCGGCAGCCTTTTCAGACTTGCTGCCCCAGCGGCGTGAGTCCCAGGTTCGCGTGCAGCGTTTCGTCTGGGATGTGCAGAACACCCTGTTTGATGCCGCCCAGTCGGTCTGGCAGGCGAAGCGTCACCTGACCATGCCGGTGAGCTCCGCCCGGCGCCGCTCGTCCGTCGCGGCCTAAGCCCTAGAGCTGCTTCATCAGTTGTGTGGCCAGGTCTTCGGCACTCAATAGAGCGCCCTCGATCCGGCCAAAGCCGTCCCCAGCGAGGCTGTCCCCGCAGAAGCCGATGGCACTTTCCGGGCAGCAGCTGTGGCCGGGGTCCAGTCCTGGAGCCAGCGGGAAGGCGGCTCCCCAACGCATCAGTTGCCTTGGTGCGTCACCCAGGGTTTGTCCGCTGAGATCCGTCAGGGCCTGGGTCAGGGCATCCAGCACCCGCTTCTCATCCGAGGGATCCGGCTTGGCGCCGAGCAGTTGAGCGGCCGATGAGCGCGATC
>VMBT01000235.1_pt1 | contig 37313 bp, 52 predicted proteins | sample 4404301 | NCBI WGS metagenome assembly VMBT01 (sample SAMN12238535, study PRJNA552566) | marine metagenome | isolation source: Coastal seawater | place: USA: coastal Georgia, Sapelo Island | collected 2008-08/2009-08
GAGAAGGCGGACGTACTGTTGGTGCGGGTGTTGTATCTAAGGTGCATAATTAGTTTGAAATTGGAAAAAAAAGAGAGACTTAACTAGAGTATAATACTGCGTTTTTTGAGTTTAACTTAGATATTAATAATAGGACTGAAGTTCGATGAGTAATCAAAATATTAGAATTAAATTAAAAGCATTTGATCATCGTTTGATTGACAAATCAGCTGTTGAAATCGTTGAAACAGCTAAAAGAACGGGAGCAAGTGTGAGAGGTCCTATTCCATTGCCTACAAAAAAGGAGAGATATACAGTCTTGACTTCTCCTCACGTGAATAAGGATGCAAGGGATCAGTATGAGTTAAGAACATACGTAAGACTAATGGATGTCATCAGTCCGACAGACAAAACTGTTGATGCATTGATGAAGTTAGATCTTGCTGCAGGTGTTGACGTTAAGATTCAACTTAATTAATAAGGAAAGAGAAATGTCTTTAGGTTTAATTGGTAAAAAAATTGGAATGACTAGAATCCTCACTGATGATGGTGCGGCTACTCCTGTCACTGTAATTAATGTCGAGCCTAATCGCATTGTCCAAAAGAAAACTGCTGAAAAAGATGGCTATGAAGCACTTCAAGTAACAACTGGTCTAAAAGCTAATAAAAAAGGCGATCCTAAAATTAGAAGAGTTTCTTCTGCAATTAAAGGACATTATGCTAAAGCTTCACAACAAGTCGGCGAAGGTCTGTGGGAAGTTGATAATGTTGATGTTGAAGGTAACGAATTAACTATAAATCTTTTTGGCACTGGTCATTTTGTAGATATCAGTGGTCAATCTAAAGGTAAGGGTTTTCAAGGTGGTGTTAAACGCCATAACTTCAGAATGCAAGATGCAACGCATGGTAACTCAATCTCTCATAGAGCTCTAGGTTCAACTGGTCAGTGTCAAGAGCCAGGTAGAGTTTTTAAAGGTAAAAAGATGGCTGGACACATGGGTGCAGAAACTGTTACTCAGCAATGTCTAGAAGTAATTCGTGTAGATTCTGAGAAAAATCTTCTTTTGGTCAAGGGCTCTGTTCCTGGTGCTAATAATAGTTTTGTTAAGGTAAGTTTGTCAGTTAAGAAAACTTCATTTAACCAAAAAATCTCAGATGAAATTAAACAGCAAGCCGAAGCGCCTGCAGAAGCTGAAGTTGAAGCTACAAACGAAGAGGGTTAATAGAAATGAAATTAAATGTTTTAAATATCTCTACTAACAAGTCTTCTTCGATGGAAGTTAAAGATGAAGTGTTTGCAAGAGAATACAATGAATCATTAATTCACCAAGTAACTACTAGTTACATGGCTGCTGCAAGATCTGGAACTAAAGCTCAAAAAAATAGATCTGCTGTTAGCGGTGGTGGTAAGAAGCCTTTCAAACAAAAAGGTGGTGGTCGCGCTAGAGCAGGTACAACTAGAGGACCTATTTGGACTGGCGGTGGTGTAACTTTTGCTGCACAACCTAGAGATTATTCTAAAAAAGTTAATAGAAAGATGTACAAAGGTGCAATTAGAGCAATCTTCTCAGAGTTATTAAGAACTGATCGTTTGAAAGTAGTTAAAGATTTTGGAATTAAAGATCCAAAAACAAAAAATGTAACTGCTTTGATGAAAAAATTAAATGTTAATGATGCATTATTAATGTCAGATGAGCTTGATGAAAATTTATATTTATCATCAAGAAATTTATACCATGTTGGTGTCTGTGATACACAAAGCATTGATCCAGTTAGTTTGATTGGTTATGAAAATGTTGTTATCACTGAAGCAGCAGCTAAGAAATTGGACGAGGTATTATGAATCAAGAAAGAATCTTAAAAACTCTTCTTGCGCCAATTGTTTCTGAAAAGACTAGTATGCTTGCGCAAGACAACCAGTATGCTTTTAAAGTAACAAAAGATAGCACTAAACGTGAAATTAAGAAAGCAGTAGAAACTTTATTTTCAGTCACTGTTGAAAATGTTTCAACCGCAATTGTTAAAGGTAAGTCAAAGACTTTTAAAGGAAAGCGTGGACAAAGAAGCGATTGGAAGAAAGCTGTAGTTAAGGTTTCAGAAGGTCAAATGATCGATGTGAGCGCACAATAAGGTATTAGGTTATGGCACAGGTAATTAAAAGAAAACCAACATCACCCGGCAGAAGATTTGTTGTAAATGTTGTCGAAAAAGATCTTCATAAAGGTGCGCCTTATGGCCCATTAACTGAAGCTAAGAAAAGAACTAGTGGTCGTAATAATCGTGGAAAGATTACTGTTAGACACAGAGGTGGTGCACACAAGAAAAGAATTAGAATCATTGACTTTAGACGTGATAAAGATGGCATTAATGCGAAGGTTGAACGTTTAGAGTATGACCCAAATAGAAGTGCTAATATTGCTCTCGTTTTATATGAAGACGGTGAAAGAAGATACATTATTGCACCTAAAGGTGTTTCAGCTGGTGATACCGTTATTTCTGGTAATCAAGTAGCTATCAAAAAAGGTAATGTCATGCAAATGGCTAATATCCCTTTAGGTACTGTCATTCACTGTATCGAATTAAAACCTGGAAAAGGCGCACAAATCGCTAGAAGTGCTGGCACCTCAGCGCAATTGGTTGCTAAAGAGGGTCGTTACGTTACTTTAAGATTAAAGTCTGGTGAAGTTAGAAAAGTTTTGGCAGATTGTAGAGCTGCAATTGGTGAGGTTTCAAAGTCTGAGCATAGCTTACGTAAATTAGGTAAAGCTGGTGCATCAAGATGGAGAGGTGTTCGTCCAACTGTTCGTGGTGTGGTAATGAACCCAGTTGATCACCCACATGGTGGTGGTGAAGGCAAAACAAGTGGTGGACGTCATCCAGTTTCTCCATGGGGTATGCCAACTAAGGGTTACAAGACAAGAACTAATAAGCGTACTGATAAACTTATTGTACGTAGAAGGAAATAGGTAATTAGATATGGCAAGATCACTTAGAAAAGGTCCTTTTGTTGATGAGCATTTATATCAAAAAGTTGTAAAAGCTCAAGAAAATAATGACAGAAAACCAATTAAGACTTGGTCAAGAAGATCAGTCGTTATTCCTGAAATGATTGGATTAACAATTGCCGTGCACAATGGAAAAGATCATGTACCTGTTTTGGTAAATGAAAATATGATTGGCCATAAGTTGGGTGAGTTCTCTGCAACTCGAACTTTTAAGGGTCATTCAGGCGATAGAAAATCTAAATAATTAGAGTTAAAGGTTATGAAAGAAATAAAAGCTGTTCACAAATACGCAAGAACTAGTGCCTTCAAAGCAAGACTAGTTGCTGATCAAATTCGTCAGAAGCCAGTTGAAGAAGCTCTAAATATTCTAGCTTTTAGCAAGAAAAAGGCTGCTGTTTTAGTTAAAAAAGTTCTAAATTCTGCGATTTCTAATGCTGAGCATAATGAAGGTTTAGATATTGATGAGTTAAAAGTTAGCTCTGTATATATCGACGAAGGCTCAACCATGAAAAGAATTAGAGCAAGAGCTAAAGGTAGAGCAAATAGAATTTTTAAAAGAACAAGCCACATTACTGTTGGCGTTAGCAAGTAAGGTTAAGTATGGGTCAAAAAGTAAATCCAAAAGGAATTAGACTAGGAATCGTCAAAGATTGGGATTCAAGATGGTATGCAAGTAGTAAAGACTATGCTAATTATCTGAATTCAGATTTGACTGTCCGTGATTACCTTTTTGATAAGCTTAAGGCGGCATCAGTTAGTAGAATTACTATTGAACGTCTTGCTAGCAACGCTAAAGTTACTATTCACACTGCTAGACCTGGCATTGTAATTGGTAAGAAAGGCGCTGATATTGATCAACTTAAGGCAGATGTAACTCAGAAAATGGGTATTCCTGTTCATATCAATATTGAAGAGGTTAAAAAACCAGAACTAGATGCACGTTTAGTTGCTGAAAGCATTGCACAACAACTTGAAAAAAGAGTTATGTATCGTCGTGCGGTAAAGCGTGCGCTTGGCAATGCAACTAGACTTGGTGCCCAAGGAATCAAAATCATGGTCAGTGGTCGTTTAAACGGAGCTGAAATTGCTCGTTCTGAATGGTATAGAGAAGGTAGAGTGCCACTTCACACTTTTAGAGCAGATGTTGATTATTCAACCTTTAATGCTCATACACAATATGGCGTAATTGGTATCAAGGTGTGGATCTTCAAAGGTGAGATTCTTGACCATAAAAAAGGAACACTAGATGAAGTTGTCTCAAGAGGCGCTTCAAGTTAAGTTAATAGAAACATTTAATATTTAGTTATGCTACAACCTAAAAGAACAAAATACAGAAAACTTCATAAAGGCCGCAATAGAGGTCTAGCTGCAGGATGTAAAGTAAGTTTTGGAGAAATTGGTCTTCAGGCTGTAACTCGTTGTCGCATGACTGCAAGACAAATTGAATCAGCTAGACGTGCAATGACTCGTCACGTAAAGAGACAAGGAAAAATATGGATTCGTGTTTTTCCTGATAAGCCAATTACTTCTAAACCTCTTGAGGTCAGAATGGGTAAAGGTAAAGGTGGAGTTGATCACTGGGTAGCACTTATTAAGCCAGGGCAGATGTTATTTGAAATGCAGGGCGTTGATGAAAAGGTTGCTCGCGAGGCGTTCACTCTTGCAGCTGCTAAGTTGCCAATGAAAACTGTTATTACTAAAAGGACGGTGATGTAATGGACGCTAAAGAGTTAAGAAGCCAAGATTTAAATCAACTAAATGAGACTTTAGAAGGTCTATTTAAAGAGCACTTTGAAATGCGCATGCAACATAAAAGCGCACAACTTAGTGATACTAGCAAACTTAAAGCAACTAAGAAAAACATTGCTAGAGTGAAAACTATTATTAAAGAGAAGACTAATGAGTGATACATCTATTAAGCGTGAATTAATTGGAAAGGTTGTTAGTAGCAGTCGAGATAAAACTATTGCAGTTTTAGTAGAGCGCAAGGTTCGCCATCCGATTTATAAGAAGTACATCAAGAAAAGTACAAAGGTTCATGCTCATGACGATAAAAATGAATGCGGTGTTGGTGATACAGTTCGCGTAACTGAAGCTAAACCTTTTTCTAAAACTAAACATTGGTTATTAACTGAGATTATTGAGAAATCAGTTTCTATTGATTAAGTATTGAGAGAATTGAAATGATTCAAATGCAAACAAAATTAAAGATTGCCGATAACAGTGGAGCTGTTAAAGCCATGTGCATAAAAGTACTTGGCGGATCTAAGCGTCGTTACGCTAATATTGGTGATGTAATTAAAGTAAGTATTAAAGAGGCTGCGCCACGTGGCAAGGTTAAAAAAGGCGATGTTTATAATGCATTAATCGTTCGTTCTGCTAAAGGTGTAAGAAGAAATGATGGATCTGTTATTCGCTTTGATAACAATGCTGTTGTCCTTCTTAATTCAAAGTTAGAGCCTATTGGCACTCGTATTTTTGGCCCGGTTACTCGTGAGCTAAGAGGCGAGAAGTTTATGAAAATTATTTCCCTAGCTCCTGAGGTGCTTTAATGAATAAGATCAGACAAAAAGATGAAGTAATAATTATCGCTGGCAAGGATAAGGGCTCTATTGGAACCGTTACTAAGGTTCACAATGATAAAGTTATTGTTGAAGGTCATAACATTGCTAAGAAACATGTAAGACCAAACCCTAACGCTGGGGTTACAGGCGGAATTGTTGATACAGAAATGCCAATGGCGATCTCTAATGTGGCTATCTATAATGCTGAATCAAAAAAAGCAGATAGAGTTGGAATTAGAGTGAATAAAGAAGGTCAAAAAGAGCGTTTCTTTAAATCAAATGGAAAAACAATTGGTTAATTAGGGTAACTAAAGTGGCAAGACTAGAAGAACAATATAAAAAAGAGATACTTCCTGCATTACAAAAGGATTTGAATATTCAAAATCCAAATGCCGTTCCAAAAATCGAAAAGATCACTATTAATATGGGTCTTGGTGATGCTTTGGGAGATAAAAAGGTATTAGAAAATGCTCTTGAAGAGATGTCAATAATCGCTGGTCAGAAAGCGGTCACTTGTTATGCAAGAAAATCTGTTGCGAGCTTTAAAATTCGTGAAGGCAATCCAATTGGCTGTAAAGTCACTCTTAGGAAAACTAAGATGTATGAATTTTTAGATCGTTTAGTGAATGTTGCTATTCCTCGTATTAGAGACTTTAGAGGTTTGAAAGCAACTGCATTCGATGGACGTGGTAATTACAATATGGGCTTAACTGAACAGTATGTATTCCCAGAAATCGATTTTGAGAAGGTAGTTAAAGTTAGGGGTATGGATATTGCTATTACCACTTCTGCTACTAATGATGATGATGCTAAGAAACTATTAGCAATGTTTAATTTCCCATTAAAAGGATAAGAGATGGCTAAAAAGTCTATGATCAATAGAGATCTAAAGCGTACGAAACTTGTTGAAAAGTTTCGTGCTAAGCGTTTAGAACTCAAAAAGATAATTAAGAGTGTTAACAGCACTGATGAAGAGCGTTTTCAAGCGATTCTTAAACTTCAGTCTTTACCAAGAGATGCTTCACCAACCCGTCAAAGAAATAGATGTGGTTTATCAGGTCGTCCTCATGGTTTCTACAGAAAGTTTGGACTTGCTAAAACTAAATTAAGAGAAAGAACTATGAGCGGTGAAGTTCCTGGTTTATCTAAAGCTAGCTGGTAGGAGGATATATGGGAATGACAGATCCAATAGCAGATATGCTAACTAGAATAAGAAATGCTCATGCAGTTAACAAGACTCATGTTGAAATTCCTGCTTCAAAACTAAAAGCGTCTATTGCTGATGTGCTTCAAAGCGAAGGTTATATCAATGGTTATGAGACTATTGGTGAAAAGGCAGAGAAAAAAATTGTAATCAATCTTAAATATTATCAAAACAAACCAGTTATTGATGAAATTAAGAGAGTTTCTAAGCCTAGTTTGAGAGTTTATGCAGGCTCTAAGAATATGCCAAAAGTTCTAAATGGACTTGGTACCGTAATTGTTTCTACACCTAAGGGCGTTATGACTTGCAGACAAGCATCTCAGATGAATGTCGGTGGCGAAGTCCTTTGTACTGTTTCCTAGGAGAAAGAGATGTCAAGAGTAGCAAAATCTCCAGTGACGGTTCCTCAGGGTGTTGAGGTCAACTTAGTCGACGGATCAATCTCTATTAAGGGAAAGATGGGCGAATTATCTATGAATATTCATCCACTTGTTAAAACTGAAAATACTGAAGATGGTATTACTTTCAACATTAATACATCTGATGTTAAAGAAGAGAAGTCAGCTTGGGCTCAAGCAGGAACTGCAAGAGCTAATACTGCTAATATGATTCAAGGTGTTACTGAAGGCTGGGAAAAGAAACTTACATTGATTGGTGTTGGTTACCGTGCCCAAGCTAAGGGTAAAGTTTTAGATTTAACATTAGGTTTTTCTCACCCAGTTAACTACGACCTTCCTGAAGGAATTACAGTTGAGACTCCAAGTCAGACTGAGATTGTAGTTAAAGGTATTGATAAACAAAAAGTTGGTCAAGTAGCTGCTGAGATTCGTGCTTTCAGACCGCCAGAGCCTTATAAAGGAAAAGGTGTTCGATATACAGATGAGCACGTTGTTCGTAAAGAAGCTAAGAAGAAATAGAGGTTTTAAATTATGAAGCTTACAAAAAAACAATCAAGAATTAAAAGAGCTACTAAATTTAGAGCTAAGAACAGAGAGCTAAATATTGAAAGATTGTGTGTTCATAAAACACCAAGACATATTTATGCACAAATTATTAGTAGCTGTGGATCTAAAGTCCTTGCTTCTGCTTCAACCGTTTCAAAGAAAGTTAAAAATGGTGGAAATATTGAGGCTGCAACTACTATCGGTAAAGAGATAGCTAAGGCCGCTAAGAGCGCAAAAGTAAGTAAAGTTGCTTTTGATCGTTCAGGTTTTGCCTATCATGGAAGAGTTAAAGCACTTGCTGATGCTGCTAGAGAGGGTGGTTTAGAATTTTAAGATTCGTAAACGGGAATATTTATGGCTGAATTAAATAAAGAAGATAGCAAAGAATATATTGAAAAACTAGTTAATATTCGTCGCGTAGTAAAAGTTGTTAAAGGCGGACGTATTTTTGGTTTTTCTGCTCTTGTAGTAGTAGGAGATGGCAAAGGATTTGTTGGTTATGGAACTGGTAAAGCTAGAGAAGTTCCTGCTGCCATTCAGAAAGCGATGGAGAAAGCTAGAAGAAATATGAAAAAGGTCCCATTAATTAATGGAACTCTTTATTACCCAGTGACTTCAAGCGTTGGTGCTGCAAAAGTATACATGCAGCCGGCATCTGAAGGTACAGGTGTTATTGCTGGTGGCCCAATGCGTAGCGTTTTAGAAGCGGTTGGTGTTCATAATATTCTAGCAAAGTGTAATGGAACAAGAAACCCAATCAGTGTTGTTAGAGCAACAATTGATGGACTTTCATCAATGACATCCCCTGAGAGTATTGCTGCTAAGCGTGGCAAGAAAGTTGAAGAAATTCTTGGAGAGGCATAATGGCTGAAGAAAAAAAAGTAACAAAAACTGCTGCTAAATCAACTGCAAAGAAAACTGTTGCAGCCAAATCTACAGCTACTACTAAAAAGACAGCCGCTCCTAAGAAAGAAGCTGCTCCAAAGGCAGCCCCTAAAAAGGCTTCAGCTCCAAAAGCTAAGTCTGTTAAGGTTACATTAATCAAAAGTAAATTTGGACGTTTACCATCTCATCGTGCAACGATTACTGGTCTAGGTCTTAAAAAGATTAATCATACAGTTGAGTTAATTGACACTCCTGAAGTTAGAGGAATGATCAATAAAGTCTCATACTTATTGAAGGTAGAGGATTAACATGAAATTAAATACTATTAGTCCTGCTGAAGGAGAGAAAACATCTCGTAAAAGAGTAGGCCGAGGCATTGGAAGTGGTTTTGGTAAGACTGCTGGTAGAGGACATAAAGGACAAAAATCAAGATCAGGTGGTTTTCATAAGATTGGTTTTGAAGGTGGTCAAATGCCTTTACAACGCCGTTTACCTAAAGTTGGTTTCTCTTCACGTATTTCGAGAATCACAGATGAAGTGACTCTAGGTGAAATCAATAAGTTAGATGAAAAAGAAATTACAGTTGATGTCTTAAAAGCTCATAACCTAATCTCTAAAAACATTCAGAGGGTCAAGGTTATTTTATCTGGCGAAATTACAAAACCTGTAAAGTTAATTGGTATCAAAGCAACTAAGGGAGCCCAAGCGGCGATTGAGAAAGCAAAAGGCTCTGTTAGCAACTAGTTATGAGTCAGGCGCCCCTTGGTTTAACTACAGATCTTACTAGACGCATCCTCTATTTATTGGGTGCGTTAATCATTTTTAGACTGGGCACACATATTACTATCCCTTTTATCTCACCTACAGCATTGGCTTCTATTGTTGAGGATAATCAGGGAACTATTCTTGATATGTTTAACATGTTCTCTGGTGGAGCGCTAGAAAGACTATCTATTTTTACGCTTGGTATCATGCCATATATCTCTTCATCAATTATTGTCCAATTGATGAGTTCTGTCTCTCCAAAATTGAAGCAACTTAAAAAAGAAGGCGAGACAGGTAAAAGAAAAATTACTCAATATACGAGAATGGGTACCGTGCTTTTAGCAATATTTCAATCGTATGGAATTTCCGTTGCACTTCAATCTCAAAGTGCTGGTGGTGTTGGTTTGGTAACTGTTCCAGGGTTCACATTTATTCTTGTTACTATGATTACTCTAACTACAGGTACATTATTCTTGATGTGGTTAGGTGAGCAAATTACAGAAAAGGGAATAGGTAATGGAATCTCCATGATTATTTTTGCTGGAATTGTTTCTGGATTGCCATCTGCATTTGGTTCTACGTTGTCATTGGTGTCTACGGGTGAATTAACAGTTATCCTTGTGGTTTTGATTCTTATTCTTACTCTTTTAGTTACAGGCTTTGTTGTCTTTGTTGAAAGAGGGCAAAGAAGAATTACTGTGAATTATGCAAAACGCCAACAAGGTAGAAAAATGGTTGGTGGACAGAGTTCTTATCTTCCACTTAAAATTAATATGGCTGGTGTAATTCCACCCATCTTTGCTTCAAGTATTATTTTATTTCCAGCAACTTTAGGTGGCTGGTTCTCTCAAAGTGAAGGTATGGGCTGGTTAGCAGATATCACCGCAAGTTTATCGCCAGGTCAACCTCTTTATGTGATGTTTTATGCAGTCGCTATTATCTTCTTCACATTCTTCTATACAGCACTAACATTTGATTCAAAAGATACGGCAGATAATCTTAGAAGATCAGGTGGATTTATTCCTGGAATTAGACCCGGTCAAAATTCTGCAGATTATATTGATTCGGTAATGTCAAGATTAACTGCATCAGGAGCAATTTATATTACCGCTGTATGTTTGCTTCCAGAGTTTTTGATTCTTTATTGGAATGTTCCATTTTATTTTGGCGGTACAAGTTTATTAATTATTGTGGTTGTTGTAATGGATTTCATTGCTCAAGCGCAATCACATTTAATGTCCAGTCAATATGACTCATTAATGAAAAAGGCTGGTTTAAAGTAGAGGTAGTTATGAAAGTTAGAGCATCAGTAAAAAAGATTTGTAATAACTGTAAGATTATTAAGCGTCATGGGGTAATCAGAGTTATTTGTAAAGAGCCTAGACATAAACAAAGACAGGGATAAAGTAGTTGACATTAAGGTCGACAAATAGGTATAATTTCGGGTTTTTTGTTTGTGCAGATTATTGGCACAAAATTTAGATAAATATATAGTATTAAAGGAAGATTGAATGGCAAGAATAGCAGGTATTAATATCCCAACTCACAAGCACCTTGTGATTGGTTTACGTTCTATTTATGGTATTGGACCAACTAGAGCGCAAGCTATTTGTGAAGAAACTAAAATCGATCCTACGACTAAGGTATCTGACCTAACCGAAGATCAGCTTGAATTAATTAGATCGAGCGTTGCTAAATATTCAGTTGAGGGTGACTTGAGAAGACAAGTTGCTATGGACATCAAAAGACTTAAGGATTTAGGCTGTTACCGTGGAATTCGCCACAGAAAATCACTACCTCTTAGAGGTCAAAATACAAAAAATAATGCTAGAACTCGTAAGGGTCCTCGTAAACTCGTTAGATAATTCAGATTATGGCAAAAGTTCAAACTAAAAAGAAGCAAAAAAAACTCATTACTGATGGTGTCGCACACATTCATGCGACTTTTAACAATACTATTGTAATGATCACTGATCGTCACGGAAATGCTGTTTGTTGGGCAACTTCAGGTGGTTCTGGCTTCAGAGGTTCTAGAAAGTCTACTCCTTTTGCTGCTCAAGTAGCTGCTAGTAATTGTGGAGAGAAAGCGCTGACTTTTGGCATGAAAAATATTGAAGTCCGTGTTAAAGGTCCTGGACCTGGAAGAGATTCAGCAATTAGAGGTCTGAATTCTCAAGGATTAAAAATTCAATCAATTACAGATGTGACTGGCATTCCACACAATGGCTGCAGACCATCTAAGAAAAGAAGAGTTTAAGGATAAATTATGGCGAGATATACTGGACCAAGTTGTAAATTAGCTAGAAGAGAAGGCACAGATCTTTTCTTAAAAAGTGGTATTCGTTCGTTAGATACTAAATGTAAACTAAATCAGCTTCCAGGTGTTCATGGACCGACAGCTAGACGTTCAAAGGATAGTGATTACGGTCTTCAGTTAAGAGAGAAACAAAAAGTTAGACGTATGTATGGTTTGCTTGAAAAGCAATTCCGTTTATATTACAAAAAGGCCTCACAAAGAAAAGGATCTACTGGTGAGAACTTACTCTCTTTATTAGAGTGTAGACTTGATAATGTTGTTTATAGAATGGGATTTGCTTCTACCAGAGCTGAAGCAAGACAGTTGGTATCTCATAAATCTATTTTGGTCAATGGTTCTGTTATTAATATCCCTTCATACCAGGTTTCTGGCAATGATGAAATTGAAGTTAGAACAAAATCAAAGAAACAAATCAGAATCCAACTTGCTACTGAATACGCTGAGCAAGCTGGCTATCCTGAGTGGGTTACTGTTGATAGCAAAAACCTTAAGGGTGTTTTCAAAAATATTCCTGCAAGAAGTGATCTTTCTCAAGAAATTGAAGAGCACTTAATTGTGGAATTGTATTCTAAATAGGAATTAAAGATTATGCTAGGAAGCGCGAAAGATTTTCTAAAACCAAAACTTGTTAATTCAGCTGAAACTGGTGTAAATCAGTTTAATGTGATTCTAGAACCTCTTGAAAAAGGTTTTGGACACACTCTTGGTAACGCATTAAGAAGAACTTTACTTTCTTCTATGGTTGGTAGTGCTGTCACTCAAGTTGCCATCGATGGTGTTCAGCATGAATATTCTTCAATTGATGGTGTTCAGGAAGATGTTTTAGACATTCTTTTAAATCTTAAAGAAGCATCAGTTAAGCTAAATACAGCAGAAAGTGCTGAGGTGGTAATTGAGAAGAAAGGTCCATGTGTTATTACAGTTGCTGATATTGAGGCCAATGGAACAGATGTAAGCGTTTACAATCCTGAGAAGGTAATTGCAACACTTAATGATGGCGGCAATATTCGTATGACTCTTAAAATTGAATCTGGAAGAGGTTATCAAGCTGTTAACCCAAATGAAGATTCAGAAGCTCCGATTGGTTCTATGTCATTGGATGCAAGTTTCTCTCCTATCAAGAAAGTTAGTTTTACTGTTGATGCTGCTAGGGTTGATCAAAGCGTAAATCTTGATAAGTTAAATCTTGTTATCGAGACCAATGGTTCTGTTGATGCTGAAGACGCAATTAAAAGAGCTGCAAGCATCCTACAAGATCAACTATCTTCGTTCATTGAGCTTGAGCAAATTGAAGAAGAAGAATCATTACCAACATCAGATGATTTTGATCCACAATTACTTGCTGCAGTTGATGAGTTAGAGTTAACTGTAAGAAGTGCTAATTGCCTTAAAGCAGAGCAAATTTACTACATTGGTGATTTAATTCAGAAGTCTGAACAAGATTTATTAAGAACTCCAAATTTGGGTCGTAAATCACTGAATGAAATTAAAGAAGTTTTAACTGAGAAGAATCTTGAGCTTGGAACAGTTATTGAGAACTGGCCTCCAGTAGACTTAATGAGTGAGTAGGATTTGATATGAGACACAGAAAATCAGGTAAACAACTTAATAGAAATTCATCTCATAGAAAAGCTATGTTCAAGAATATGGCTAACTCACTATTTCTTCATGAGACAATTAAAACAACGCTTCCTAAAGCTAAAGAGCTTAGAAGAGTTGTAGAACCTTTAATCACTAAAGCTAAGGCTGATAGTGTTGCTAATAGAAGATATGTTTTCTCTAAATTAAGAGATGATTCTACTGTTGCAAAACTTTTCACACAATTAGGTCCTTTCTATAAAGATAGACCTGGTGGATATGTAAGAATTCTTAAAGCAGGTTTTAGAACAGGCGATAAGGCACCTATGGCAATTGTTCAATTGGTTGATTTTGAGGGTTCAGAGCCTGAGACTGTTGTAGTTGAAGAGCCAGCAAAAGAAACTAAGGAAGATTAATATGCCATTTATTAAAGTTAGAGAAAACGAACCATTTGATATCGCTCTTCGCCGTTTTAGAAGATCTTGTGATCGTGCTGGTGTAATTACTGATGTAAGAAAGAAAGAATTTTTTGAGAAACCTACTTGGGTCAAAAAGCGTAAAAAAGCAGCTGCTGTTAAACGCACTCAAAAAGAGATGTCAAAGAATAGAGTAAATCGTAAACGTCTTTACTAATTTCCAATACTCATGTCTGAGTTAAAAAATCAAATTATTGCTGACATGAAATCAGCAATGAAAGCTAAGGATTCAGCAACCCTAAAAGCAGTTAGGATGATTGTTGAAGCCATCAAACAAAAAGAAGTTGATACTCGAGAAGAGCTTGATGATCAAGGCATACTCGCTGTTATTCAAAAAATGGTCAAACAAAGAAAAGACTCTATTGATCAATTTACCCAAGCTGGTAGAGATGACTTGGTTTCGGTCGAAGAGGCTGAATTAAAAGTTATTAATCTTTACATGCCCAAGCAGCTCAGCGAGAGTGAAATCGAATCCGTGGTGGATCAAGTGATCTCCCAAACCGGTGCTTCTGGTATGCAAGATATGGGTAAGTTAATGGGTGTTCTTAAAGGCGAGCTATCTGGCAAAGCTGATATGGGAACCGTATCCAAGATCATAAAATCTAAACTTTCTTAACCTTAAAAAAAACACTTCCTTTTTTTCTGAAAAGTTCGTATTATTACCTTTTAAATTCTTGAGGTTTGAATATGAAACTTATTACTCTATTTTGTGCATTTCTTACAAGTTTTGCCTTTGCTGCCAACGTTCCTGATTATGAAAAAGAGAAAAGGTGGGCTGAGCATGTAGAGTCGGGACTTATGGATGGTGATATGGTGTGGGTTCCAAATGGGGACAGAGAATTCATGTCAATTCTCACCGAGTCAGAATCTGAAACCAAGAAAGCAGCCATTGTTGTTCATGGCCTAGGTGTTCATCCGGATTGGTCTGGAGTTATTCAACCTCTTAGAGTTTCTTTGACTAAACAGGGTTACCATACTCTTTCTATCCAAATGCCTGTAAGACCAAATGGTGAGCCGGGTGAAGAGTATATGGGACTTCTCGATTTAGCTGATAAAAGAATTGATAGCGCCATTAAATATCTTCAGGACAATGGATATGATATTGATCTATTAGTCGCGCACAGTTTTGGTACAACTATGTCATCTCATTACCTAGCCAACAGTAAATCAAATCCAATTAAAAGATATGTAGCGGTTGGGATGGGTGTCAACTCAGTGAAATTCCTACCAAATATCTCAATTCCTATCTTTGATGTATACGGAACTGAAGATTTGGAATCTATCATGAATTCTGTAGGTGATCGTGCCAAAGCATCCAAGCATAATGCTAGTTACACGCAAAAAATGATTAAAGGAGATCACTTCTTTAACGGACAAGATGCTCTTCTCAATCAAACTGTTGCGAATTGGTTGAAATAATTCAGTTTCTCCTGGTTGGAGCCTTTTCAGGCTTCGTTGCAGGTCTTTTTGGAGTAGGAGGTGGACTAATTTTGGTTCCATTCCTACTCTTTACTTTACATGGAAACGTAGAAAGTGATTATCTAATGCATACTGCTGTGGGGACTTCTCTGGGAATTATTATTTTTACTTCTATATCCAGTGTCCGAGCTCATCATAAACATAAAGCAATTGATTGGGGATCTTTTAAGAAGATTTCTCCTTCTATTGTTTTTGGGTCTTTGTTAGGGGCATATATCACTAAGTTCATGAGCTTTGATTTCATGAAAGTCTTCTTTGTGATTTTTGAATTAATTGTTGCTGCAATGATGTTATTGGGAATCAAAGGAAAAGAGGATGTTAAAAATCTATCTTCTTTTGTATGGAACGGCGCAGGCACAACTATTGGGGTTGTATCAGCAATCGTTGGTATTGGTGGAGGAACCATGACAACACCTTTTTTGACCTACAACAACGTCAAAATAAAAAATGCCATTGCCACTTCTGCTGCTGTTGGAATGCCTATTGCAATTGCAGGCGCTATTGGTTTTATGGTTGTTGGTTCAATATCTATCGGAGTTGACAATGGATTGGGTTTTATTCACCTTAAGTCATTGGTGATTATCGTTCTGGCTAGCGTTACACTGGCTCCTCTAGGGGCTAAGGTTGCACATTCGTTAGATAGCCAAAAATTAAAAAAACTTTTCGCTGTCTTTTTAATACTTTTAGCAATCTCTGTTCTTTTATTTGATAAGTAAGTCTAGACCTAGTAAGATTTAATTAGTTTATCAATTAAACCATCAAAACTTCCATTTGACATGACAACTATATGCCCTGTTTCAATGAGTTTCGCCTGATCAATAATCTCATCAATAGTGGAAAAAACTGAAGCATTTGCAGTAGATAGAGATGCCTTGACATCCCAATCTAATTCTTTAGGTTTTAGAACCATCACACGGTCAGCATCAAAAAGAGCTTCTCCCATATGATCTTTGTGATAACCCATTTTCATAGTATTTGATCGAAACTCTAATATGACTGTTATTTCTTCACTTCCAACCTTAGATCTTAATCCATTGAGGGTGGTTGCAATTGCGGTAGGATGATGAGCAAAATCATCGTAAATGGTTAAGTTATTATTCTGATATTTGACTTCAAGTCTTCTTTTAACTCCAGTAAAGCTTTCTAATGCTTTACAAGCAGTATCAATCGGAACACCGGCATGATGAGATGCATAAACAGCATGGATTGCATTCTGCATGTTGTGCTCACCTAAAAGTTCCCAGTCAACTTTAGATGTGTCTATTTCAAAACTCGAACCCTTTGAAGTTGACAGGAGGTTTGTTTTCTTGCTGGTCTTGGTTGGTGTATAAAGTCCATCAGAGAAAAGGCGCTCAATATTTTCATTTTCTGGATAGATAATTAGGCCCTCAGAAGGAATAGTTCTTATCAAATGTTTAAATTGGCGATCAATATCTTCAATGGTTTCAAAGATATCCGCATGATCAAACTCTAAGTTGTTAATGACCAAAGTTCTTGAGTGATAGTGAATAAACTTAGAACGTTTGTCAAAGAAAGCGGTGTCATATTCATCTGCCTCAATCACAAAAAATGGAGAGTCTGTATATCTAGCTGAAGATTTAAAGTTATTAGTCACTCCTCCAATCAAAAAACTGGGATTAAGGTCAGCCTGATCAAGGATCCATGCGACCATACTTGCTGTAGAGGTTTTACCATGGGTGCCTGAGATGGCAATCACCCACTTCTTCGATAAAACTTTATCTCCTAGCCACTGCGCTCCTGAGGCGAAAGGCTTATATCCATTAAGAATTTTTTCAACGCACTCATTCCCTCGGGATAGGGCATTTCCAATAATATATTCATCGGCATCAGGCAAATCCTCAGCATCGTAACCCTCTGTAATATCAATTCCTTTTTCTTTAAGCTGTGTTGACATGGGTGGATATATTTTTTGATCTTGTCCAGAGACCTTATAACCCAATTCTTTTGCAATAATTGCCAACGAACCCATAAAGGTTCCAGCAATACCGAGGATATGAATATGTTTAGTCATTCTTATGGAAATCTAATGAGGCAGAATTAATGCAATATCTTTGACCTGTTGGATGAGGTCCATCAGGAAAAACATGTCCTAAATGAGAATTGCAATTTGAGCAACGAACTTCAACTCTGTGCATTCCATGGGATTTATCCTCTATGAAGGTAATATTTTTCTTATTCGTAGCATCATAAAAACTAGGCCAGCCTGTCCCAGAGTCAAATTTAGTTTTAGATTCGAACAAAATTTGGTCACAACAAATACAATGATAATTTCCATTCTCATGATGATTGTAGTATTTGCCCGTGAATGGTCTTTCAGTTCCACATTCTTGAGTGATATGGTACTGTTCAGGCGTTAATTTTTTTAAGTCCATTCGTGTATTATAGAATTTTTTTTAATCAAAGAATTCTGTGAAATTTTATTTAGTAGGAGGTTATGTCAGGGACTCTCTTCTAGGAGTTGCTGATGAATCTACAGAAAAAGATTATGTAGTTACAGGTGCTACAGAGCAAGAAATGCTAGATAAAAATTTTGTCAAGGTTGGAAAAGACTTTCCTGTTTTTCTTCACCCTGATACCAAAGCAGAATATGCGCTTGCCAGATTCGAAAAAAAAGTAGGTTCTGGATACAAAGGTTTTGAATTTGATGCTTCAAATAGTATCACTCTGGAAGAAGATCTTTATAGAAGAGATTTAACAATCAATGCGATGGCGATTGATCCTGATGATGATTCCATCATCGATCCATTTAATGGTCAAGATGATTTGAATAACGGCCTATTAAGACATGTTTCTGAGGCATTTAAAGAAGATCCGGTAAGAGTATTAAGAGTCGCCAGATTTGCTGCAAGATTTAAAAAATATGGATTTAAGGTCTCCCATAAAACCAATCAATTTATGCGTGAGATGGTTTCTAATGATGAGGTTTCCTCTTTAACTCCTGAGAGAGTATTTGTGGAATTAGAAAAGTCATTGTCATATGAGACACCTTCGGCTTTTTTTAAAGTTCTTTTGGGTTGTGGAGCTTATCATGTTATTTTTTCTGACCTTCAAGTGCCTGACAAAGAAAACCATGAAAACATCTTTACTTATTTAGATCATCTAGAAAATTTTGAGCCTGAAGAGAAATTTGCATTCTGGCTTTCAAATCAAGACACGAAAGATGTCGAAAGATTTTGTGTTCAATATAAAACACCAAAAGCATATTCTGATTTAGCTTTATTAACCTCTAAATGGAGAACTTTTGTTCAAAGCATAGTAGACAAATCAGACGAGGAGGTCTTGGAATTTTTCTCTCGAACTGATGCAATCAGAAGATCGGAAAGATTTCACTCCTTAGTCAAAATCTATTCTAAGATGGATATAGATATGAAGCTTTTTGAAAGTTTATTAGAACAAATTAAGCAAATTGATATTAAATCTCTTAATCAAGAAGATATTGCCAACTCTTTGAGATTAAAAAAACTAGAGATCATTCAATCATTTCTCAATTCTACAAAGTAGGCTAAATTCACAGTACTGACAAACAGTTACATCTTTAGGTTTTACTAATGCATAGCCTTTTTTAAAATCATCAAAACCAGAAACTATTCTCTCATCCCAAATCTCACTTTGATTATTCCAATCTTCGCATCTTGTTTGCTTGGTTTTGTTAGGAAAATTTAACTCATCGTTCACACTTAGGCCAAGACTTTTGATTGATTCACTGGTCAGGTGGATTTGCAAAATTCCATCAGCATCTTCATATTGAGAGTAGATTGGTAGTTGAGGCTCTTTTAAATAATCACCACACCAAGGATTGTTTGCTGCTTTTCCAGATTTGTAATCGATGACTACTTTTTGACTTCCGATTTTATCAATGCGATCTATTTGGCCTTTAAATTGGATACCAGAGATTGAAAAATCAAATTCTTTTTCAGTATTAAGGACGACAAAACTATCTCTATCTTTTTCTAAACTGATAAATTCCCAAAGTATCTGAAATAACCTATCCTTTTCAATTGAATAAAAGTTGTTGGAGCTATCAGGAAAAGATGAAGAAATAGATTGATGAATAATTTTAGACAAGTCTTCGTCATTTATATTTGCCAGTTGTTCACTTGAATGAATGGTTTCAAAAATTTTATGCAAGGTTTTGTGCATCAAATTACCCCTTTCAAAAGCGTCAATGCCGACAACCGGATCATCAAAAAATTCAATTTGAAACCTTCTTGCAAAACCCTTAAAGGGGCAAGCAATTTGATCTCTAATAGTATTAATAGCACTTTTTAGAGAGTTTTCTTGGTATGGAGATGCCTCGAAGTCATCTATTAGCTCAAAGCTAGTATCAGATTGTGCATTCATCGATGTTGATGGAACAGATACAAAGTCTAGAAGAGGGGATGGAGATTTAGTCTCATCAAACTGGTTAATTGAAAAACTCCCATTGATATCTTCTGAGATATTCATCATTGATTGTATGTTGCTATTTGCCTCCTGCTGGACCAAATCATATGAACTGCCTTGAACATGATTTCTTATACAAATTCTTTGTGAAAGGAATTTGGGTTTCTTGATCTTTCCTGGAATGACTTCATTGGTTAAGTTCATTATCCAAGCATGATCAAAACTAAGACCTTTTGCTTCCAGAAGACCTAAAACCTGAATATTGGATTTAGGACCTTGAGGCTGAAATAAAGTTTCATCAAATAAATTTTTTAATTCAAGGAAAAAGGTATTTGCACTAATCTTTGGGATTAACTGTTGATGAGTATTTACGTATTTGCTATCCTCAATGTATTTATTTAGAGCTTGATACTCGGAACTTGATAATGATTGATCTCGAATAGAGAAAAAAACATTAATTAATTTTGCAAAATGATCGAGCCAAAACTCATGACTTTCCTCGCGAGGAAAAGATAAATCTTGTAATTTGGAGAGTAACTCTTCTAAGTGTCTTTTATCAGTAGACTTATCAAGAATGATCTTTGATGACAAAAAATCTCTTTTCAGTTTCTTTATTTCAAATGCAAGTTCTGCTGACTCTTTTGTCAGATTTTTATTTGTAGATAATGACATCAAGCGAAAGAATTTATCGAGGGTATTTTTGGATATTCTCGTTTGATTAAATTCAATGAAAAATTTATAAAAGTTCAGTAAATTTGAGATGAGAGGATAAGAGGAGAATTTTTTTCCAAAGGATATGTTGAATTTCTTATTGCCAATTTCCACTAGTCTACTGGAGAAGGTTTTATCAAACTGGTTCAGAATCAGTGAATAGTGTTGATCAAGGGTGGGACAAATTACCCCAATAGTTTCATTTGGATTTGATTCAGAAACTTCTTTAGCCCAATTACTGATGTAACCAATTTCATCATGGATGTTCTTAAATTCTAGAAAATTGCCTTTGGTCTCACTTTTATGACTAGCCATCAATTGATGATTAAATAAATTAAGAATTTTGAGCTGGACAGGGTAGAGATTATCGAACCCTAGGACGGCAATATTCTTTTTAAGATCGATAGGGTCTGATAATAATAGCTTCTGGAAGTCATAAATGTCCAAGAAATTAAGTTGCTTTTTAATGTCTTGATATTCTTTGTGCCATCGAATAAATTCAGAATCTATTTCATAATTTGATGATTCGATATTGATTAAATAGTTTTCACAAATTATTAAGTTATTAACGATTTCTTTAATGAGTTTTTTGTTCTTAGAAATATTTGAACCAAGTATTTGCTGAAAACATTTTGCTATCAAATTGTCTTTAATTAACTGATGCTCTTTGGAGGCATTATGAAGTTCGAATAACTCTTTGATGAAACCTTTCCAAGTGTTAACCTTTGGAAGCTCTGAAACACCATTTAAGTTCTGCCAACTATCTTTAAAGGCAAGAATTTGTCGGTTATTGGCAACGATTACATAATCATTAGTGGATATTTTGCTTGAATCAAAATCAATTCTCATAGTTTAAGAATTGATTTAATTTCTGATGAAGCTCTTCTATACCGGAATTTTTTAAGGAGGAAAAAGTTTGAACGGAAACATTTCGATATCTGCTGACCGTTTTATTAATTTTTAGTGCCACATTTTTAGCGGCCCCAAATGAAAGCTTGTCAGCTTTCGTTAAAAGAATGTGAACTGGAATATTCATCGCTGTCATCCAATTCAACATCATTTGATCGAACTCCATTAGCGGATGACGAATATCCATCACAATGACACCTCCAGAGATAGCTTTTCTATTTTGAAAAAACTCCTCCATTGATTGATGCCACTTTTTTTTGACTTCTAAGGGTACTTTGGCAAATCCATAACCGGGCAGATCAACAATTTTTCTATCGGAGTCAAGTTCAAAGTAAACCAGATGCTGTGTTCTTCCCGGCGTTTTTGAGACTCGTGCAAGTTTCTTTTGCCCAGTCAATGTATTAATTGCACTGGATTTTCCTGCATTAGATCTACCAGCAATGACCACTTCAAACCCTGTGTCTTCTGGGCAACCTCTAATAGATGGTGCGCTCAACAAAAACTTTACATTGTGATATGGATTTTCCATTTATTAGAGAATTATTGTATAATTGACAGGTTTTTCGAAAAACATTATATATTCTAATTTATAGGAGTAAGACAATGAAAAAAGCATTATCACTAATTGCTACAGTTGCTCTTTCTTTCGGCGCTTTTACTGCGCAGGCTGATGGAGGCGCTATGTATAACTCTCTAGGTTGTGTTGGATGCCACGGTACTAATGGTGCTGGCGCTTCTGGACCTAAACTAGCTGGTAAAGATGCAGCTTATATTGTTAAGCAGCTTAAAGATTATCAATCTGGTGCAAGAGTTAACGCGACTATGAATGCTATGTCTCAAATGGCTAAAGGTCATGAGCAAGCAATCGCTGATTTCTTAAGCAAGCAATAGTCTTCTTCTGAATATCCCATAGGATTTATTAGTTAAATCCTATATTCTAATAAACCGATATTAAGTATAATATCGGTTTATTTTTTTTAAGAAATTCAAAAAACACTATGACACAATTCAAACACATTACAGCTCTTGCAATTTTCTTAACCTCGATCAGTGGATTTGCTGCTTCTGATATCGCAGCTGGTCAAGAAAAAGCGCAAACATGTGTCGCTTGTCATGGGGTCAATGGCAACTCAGTTGTTCCAACTTTTCCAAAGTTAGCTGGACAACATGCCTCTTATACTTTGAAACAGTTAAAACAATTCAAATCTAAAGAGAGAGATAATGCAATTATGTATGGACAGGCTCTTGCTTTAACTGATCAAGATATGGAAAATCTAGCTGCTTATTATGCGGCTCAAACAGCAACTCCTGGTATGGCTATGGGTGCATCAGCAGAAAAACTAGCGTTAGGTAAAAAACTATACAACGGTGGTAAACTTTCTGATGGTACAACAGCTTGCATCGCTTGTCATGGGGTGAATGGAAAAGGTATTCCAAGCGCTAAATTCCCATCAATTGCTGGACAGCAATCAATGTACACAGCATCTCAATTAAAACTATTTCGTCAAAATGCCATCAATCAACAGTTAGGAACTGCTGACCCAGTTCGTAATAACGATTATGAGGGTATGATGAGAAACGTGGTAAGCAAGTTATCAAATGATGAGATAGACGCACTTTCAAGCTATATCGCAACATTAAAATAACTTTTTTTAATACCTTAGAGTCATTGTGCTTTAAGAAACATTCGCTGTATATAATTTATTTGTTATGAAAACATCACTGAAAACTGTTGAAGGTTTAAAACGTTCATTGTCTGTTGAACTACCTATTGAAAAATTCAATGAAAAATTGGATCAAATTCTTAAAAAATTAGCCAAGGATGCCAAAATCGATGGCTTTAGAAAAGGAAAAGTTCCAGTTGCTATTATTCGCCAACGTTTTGGTGCAGCCGCTACCACTGATGCAACGAATGATGTAATCAACGATACTTTAGGCGAGGCATTTGTTAAAGAAAAGTTAAATCCAGCTGGACAACCACTTATCACTGAAGCGGATGCAAGTGATAAAAAAGTATTCAAGTACACAGTCGAATTTGAAGTTTATCCTGAAGTCAAAATCAACAAATTCTCTGATTTGGAATTTGAGCAATTTACGGTCAAAATCTCTAAAGAGGATGAAAAGAAAACTCTTGATACAATGTTAGAGCAGTCGACAGAATACGCCTCTGTTAAACGCAAGTCTAAAGATGGTGATCAGGTGACTATTGATTTCAAGGGCTTTATTGAAGACAAGCCTTTTGATGGCGGAGAAGCAAAAGACTTTAAACTAATCATTGGCAAAAATACAATGATCCCTGGATTTGAAGAAAAGCTCATCGGCATTGAAGCGGGCAAATCAACGTCTTTCGAAGTTCCTTTTCCAAAAGATTATCAAGCAGCAGACCTAGCTGGCAAAAAAGCAAGATTTGATATTAATGTAAACGAAGTTGCTGCTCCAAAGACACCAAAAGCGGATGATAAGTTTGCTAAAAAGTTCGGCGAGAAGTCAATGGATGCTCTAACGAAGAGTATCAAGGAACAAATGAAAGTTCAATCTGACAATCGTTTGCATAAGATGAATAAGGACAATGTGTTTAATGCATTGTTAGCTGCTAATGAATTTGATGTGCCTGAGGCTGCAGTTCAAGATGAAGCTAAAAACTTAGCTGAAGATATGAAAAATAGAATGAAAGATCAAGGTTTTGAGTCTTCAAAAGGTGATTTCAGTGCAGATTTATTTACTGAAGATGCTAAGAGAAGAGTTAGACTTGGACTATTGGTTGGTCAAATTGCTAGCGAGAATAAATTAGAAGCTTCTGAGAAACAAATCAATGAAAAACTTGAGCTTATGTCACTAGATTATGGTGAAAATGCTGAACAAATGCTAAACTATTATAAGAATAGTCCTGAGCATATGCGTTCTGTAGAGTTATTGGTAGTTGAGCAAATGGTGATGGATTTAGTTTGCAAAGATGCAAAAATTAAAAATAAACCTAAAAAATATTTCGATGTCGCACAACAAATACAATGAGATTAAGGGGCTTAATCAAGTCCCAATGGTCGTAGAACAGTCTGCAAAGGGCGAGAGAGCCTACGATATTTATTCAAGACTTTTAAAGGAAAGAGTCGTCTTTATGGTGGGTCCTGTTGAGGACTACATGGCAAATGTGATTGTGGCCCAACTCCTTTTCCTCGAGTCTGAGAATCCGGATAAAGATATTCATCTATATATCAATTCACCAGGAGGTTCTGTTTCTGCTGGTTTGGCTATTTATGATACGATGCAATTTATTAAGCCTGATGTGTCCACATTGTGTATTGGTCAAGCAGCTAGTATGGGTGCATTGCTTTTAACTGCTGGTGCAAAAGGAAAGCGTTTCGCACTTCCTCATTCTAGAGTTATGATTCATCAACCATTAGGTGGCTTTTCGGGTCAGGCTAGCGATATTGATATCCATGCCCAGGAAATTCTAAAGGTGAGAGATAGTCTTAACCAAATTTTGAAGACTCACACTGGTCAGTCTCTCAAGTCTATCGAGAAGGATACAGACCGTGACAATTTTATGTCAGCTGAGGAATCTGTTAAGTACGGACTTATCGATGAAGTTCTTACCAAAAGATAATCATCATGCCAGAGGAAAATCAAGAACTTAATTGTTCATTTTGTGGCAAATCTAAGTCGGAAGTTGATCGCCTAATTGCTGGTCCTGGAGTCTATATTTGCAATGAATGTATTGAGTCATGTCATGGTCTCTTAGAGGAGCATGATTTAAAAGAGATCCAAGAAGAACATAGCAACTGGAATTACACCCCAGTTGAGCTAAAACAATTTCTTGACGAATATGTGATTGGTCAATCTCAAGCAAAAAAGGTTCTATCGGTTGCTGTATATAATCATTACAAACGTCTTCAAGCTGGATATGTTTCCAATGATGTAGAGTTAGATAAATCCAATATCTTGATGATAGGTCCAACGGGTTCAGGTAAGACGCTCCTTGCACAAACTTTAGCTAGAATTTTAGATGTTCCTTTTACTGTCGCTGACGCTACTACTTTAACTGAAGCAGGGTATGTTGGAGATGATGTTGAGAATGTCATCAAAAGCCTTCTGGCAAGATGTGACTATGATCCTAAAAGAGCAGAAACAGGCATCATCTTCTTGGATGAGATCGACAAGATTTCCAGACGTTCTGACTCACCATCCATTACCAGAGATGTCTCAGGAGAAGGAGTCCAGCAGGCGATGCTTAAATTAATTGAAGGTACCATTGCCAGTGTCCCTCCTCAAGGTGGCAGAAAACATCCTAATCAAGAGACTATTGAAGTTGACACTTCAAAGATATTATTTATCTGTGGTGGTGCTTTCGATGGACTTGAAAAGGTTATTGCTAAAAGAGTTGAGAAATCAACAGGTATTGGTTTTGGCGCCGAGGTTAGGGATTTAAATCAAAGTAAAAATATTACAGATTTATTTAATGTAATTGAGCCTGAGGATTTGATTAAGTTTGGCCTTATTCCTGAATTGGTTGGTCGACTCCCAATTCTTACTGCGCTTCAAGAACTTGACGAAGAAGCGCTAATTAACATTTTGACTGAACCCAAGAACTCGGTTGTTAAACAATTTCAAGAGTTTTTCTCAATTGAGGGTGTTAAATTAACCTTTAGAAAGAATGCCCTATCTGAGATTGCCAAGATTGCCATCAAACGTAAAACTGGGGCTCGTGGACTTAGATCCATCATTGAAGATTTGCTTCTTGATACCATGTTTGATTTACCTTCAATGGAGGATGTGATTGAAGTTGTCATGGATAAAGATGTTGTTCTTCAAAAGAAAACACCTCTCATCATCTATAAAAATAAGGTTAAGAAAACCGGTTCATAATTGGAAATTTTTGACCGCCAACAAGATGCAGTAGGCCAAGGTGAAAAAACACTTCTGGTATATGTAGATCTACCTAATAATCGAAACTTACAGAATTCTGAATCAGAGTTTGAAATACTTGCTAAATCTTCTGGTTTAGAAATAAAAAAAGTTATCCAGATTCAAAGAAAAACCATTGATCCTCAATATTTTATTGGCTCAGGAAAGATAGAGGAGGTCGCTGATATTATTGAGGACCTTGATATTGAATTGGTTATTTTTTCATCAGATTTGTCTCCTTCTCAAGAGAGAAATTTAGAGAGAAAAATCAAATGTAGAATCATTGATAGAACTAGACTTATATTGGATATTTTTGCTCTTAGAGCAAGATCATTTGAAGGTAAATTACAGGTAGAGTTGGCTCAATTAAAACATCTCTCGACTCGATTAGTTAGAGGATGGACTCACTTAGAACGACAGAAGGGCGGTATTGGTCTGAGAGGTCCTGGTGAGACTCAATTGGAAACAGATAGAAGATTACTTGGGCAGAGAATTAAGTACTTGAATAATCGATTGTCTAAAGTCTCGAAGCAAAGAGACTTGAGTCGTAAATCTAGAACCAAAAAAGAGCTGCCTATGGTTGCCTTGGCAGGTTATACCAATGCGGGAAAATCTACTTTATTTAACGTCATGACAGGAAGTGATGTTTATGCTAATGACCAACTATTTGCTACACTTGATGCAACCATCAGACGAGTCATTGTCCCAGGATTTGGCGAGGCTGTTTTCGCAGATACAGTTGGTTTTATTCAAGACTTACCTCATGATCTAGTTGAGGCTTTTAAATCTACGCTGCAGGAAACCATTGAATCCAATGTTCTTTTACATGTTGTAGATTGTGCGGATGAAAATTATCTTGAAAAAATTTATCAAGTAGATGAAATACTCTCTGAAATTGGCGCAAAGGATATGAAAACTATTTTGGTCATGAATAAAATTGATCTGATCGAGGGTTTGAAACCTCATATTGACAGAGATCATGATGGCGAGATTACTAAGGTATGGTTATCAAGTGAAAAAAACTTGGGAATGAATCTTCTTTATCAGGCTTTATCAGAATGCCTAAGTGGTATGATGACCCAAGCAAAAATCCAGCTTGATGTAGCCTCTGCTTATGTAAGAAGTGAGATTCATAATATTGGTTATATCCACAGTGAAAAAATGGATGAATTTGGACAGTGGATACTTGAAATTAATGTCACTAAGCACTATCTAAATAAAATATTAAATAAACAAGGCGTTAAATTATTATGGCAACAAAAGACTCCACAGATGATCTTAAACTAGATGACGAGAGAATCCCTCTTTTGCCATTAAGAGACGTCGTTGTTTTCCCACATACTGTTATTCCACTATTTGTTGGCAGAAAGTCATCAGTCAATGCTATCACTGAGGCGATGGGAAGAAAAAAATATATTTTCTTACTGACTCAGAAAGATGAAAAAATCGAAGACCCCTCATATGATGATCTTCATAGGGTCGGAACAGTTGCAACCATTTTGCAAATGCTCAAGTTGCCAGATGGAACCATTAAGGTATTAATCGAAGGAATTAAAAGAGCTAAAGTCAAAGATTTTTTCGATGCGAAAGATTACAACGAGGTTCAGCTAGAAGAGTTAAATATAGTGGCTGAAGATTCTCAAGAAGAGTCTGCAATGACTAGACTTGCTCTCGAGAGTTTTGAAGAATACGTAAAACTTAACAAAAAGATCCCTGAGGAAGTTTTTAAAGTATTGCAAGAAGTCAAAGACAATGAAAGATTTACTGATGTCATCATTGCCAATCTAAACTTAGATATTGAGGAAAAACAGAGGCTTCTTGAGACTGAGAAGACCAAAGATAGACTGGAAAGAGTGCTTGGTGTGATTCAATCAGAGATTGAGCTCTTAGATACAGAAAAGAAAATTCAGTCTAGAGTTAGAAAACAAATGGAGTCCAATCAAAGGGATTATTATTTGAATGAGCAAATGAAGTCCATTCAAAAAGAGCTCGGTCAACTTGATGATGAAAATGAGGTTGAGGAATTGAAGGCTGCAATTGAAAAAGCCTCAATGCCAAAAGATGTAAAAGCAAAAGCTGAGAATGAACTTAAGAAACTATCACGTATGTCTTCACAGTCATCAGATGCGTCAATCATTAGAACTTATATTGAAAACTTATGTGATGTTCCTTGGAAGAAAAAAACAAAAATCAACAAGGATTTAGTCAAGGCACAACAAATTTTAGATGATGATCACTATGGGCTAGACAAGGTAAAAGAAAGAATTCTTGAGCATCTAGCGGTTCAAACCAGAGTTTCACATAATAAAGCTAATATTCTCTGTCTTGTTGGACCTCCAGGCGTTGGTAAGACTTCATTGGGTGAGTCAATTGCAAAGGCTGTCAATCGTAAGTATGTTCGCATGGCTCTTGGTGGCGTAAGAGATGAGGCTGAAATTAGAGGACATAGAAGAACCTATATTGGGGCTATGCCTGGTTCTATCGTTCAAAAGATGCAAAAAGTTGGTGTTAAAAATCCTCTATTCTTACTAGATGAAATTGAGAAAATGGCAAGTGATTATCGTGGTGATCCAAGTTCAGCTATGCTAGAAGTTCTTGACCCTGAACAAAATCATACTTTCAACGACCATTACTTAGAGGTTGACTATGATCTTTCACAGGTCATGTTTGTGGCGACTGCCAACTCATTAGACCTGCCTCAACCTCTACTTGATAGAATGGAAATTATTGAACTTTCAGGATATATTGAAGATGAGAAGGTTGAGATTGCTAAAAGACATTTAATTAAGAAAGCCATTGAGAATAACGGCATCAAAGATGATGAAATCGAATTTAAGGATTCTGCTCTACTCGATATTATTCGTTTTTATACACGAGAGGCAGGTGTTAGAAATTTAAATAGAATTATCAATACGATTTGTAGAAAAGTGGTTAAGGAGATAGTTCTTAAGAAGCGAGATAAAAAAGCAATCATAACTTCAAAAAATCTTGAAAAGTATCTTGGTGTGCATCGACATAGATTTGGTCTTGCTGAAGAGAATAATCAAATTGGCGAGGTTACTGGATTGGCATGGACTTCAGTAGGCGGAGATCTTCTGACTATTGAAGCAACTACCTACCCAGGAAAGGGTAAATTAAATTACACTGGTCAACTAGGTGATGTCATGAAAGAGTCTATTCAAGCTGCAATGAGTGTGACACGTGCAAGGACAAAGGAGCTTAAGATTGATGACAAGTTTCATGAGAAATTAGATATCCATATTCATGTCCCTGATGGAGCAACCCCTAAAGATGGTCCAAGCGCTGGCGCAGCCATGTGTACTGCTCTTGTTTCTGTCTTAACTAAAAGAAAGGTAAAGGCGGATGTCGCCATGACTGGCGAAATTACTCTAAGAGGTGAGATCACTCCAATTGGAGGATTAAAAGAAAAAATGCTTGCAGCTCTAAGAGGTGGTATTAAGACCGTTCTCGTTCCTTATGACAATGACCGAGAGTTGTCTGAAGTTCCAAAAAAAATCAAAGATAAACTTAATGTTGTGAAGGTCAAGTGGATTGACGAGGTTCTAGATATTGCTTTAGAGAAATAAGATCTTATGTTTTCTGGATGAGTGCATAGTAGAAACCATCAAAATTTTTATCCGGTAGTTTTTGTTTCCCGAATTCGGAATTAAATCCCCAGCTCAAGTCAATTATTTTTTCTTGAGCATCTTTATGATTGTTGAGAAACTCTTTTATTTGAAGACTATTCTCTTCCTCTAAGATAGAACATGTTGCATAGAGCATAATTCCTCCAGGTTTCAGCATTTGCCAAAGATTATCGAGAATTAGCTGTTGAGTTTTTACCAACTTAGTAATATCTTGAATTTTTCTATGAATTTTAATATCTGGATGTCTTCTTATAATTCCCGTTGCAGAGCATGGCGCATCTATAAGAATTTTGTCAAATAGTTTTCCATCCCACCAATTATCATCAGATGCATCAGCAATTAAAACACTCACATTTCTGAGTGACAATCTTTCGATATTCTCATTAATTTGCTCAACTCTATTGCCATCAATTTCAAGAGCAGATATTTCACAATCAGGACAGATCTCGGCAATATGCGATGTTTTTCCACCAGGTGCTGCGCATGCATCAAGAATTTTTTCATTCTTTGTTGGGTTTAAGAGAATGGCAGCTAGTTGAGCAGATGCATCTTGAACTGAAGAACTTCCATTTTCAAAATCAGGAATCTCTTTAACCTGAATTGGGTTTTTTAACAAAAGAGCTTGTGGAAGCTCATCAATTTCTTCATAGTCTATGCCATTATTCTTCAAGTTTGTTTTAAATTCATCTACTCCAAAGTTTTGATTTATTCTCAAGGTCATTGGACCTTGCGAGTTATTCTCAAGAATAATTTTTTTATAATTCTGAGGGTATGAATCTTTAATTTTTTGAATAAACCATTCTGGATGATTGTGATGATCAGTTGCGAATTGATAATGCTCTTCTTTTTCTCTATCGACACCTCTTAGAATTGCATTCACCAAAGACTTAGACCAAATTTTATCGACTAGGGATGCCAACTTAACGGTTTCGTTAATACAGGCATGGGGAGGAATTTTGGTAAACAGGATCTGATAGACACCAAGTGCGATGATATTGAAAATATCTCTATCTTTCAACTTGAATGGTTTTCTTAATTTTTTTTCAATAATTTGAGCTATGGATGGGTAATTTCTTATGAGGCCATAACTCAACATTTTGGCTAAAGCATTATCTTGTTGACTTTCGATTTGAAATTTGAAACTGGATAATGATTTAGAGTCAATAATTACCGAATTTACTGCCTTTAAGGCAGCATATCTCGGATTATTATTTGTACTGACCAAGAGAAAACTGAATTTCTTTGACTAATATCTCTGGTTCAACATATCCTGGAATCATATCTCCATTTTCAAAAAAGATAGAAGGCGTTCCAGTCACATTGACTTTATCAGCTGTTAGCATTTGCTGTTGTACGGCTGGATTGCTGCAATTATTTGCTGGCACTGGCTCTGATTCCATTGCTCTATCCATCAACTCTTTTCTATTTTCACTACACCAGACTGATTGAGATTTGTAGTATGAAGTGGTATTAACACCTGTTCTTGGATATGCTAAATATTTAACAGTTACCCCTAAATCATTGAGTTTTTTTACTTGTTTGTGAAGTTTTTTACAATAAGGACAATCGACATCTGTGAAAACATCAATCACAAATTTTTCATTAGGAGATTTATAGATAATTTTGTCTGAATCAGAAATCTCAGATATTATTTCCTTTGAGATTGATGACATTCTGTATTGAGTTAGATTAACTCTTTTTTGGAGATCAATCACTTCTCCTTGGGCAAGATATCTTCCATCTGCACTAACATAGATGATTTCTAGTTTTGGAGATCGAAGAATGACTTCATATAATCCTCTAAAAGGTGTTTCATTAACATCTTCACCTTTAAGTGATGGAAATACTTTTGTGAGTTCTTCAACCACCTTCTCTTTATTAGCATTAACCGAGAGTGAAATAAGTGAGATAAATAATAAAAATACTTTAAGCATGACTTTTGAGTGCCTTAAAAATTAATAGATTTTACAATCTTAGGTAGAATATAGTAATTCTTTTCATGAGGTTTATATGGAGTTTCAATTATCAAGTGTTGATCAGCAAAATTATTCTGGAGATGCAGTTGCAATCTTAGTGAAGCAAGAAGAAATTTTTTCTGATGACTATATTCAAAATTTATTATCCTCCAATCGATTTGATGGGAAAAAAGGTTCCTCCTTTATAGCATTAGCTGGCGATCATTTCAATTGTTCTCGAGTTTTATTTATAGGAATTGGCGATCAAGAATATACTGGAAAAAGATATATAGAAACTTTAAATGAAATAAGTGCTCTATGCTCTAAAAATCATATTACTGATTTATTTATTCCCAAATTTGATATCACTGATCAGAATGAGGAATGGATTCATCAAACTACCTCAAGGGTTTTAACTAATTTAACTTATCAAGTAGACAAAATCGGTTCTGATTCCACTAATGATGATCTGGAGCTTGAGAAGGTGGTTATTCAATCTAATCTAACTGATCAGTCAAAGCTTGATTATGGCTATTCTATTGCCCAGGGTATGCATTTGTGTAGAACGCTTGGTGATATGCCGCCAAATATTTGCACACCAACTTATCTATCAGAAACTGCTAAAAATCTTGCCAATGATTTGGGACTGAAAGTTGAAATTCTTGAAGAGTCAGACATGAAGAATCTGGGAATGAATTCTTTGTTATCTGTTTCTAAAGGCTCTATCGAGAAACCAAAATTAATAAGTTTGAGTTACCAGGGAAACAAAAAATCTAAACCTATTGTTTTAGTAGGGAAGGGAGTAACCTTTGACACCGGTGGAATTTCTCTTAAGCCTGGACAAGCAATGGATGAGATGAAGTACGACATGTGTGGAGCTGCTTCAGTCATGGGTGTTATGAAGGCAGTTGCCCTAATGAAACTACCAGTGAATTTAACAGTTGTGGTTCCGACCGTTGAAAATATGCCTGCGCATAATGCCTCCAAACCTGGCGATGTTGTTAAGAGTATGTCAGGTCAGACCATTGAAATTTTAAATACCGATGCAGAAGGTAGATTAATACTTTGTGACGCTTTAACCTATGTTCAGAAATATGATCCTGAGATAGTCATTGATGTTGCCACTCTCACAGGCGCTTGCATTATCGCACTCGGTAAAGTGAACTCTGGGCTTATGTCTAACAATCAAGCATTAGCGGATGAAATCATTAAGGCTTCCGAGAGCTCTAACGATGGTGTGTGGCAATTACCCATATCAGATGAATACGATGAGCAGTTAAAATCCAATTTTGCTGATATGGCAAATATTGGTGGTCGTGAGGCGGGCTCGGTAACAGCTGCTTGTTTTTTGGCTAGATTCACCAAAGACTATAAGTGGGCGCATCTTGATATCGCTGGCACTGCATGGAATAGTGGTGCAAATAAAGGTGCCACTGGAAGGCCTGTCCCACTTTTATCAGAAATCATTCTTAATCGTTTAAGTTAAAAAAAATCCCATCGAAAGATGGGATTTTTTTTAATTTGACAAGTCTCAATTTAGAAATCAGCTATGGCGCCTTTTTCTTGAATTTGAGTGATTGTATCTTTTACTTGAACCGCTAATTCATACAAATCATCAGGAAGTGGCTTGCCACCATAAATCATCATGTCCATATTCAGTGAATACAACCAACGCTTTCCTTGTTTGTCTTCAAGAAGCGCAATACGACAAGGTAGATATGCCGCAAATGCATCAGAATAGTCAACCATCTTCATTGCAGTTCTTGGTGAGCAGTATTGGAAAATCTTAAGAAATCTTTGTTTTTCACCAGTTTGTAATTCAACTTGCTCTGAAAGGGGGAGCTTACCAACCTCTCTGATTTGAAGTTCAGTAGCAATTGATGACATTGCTTCTTCAACATCTTCATTAGAAACATCATCAGGCACAGGAGTTCTAACAATAGTTGACATGGCCATATCACCAGTATCAACAAGTGTTTTACCCATATTCCAATATACATCTAGCGCTTTTGTTTGGGTATTTGACCAAAACAAAACTACTACATAAACTGTTACAGCGCCAATTAGAACGAGTAACCATTTAATTAAAGAAACTACTTTGCCCATCTAATATTCCTCAGGTTTTAAAAAAAGACCACATTTTAACATGGGGATATCAATTGTGTCCAAATTAGACTCTTAGACCGTTAAGTACAATATTAGTTAAGCTAACGACACCTACCACCTCTCCATGGTCAATCACTGGACATCTTGAGAGTCCGAAACGAGTTAAAAGAGTAGAACAGTTCTTGACACTCATTGACGAGGTTACTGAAATTATTGGTTTGTTCATAATTTCATAGACATTCACTCGATCGCAAGATTTATTTTCTGCAATAACCTTTGAGGCAATATCCGCAATTAGGACCACCCCATATTCATCTTCTGGATGACCCTTATCAACGATTAACATTTTAGTTCTTTTATGCTGCATGGTCTCTAGTGCTTGGGTAATGGTTAATTTACTATCAATAATGTCTACTTCTTTCCACATGACATCTGCAACGGTTTTATCCTTAATCATAATTTCTCCTCAACAGTATTTTCTAGAGCTTCAATTTGATGTTTTATACCAATAGCATCCTCAACATCGATCTGAAATGCAATCCCCTCCTGATTTTGATCTTCAAAACTTCCAACCTTAGAAATTTCTTCAAGAATATCTCTAGCGAGATGTTGCTCAACTAGAAGAAGTAAAACATCTTTGGGTGATTCAAGGTTGAGACCAAGAAAACTTTTATGGTGTTCAAGACCCTCACCTCTTGCTTGCGATATAACCGTAGAACCGGTAGCACCCTTGAGTCTTGAAGCTTCAAGTATGCTTTCAGTTTGATTACTATCAACAAATGCAATGATTAATTTGAAATGCATAGTTTCTCCTTACTTACTTATTTTATTGATTATTTTTACAATTTGTATATATCCCATGACAGCAATGATCGGAAACAAAGACGCGAAAGCAATGAGACCAAAACCATCAATTAAAATATCTCTCCCATCGATTGAATGAGATAGGCCAATACCAAGAGCTGCTATTAAGGGAACTGTGACCGTCGATGTAGTAACACCTCCCGAATCAAATGCTAGAGGAATGATCTCTTTTGGTGATAGATAAACCAGAATAATAATAATAAGGTAGCCTGTTACAAAGAAATATAGAATTGGCAAACCATAAATTATTCTAATCACACCAACTAATAAACCCAAGCCTACCCCAATTGCTACCGCAATTCTTAGTGGCCAACTTTTAATAAAGCCTCCAGATGACTCCTCTGCTTTAATAGAAACAGCCAGTAATGAAGGTTCTGCTAATGTGGTTGATATGCCTATTAGAATCGCAAATAAATAAATCCAAAAATAATCTGACCAAGAGAATATATGCGAAGAGATGAATTCTTTACTGGTTAATTCATATGCCATTAACTTACCAATTGGAAAGAGTGTCTGTTCTAAACCAATGACAAAAAGGGTTAGCCCTATCCACACTGAGACTATACCGATAAAGATTTTTTTATTATCAGGAAAGGATTTTTTTAGAATGGCAAACTGGAAAAAGTAAATAATTCCAACGACTGGTGCAATGCTTATAAGCATGTCATGAGCAATTTTTATAATTTCACTCATAAAAACATTCCAAAGATAAGAACTCCAATGATTGGCACTACAGAGGCAATTGCTATTAGACCGAACCCATCAACAAGAGGATTCCTTCCCCTAATAGAGCTGGCAAGACCGACACCAATTGCAACAATAAGAGGAACGGTGATTGCAGATGTAGTAACCCCTCCTGAGTCATAGGCGATTCCGATAATATACTCAGGGGCGAGAGGTGTGAGCAATATAACTAAAAGATAAAGGATAATGATGATTGAATGAGTAGACCAATTCTTAAGAATTTTTAATACACCCAATATGACCGAAATTCCGACGCAAAAGGCAATAATTGATCTAAACATATTCTGAAAACTCTTCCTTGCCTCATCAGTTGACTCAATGATTTGAGACTCCTGTATGGCTTTAGCAACTTCTCCGGAAATAACAATTAAATCGGGTTCTGCGATAGTCACTCCAAATCCTAATGCAAAACCAAAAATTAATAACCAGGATAAGGATGCCCTCTCAACAAAGTTATAAGCTAGGTTTTCTCCTGCCGGAAAAAAACCAATCTTAAGACCAAACACGAAAAAGGTTAGGCCTAGAATAATCAGTAATAGGCCTTCGAGAATGAGTAAAAGATCATCCAAAGGCTTTTGAATAACAAATATCTGAAAAAAACCGACGACTATAATGATGGGTAATAGGTCTTTAATGCTCTCAATAATACTTTGAAAAATTTTTCTACCAGTTCGGGTCATTGACTGTAAAAATAGGATTCAATTCAAGATAATTTTCTAAATCATCATAACAAATCATGAAGTCTATTGTTCTTATAAATGGAAAAAAACAATCTCGTCTTTTGGTGATGAATCGAAACACACAATTTGGCGATGGAGTCTTTGAGACAATTCTTTATAAAGATCGTTTTTTGTATTTTTGGGATGATCACTTTAAAAGATTGGAAAAAGGAAGGAAGTCTTTAGAAATTAGACCAATTAAAGAATCTGTCTTATTAAAAGATATTAAAAAAGCAACCGCTCAATTAGATAAAGGCAGTTATGCAATAAAAATCATTCTATCAAGAGGAAAGACTGAGAGAGGTTATGGTTACAGTCAGGACATCAAACCTGATAGAGTAATCATTATTTCAAAAATTAGTTCAGCAACAAAAGATAAATTTGATCTATCTGTTTGTCAATCAGGATATTTCAGTAATCCTCAATTATCTAAAATTAAGCATTGCAATCGATTGCAAGAAGTTCTTGCTAGAAGATCCTTAGAATCTGATGAGTGTTTAATGCTGGATGAAAATGGAGAGGTCATTTCGACATCACAGGGAAATATTTTTCTTATCAAAAATAATATTCTATACACTCCAATCATTGAAAAATCAGGTATCGAAGGCACAACCAGGGCTCAGATAATTTCATGTGCTCATGAGCTAAATATCAAGGTATCTATCAAAAATATAATACCTGATGAGGTGTATAAGTCTGATGAAATTTTCATGACAAACAGTATTGTTGGAATGAAAAAGTTTAACTCTTTTAAAGATAAATCTTTTACTAATAGCCCAGTGTTTGATCAATTAGAGCTAAAGTATTTGAGTCTTGGAGAAGAAAAAAAAATATTCATAGCCAAAAGTTTGGTACCCAAGTTTAAGGTTTATGGTTTTTTTGTCGGAATTTTTTTGCTAATTTTTGCATGGTTCTATTATGCAAAAGATTTGAATGTCTACTCTAATCAAATTTATCGCATAGATAACGGCACCTCTTTGAGTCAATTAATCAAGGATCTAAATCAGAAGTCCATTACTCGATCAAATGTTATGTCTTACCTAGTATCCACTTTATATCGTAATCAGAGTGTCAAGGCAGGCTATTATGAAGTACTAGAGAGTGATAATATTTTTGATCTATTCTCAAAGTTCTACCAAGGTAAAGTTGCTACAGT
>VMBT01000237.1_pt1 | contig 37012 bp, 34 predicted proteins | sample 4404301 | NCBI WGS metagenome assembly VMBT01 (sample SAMN12238535, study PRJNA552566) | marine metagenome | isolation source: Coastal seawater | place: USA: coastal Georgia, Sapelo Island | collected 2008-08/2009-08
TAGAAGAGGCACCAGTAACCGAAGCTACAGCTGAAGAAGCACCAGCAGAAGAGGCCAAAAAAGAATAGAACAATTGTCTAGGAAAGGTTTTGTAGAAATTGGCTTTCTTATTGGCCCTCACGGTATCAAGGGTGAGGTCAAGGTAAAGAGTTTTACAGAGATACCAGAAGATCTTCTTTTTTATGAAGAATTCTTTTTAGGTCTTGAAACTAAACCAATAAAATTAAGACTTGTCAGGAAAATTAAACAAAACCTTCTTTGTGTTGTTGAGGATATTAAAACAAGAAATGAGGCTGAAAAGTTAAAAAACTTAATAATCTATGTAAAAAGAGAAAATTTACCAATACTTAATGATGATGAATTTTATCATAGAGATTTATTAAATTTTGATGTTTATAATTTAGAAAGGCATGATTTGGGCTTTGTCACTTCTTTTAACGATTTTGGAGGTGGGCTATTGATTGAAGTTGAAAAAAACAAAAAAAGATTTTACTTGCCTATAGGAAAACCCTTTTTAAAGGATATCAATTATAGAGATAAAGAAGTTATTTTAAATATTGATCCAAGTTTTTTAGAAAGTTAAGAGAGGTAATTTAGTGTGGAAAGCGACAGTTTTAACACTGTTTCCGGAAATGTTTCCAGGTACTCTAGGACATTCTTTAGCAGGTAAAGCTCTGGATGCTGGGATGTGGTCCCTAAACAAAGTAAATATTAGAGACTTTTCTAGTGATAAAAATGGTAAAGTTGATGATGTACCATTTGGTGGAGGCTATGGTATGGTCATTAAGGCAGACGTGCTTAATGAGACATTGAAATCCGTTTCAGATGCCCCAGGGCCAAGAATTTACTTATCGCCAAGAGGTAAAAAATTTGATCAACAACTCGCAAAAAAATTATCTCTTGGAAATGGTGCAGTCTTTATATGTGGAAGGTATGAAGGAGTTGATGAAAGGTTTTTGGTTTATAACGAAATTGAAGAGGTAAGCTTAGGAGATTTTATTCTATCTGGTGGGGAATTAGGAGCTCAGATTATAATGGATTCTGTAATTCGCTTACTTCCAAATGTTGTTGGAAAACCTGAAGCATTGCTAGATGAAAGTTTTGAGACGGGTCTGTTGGAATATCCTCTATATACACAACCAAGAATTTGGAAGGGTCTGGAGGTTCCACAGGTTCTTTTGTCTGGAGACCATAAGAAAATTAATTTGTGGAAGAAGAAGATGTCCGAAATGATAACTAAATCAAAAAGACCAGATCTGTGGGCAAAATATATTAAATCTTAACTAGAAAAAAAAATAATAATTTGTTATGAGTATTTTTCACGAAAGGGTAATAAAATGAATGTGATAGATAAACTAGAAAAAAATCAGATGGATAAAATTTTGTCTGAAAGAAATATCCCAGAATTTGGTGCCGGAGATACTATCAAAGTTGATGTAAAAATTATTGAGGGTGACAAAGAAAGAATTCAAGCCTTTGAAGGTTTATGTATTGCTCGAAGTGGTGGTGGTTTGAACGAAAGTTTTACTGTCAGGAAAATATCATATGGTGAGGGTGTAGAGAGAGTTTTCCCTATTTTCTCACCGAAGATAGCTGGAATTACACTACTTAAAAGAGGAAAAGTTAGAAGGGCCAAGCTATATTATCTTAGAGATAGAAGAGGTAAAGCTGCGCGTATTGTTGAAAAAATTCAGCTTTCTAAAAAAGATAATAATCCTAAGCCTGAACAGGCAGATGCAAAAGTGGACTCGGAGGAAACAAGTTCATAGGCATGGTTTAAAAACCAATTTTTTACATACATCGTAGTTAAGTTGATGGAGAAACAAATGAAGCCTAGAACTCTTTTTGATAAGATTTGGGATTATCATCTTATAAGCACACAAGATGACGGCGCGTCTCTTATTTATATAGATAGACATCTGGTTCATGAAGTTACAAGCCCACAAGCTTTCGAAGGTTTAAGATTAACAGGTAGAAAAGTTAGCGCGCCTCAAAGAACATTGGCTGTTGCAGATCATAACGTACCAACAACCGATAGAGCTGGAGGGATTAATGAAGAAGAATCTAGGATACAAGTTGAAGCACTAGACAAAAACGTTAAAGACTTCGGAATTCCTTATTTTAATATGATGGATAAAAGACAAGGAATTGTTCACGTAATAGGACCTGAACAGGGTTTCACACAACCTGGAATGACTATAGTTTGTGGTGACAGTCATACCGCAACACATGGAGCCTTTGGTGCACTTGCATTTGGAATTGGAACGTCTGAAGTAGAGCATGTTTTAGCAACTCAAACTTTAATCCAGAAGCCAGCTAAAAATATGCTTATAAGTGTTGAGGGGCAGCTTCAACCTGGTGTTTCTCCTAAAGATTTAATCCTGGCAATTATAGGCAAAATCGGGACTGCTGGTGGAACCGGTCATGTTATAGAGTATTCAGGAGATGCTATAAAGAAACTTTCCATGGAAGGTCGAATGACATTATGCAACATGTCAATTGAAGCAGGTGCTAGGGCTGGAATGATTGCACCCGACGAAATAACATTTGAATACTTGCGCGGTAAACCCATGTCTCCTAAGGGTAAAGATTGGGAACTGGCTGTTGAGTGGTGGAAATCATTACCGTCAGATGAGGGTGCAGTTTACGATAAGAAAATTATAATTGATGCTAACAAAATCAAACCTACAGTTACTTGGGGCACAAGCCCAGAAGATGTTGTTCCTATTGATGGTAACATCCCTGACCCAGCAAAAGTCAAAGATGATGACGCAAGAGCTAAAATTGAAAGATCACTCGAATATATGGGCCTAAAAGGTGGTCAAAAAATATCCGAGGTTGAAATCAATACCGTATTTATTGGTTCTTGCACTAACTCGAGAATAGAAGATCTTAGATCTGCTGCAGAGGTAATTAAAGGTAAAAAGGTGAAAAATGGAATTAGAGCTATGGTGGTTCCGGGCTCAGGTCTTGTCAAAAGTCAAGCTGAGGAAGAAGGTCTAAATAACATTTTTATAGAAGCAGGCTTTGAATGGAGAGAGCCGGGTTGTTCAATGTGTCTTGCTATGAATGAAGACAAGCTCCAGCCTGGTGAGCGATGTGCCAGCACTTCAAATAGAAACTTTGAGGGTAGGCAAGGTAAAGGCGGAAGAACTCATTTAGTAAGTCCTGAAATAGCAGCAGCCTCTGCCATAACAGGAAAATTAACTGACTTTAATGAAATAATTTAATTCTTTTAAGAGGATAGGCAATGCAAAAATTTAATAATCTCAAAGGGGTTGCCGCACCATTCAATTTCATGAATGTGGATACTGACAAGATAATTCCAAAACAATTCTTAAAAACTATTAAGAGAACTGGCCTTGGCAAACATCTGTTCGATGAAATGAGATTTAAAGATGATGGCTCAGAAAAAGAAGATTTCATACTTAATCAAGAGCCTTACAGGTCTAGTAGTATAATCGTGGCAGGTGATAATTTTGGTTGTGGTTCAAGCCGTGAGCATGCGCCTTGGGCTTTGTCAGATTTTGGTATTAAGTGTATTATTTCGACCTCTTTTGCAGATATTTTCTATAATAATTCATTTAAAAACGGTTTGTTACCTATAAAGGTTTCGGCTGAAGATAGGGAAGCTTTAATGGCTGATGCAAAGGACAGAGAAAATCCTGAATTAGAAATTGATCTACCCTCACAAGAAATTAGAAGACCTAATGGATCAATAATTAAGTTTGAAATTGACCCATTCAGGAAAAAATGTCTGTTAGAAGGCTTGGATGATATTGGTTTAACAATGCAAAAGTCAGACGAGATAGCAACTTTTGAGACAAACATGTCCTCCCAAAGGCCGTGGTTATAAAATTTAAATACTAGGGAAATTTCATGTTATCAAATAAAACATTAATGGTTTTACCAGGTGATGGAGTTGGTCCTGAAGTTGTGAAGGAAACACTCAGGGTTGTTGACTGGTTAGCAAAAAATAAAAGTATAAATTTTAACATTAAAGAGGGCTTGGTTGGTGGAGCTTCTTACGATAAATTTGGTACGCCTTTGTCTGATGAAACTCTTGCGGATTCTTTAGATGCTGATGCAATACTATTTGGAGCTGTAGGTGGGCCTAAATATGATGGTGTTGAATTTGAAAAAAGACCAGAAAATGGCTTACTAAGATTAAGAAAAGAAATGGACTTGTTTGCAAACCTAAGGCCAGCAATGGTTTTCCCTGCTCTTGTCGATGCCTCGTCATTAAAGCCTGACATAATATCTGGGTTAGACATATTAATTGTAAGAGAGCTCACAGGAGGTATTTATTTTGCTGAGCCAAGAGGAATAGAGCAAATTAGTGAAGAAACAAAAAAAGGTTATGATACTAATCTATATACTACCCCAGAAATAGAGAGAATCGGAAGAGTTGCAATTGATTTGGCAAAGGCCAGAAAAGCAAAAGTAACATCTGTTGAAAAAGCAAATGTAATGATGTCTGGAGTTTTATGGCGTGAAGTAATGACTAGTCTTTTTAATAAAGAGGGACACGGGATCGAAACATCGCACATGTATGCTGATAATTGCGCAATGCAATTAGTCAGAGATCCTAAGCAGTTTGATGTTATTGTAACTGATAATTTATTTGGTGATATTTTATCAGATTGTGCGGCTATGTTAACCGGATCTCTTGGCATGCTTCCTTCTGCTAGTTTGGGGGCGGCTGATAAAAATACTGGTAAAAGATTTGCAATGTATGAGCCGGTTCACGGTTCAGCACCTGATATTGCGGGAAAGGGTTTAGCAAACCCATTGGCTGAATTATTAAGTTTATCAATGTTACTACGTTATTCTTTTGATATGAAAGAAGAGGCAGACTTGATTGACGAAGCAGTATCGAATGCTTTAGATGTTGGCCCAAGAACACCTGACATATTGGCACCTGGCAGAGAGAAAGTTGGGACCCAAGGTATGATGGATTTAGTAATAAGAAAGTTAGAGGAATTATCTAAATAAATGACTTACAATGTAGCTGTTGTTGGAGCAACTGGCGCTGTCGGTAGAGAAATGCTCCAAACTTTATACGAACGAAAATTTCCAGTAGGTGATGTTTATGCATTGGCATCAAAGTCTTCTATTGGAAAAGAAGTATCCTTTGGAGACGACAAGGTTTTAAAAGTTAGCTCAGTTGATAGTTTTGATTTTCAAAAAGCTGACATTGCCCTTTTTTCAGCAGGATCAGAAACTGCAAAAAAATTTGCTCCTGTTGCTGGAAAGAAGGGCTGTATTGTAATAGACAATTCCTCATGTTTTCGGATGGACGAAGATGTACCGTTAATTGTTCCTGAGGTAAATCCTGAAGCGGTATCTAAATTCAATAAAAAAAATATAATTGCCAACCCAAATTGTTCAACTATTCAGCTGGTGGTCGCGCTAAAACCGATCCATGACCGTTTTGAAATAACCAGGGTTGTCGTGTCAACCTATCAAGCAGTATCTGGGGCAGGGAAACCAGCAATGGATGAATTGTTTAATCAAACTAAAGGTGTCTTTGTACATGATCAAGCCACTCCAGAACAATTTACCAAAAAAATTGCTTTCAATGTAATTCCTCATATTGATGTTTTTATGGACGACGGTTTTACTAAAGAAGAGTGGAAAATGAGGGTCGAAACCAAAAAAATATTAGATCCAAATATTGACTTGGTTGCTCATTGCGTAAGAGTTCCCGTTTTCATAGGTCATAGTGAAGCAGTTTTTTTTGAATGTAAGAAGACGATTGAAGAAAAACAAGTCAGGAGCATTCTAAGAGATGCTGATGGAGTTACTGTGATTGATCATAGAGCAAATGAGGGTTATGTAACGCCAGATGAGGTTGCTGGTGAAGATGATGTTTATATTAGTAGGATTAGAAAAGACCCAACAGTTAAAAACGGCATGGTTTTCTGGTGTGTTGGGGATAATCTTCGTAAAGGTGCTGCCTTAAACACCGTGCAAATTGCTGAGCTTCTTGCTAGTAAAAAACTTAAAGGGAGTAAGCTTTAATGTCTTATAAAATATACTTTACAATAAGTAATTAATGGAATTCATTTGGATTTTATCTGCAATTTTTGCGGCAGCTTGTCAGACAGCTAGGTCTGCCTTTCAAAAAAATATGATTTCTAGGTTAGGTGATTATGGTGCTGCTTACATAAGGTTTTGCTATGCTTTGCCTTTTACAACATTAATTTGGTTTATTTGGATTAATATACCTGGAAATACAATTCCAAACTTGTCTACTTATGCCATCACATTATGTTTTTTGGGCTCAATTTTTCAGGTTTTATTTACTTATGTTTTAATGAAAGTTTTCTCTCATAAGAGCTTTGCTACTGGAATTGCATTTTCCAAAACAGAGGTAATATTAATAGCTTTTCTTGAAACGATCATATTGAGCGTAAACTTTTCTTTGCTGATAACAATTGGAATTATTCTTGGGGTAATATCTGTCTTGTTCTTATCTTATGCAAAGAAAGCAGAAAGTTTAATTGAAACACTTAATCTTTTGTTTAAATCAATCCTTTCGCTGGGTACCTTAATAGGACTTTTGTCCGGTCTTCTTTTGGCTGCATCTGTAGTAGCATTTAGGATGTCTATAATATCTGTAGAGGCTCCCCTACTAGACAAATCTTTGCTAATATCTGTTATAGCCATTATTTTGCAAACCATAATTGTAGGGTTGTATCTTTTCTTTTTTCAAAAAAAACAATTTTTAGCTGTTTTTAAATATTGGAAACCAAGTTTGCCTGCTGGCATATGTGGAACCGGGGCTACTTTTGGTTGGTTTGTTGCTTTTGGTCTTGCCACTGCTGCTGAGGTTAGAGCTGTAGGTCAAACTGAGTTGATATTCTCAGTTTTAATATCAATGATAATTTTTAAGGAAAAAATTAAAAAAACTGAATTATTTGGCATTATTCTCTTAGGAATTTCAATTTTGATTATTATTTATCAATAAAGTAGAAATTTTGTAATTTACCATTGAATTTTTTCTTTTATTAGTTCATTTATATTTCAATAAAGAAAGACAAATAAAAATGAATAGACAAAGACCGCTATCACCACATCTCCAAATTTATAAACCTCAATTAACTTCTATTCTTTCTATATTACATAGGGCTACAGGTATTGCGTTGTCTATGGGAAGTATAATTTTAGTTTTTTGGGTTATAGCATTAACGCTTGGTGATACAACCTATACATTATACTTAAACATAATTAATAACTGGTTTGGCAAGCTTATTCTTTTTGGATTTACTTTTGCTCTATTTTATCACTTGAGTAACGGTATTAGGCATCTTTTCTGGGATGCTGGATATGGTTATGATTTGAAACAGGCTTATATGTCTGGCTCTTTAGTGATCTTTTTTTCACTAACATTAACCATTTTAACGTGGATATTAGTTTTTTTAAGATGAGCATTTATAATTGGATAAATTATCACTCAAAATTTTAACAAGGCAAAAGACATGAGCTCAATAAAATCACCTGGTGTTGGTCACTGGAAATTGCAAAGAATATCAGCTATTGCTATGATACCTTTGGTAGCGTGGTTCGTGCCCTCTTTGCTGTTTTCTTTAACTGGCAACTATACTGAAGCACTTGCATGGTTTCAGAGCCCTTTCAATGCTACAGGTTTATTTTTGCTATTCATTACTTTATTTTTTCACGCGTCATTAGGTTTGCAGGTTGTAATAGAGGACTATATTCATAATGAGGGGTTGAAAATAGCATCTTTAATACTTATAAAATTATTATCCGTTCTTTTAGGCGTTCTATCGTTGTTGTGTGTCCTAAAAATTTACTTATCTTAGAGAAAGAAAATTATGTCTGAATATGAAATTGTTGATCATGAACATGATGTGGTAGTTGTTGGTGCGGGAGGTGCTGGACTTAGAGCAACTCTTGGAATGGTTTCGGGTGGGCTTAAAACCGCTTGTATAACTAAAGTTTTTCCAACTAGAAGTCACACCGTTGCGGCTCAAGGTGGAATTGGTGCTGCTCTAAACAACATGGGTGAAAACGATAGTTGGCAATTTCATATGTACGATACTATCAAGGGATCTGACTGGCTTGGTGATCAAGATGCCATAGAATATATGTGTAAAGAAGCTATCCCATCTGTAACAGAATTAGAGAATTTTGGTGTCCCTTTCTCAAGGACAGAAGATGGAGAAGTGTACCAAAGGCCTTTTGGTGGTCATACACTAGACTATGGAAAGAAAATGGCTAGAAGGGCATGTGCGGCTGCTGATAGAACTGGGCATGCAATTCTCCACACCCTTTATCAACAGTGTTTGAAACATAAAGCAGAATTCTTTGTTGAATACATAGCTCTTGATCTTCTGATGGATGACAATGGAGCATGTGTCGGGGTTTTAGCCTTGTGTATGGATGATGGGAAAATTCATAGATTTAGAGGTCATCAAACTGTTTTGGCAACAGGTGGTTATGGTAGAGTATACTTTTCTTGTACCTCTGCCCACACATGTACTGGTGACGGTAATGCCATGGTTCTGAGAGCAGGCCTTCCACTTCAAGATATGGAATTTGTACAATTTCATCCAACAGGTGTTTATGGTGCAGGTGTTCTTATAACTGAGGGATCTAGGGGTGAGGGTGGATACCTTACAAACTCCGAAGGTGAAAGATTTATGGAAAGGTATGCGCCTACCGCTAAAGATCTTGCTAGTAGAGACGTGGTTTCTAGATCCATGACAATTGAAATCAATGAAGGTAGAGGTGTTGGTCCTAACAAAGACCATATTTTCATGCATCTAGAACATATTGATCCTGCTACTTTACAAATGAGGCTACCAGGTATTAGTGAAACTGCTAAAATATTTTGCGGAGTTGATGTAACTAAGGAACCAATACCAGTATTGCCAACAGTTCACTATAATATGGGTGGCATTCCAACAAATTATCATGGTGAGGTTGTCACAAGAAGAGGCAAAGATCAAAATGCTGTTGTGTCAGGATTGATGGCGATTGGCGAAGCCGCTTGTGTGTCTGTACATGGAGCAAATAGGCTAGGTACAAATTCTTTGCTAGATATTGTGGTTTTTGGTCGTGCTGCTGCACAGAGAGCTCTCAAAACTGTTGAAAAAGGCAGTGCTCACGCACCTCTTCCAAAAAGAGTTACAGACAAGATATTAGCAAGGCTCGATAAAGTTAGATATTCTAAGGGTGATGTTTCGGTAGGTGAAGTTAGAAACTCAATGCAAAACGCAATGCAAAAACACGCTGCTGTTTTTAGATCAAACTCTTCTATGGAAGAAGGTGTTCAAAAAGTTAATACTATTTCAAAAGGAATGAGTAGTATCGGCATTAAGGATAGGTCAATGATCTTCAACACCGACCTGGTAGAAGCTCTAGAGTTAGATAATTTAATGCAACAAGCAATTGTAACCATGAAATCTGCAGAACAAAGAAAAGAGTCTCGTGGTGCACATTCACATGAAGATTTTCCTGAAAGAGACGATAAAAATTGGATGAAACACACTATAATGTGGCTAGATGAAAAAAATAAAACTAAACTAGATTATAGGGATGTTCATTTGAATACATTAACAAACGAAGTGGCATCCATACCTCCAGCCGCAAGAGTTTACTAATTTAGAGGAGAGTTATGTGGCTGAATTTGCCCTGCCTAAGAATTCAAAAATTGTTAAAGGTATTGATTACCCATTAAATGGTGATGCTCAAAACACTAGAAAAATTAATGTGTATAGATGGTCTCCTGATGATGATGAAAACCCGAGGATAGATAGTTATACAATTGATTTAGATCAATGCGGCCCTATGGTTCTTGATGCCTTAATAAAAATCAAACAAGAAATAGACTCTAGTTTAACTTTTAGAAGGTCATGTCGAGAGGGAATTTGTGGTTCTTGTTCCATGAATATAGATGGAACAAATACTCTTGCATGTTTAAAGTCCATTGAAGATGTTAAAGGTGATATAAATATTTATCCTTTGCCACATATGAAGGTTGTAAAGGACTTGGTTCCGGATCTTTCTAAAGCTTATGAGCAGTTAACATCTGTAAAACCGTGGTTGCAAAGTAAAACTGATCCAGAAAAAGGAAAGTCAAGAAAACAAACTCCTGAAGAACGAGAAAAAATAGACGGATTATGGGAATGTGTTCTTTGTTTTTCATGCTCAACCTCCTGTCCGTCATATTGGTGGAATGGAGACAAATACTTAGGGCCAGCTGTTCTGTTACAGGCGTATAGATGGATTGCAGATAGTAGAGATGAAAGCACAGAAGAGAGACTTGAGGATCTTGAAGACTCTTTCAAACTTTACCGTTGTCATACAATTATGAATTGTACTAAAACTTGTCCTAAGGGTTTAAATCCAGCTAAAGCAATTGGTGAGATAAAAAAACTCCAGCTCGAAAGAAAATAAAATTTCAAGTTTTTACGACTAATATTTTGAAAATAAATACAGAAAAGTCTCTTAGTCAAATAGCTTCTGATAAATCAATTATATTTGATGAGGGTCAGGAATATGTTAGTAAGTTTCTGGACAACTTGCTTAAACAATTAAACATTATTCAAAAAAAAAGTTTTGTTTCTAAATTTTTTACCAAAAGAAATAATAAAGATATAAAAGGTCTTTATCTTCACGGTGGTGTGGGAAGAGGCAAATCAATGATGATGGATTTGTTTTTTTACCAGGTAAAAATAAAAGAAAAAAGACGGCTACATTTTCATGATTTCATGAAGGAAGTTCATCAAAGAATTCTTGAAAAAAGAAAAATTGAAAAAAATAAGGACACCGTCCTTTCAGTTGGACAAGACTTAGCTAGGACGTCAAAATTACTCTGTTTTGATGAAATGGAAGTAAAAGATATTGCGGACGCAATGATTCTGTCGCGATTGTTTGAAGTGATGTTTGATGAGGGCATGATTTTAGTTACAACTTCTAATCAACCTCCTGACGGTTTATACAAAGATGGATTACATAGAGATAGGATTTTACCATTTTTAGAAAACTTAAAACAGAAAACTAATGTTGTTAAAATTCCAGAAGGAGAGGATTGGAGACAAAGGTCTCTTCATGGGAAAAAATACTGGATAAGTCCAGTTAATGCACAGAATAAGTTAAAACTTAATGAGGTGTTTAAGACACTTTCTCTTGGTTTTGAAATAATTTCAGAAAATGTTGAGGTTTCTGGAAGACAAATAAATATTCCTGAAGTTGCTGCGGGTGTTGCAAGGATTTGTTTTGATGATTTATGTAATAAACCACTCGCTGCATCAGATTATATTGAGATAGCCCTTAGATATAAAGGGTTAATAATAGATAACATTCCAAGTTTAAATGATAACCTTCGGAATGAGACTAGAAGATTCATTTGGCTTATAGATGCGCTTTATGATAAAGGCTGTTTCCTCATTGCAATTGCTAGTAAAGATTTTAAAGAAATTTATACTGGAGAACATTGGAAATTCGAATTTAAAAGAACAATATCAAGAATTACAGAAATGTCTCAATTTTAAAAGTTAATAACTTATATTCTGATCTTGATACCAGTGGAAAAAAAGTCTAAAAGATTATCCAAAACTTAACTTAAATTAATGATCAAATTCAATTAAAAAATTAATGGGAAAAACATATGCGAAATAAAATAGCCTTGGTTGGATCAGGGAATATTGGCGGAACTCTTGCGCACTTGGCTGCAATCAAAGAGCTTGGAGATGTAACTCTATTTGATATTGCAGAAGGTATTCCTCAAGGTAAGTCATTAGATCTTGCCCAATCAGGACCAGTTGAAGGTTTTGATAGTGAAATGGTCGGTACTAATGATTACAAAGATCTTAAAGATAGTGATGTTGTAATAGTAACCGCTGGCGTAGCAAGAAAACCAGGTATGAGTAGAGACGACTTGGTTGAAATAAACACCAAAGTAATGAAACAAGTTGGCCAAGGTATTAAAGAAAATTGTCCAAAAGCATTTGTTATTTGTATAACCAACCCACTGGATGCAATGGTTGGCGTGCTCCAAAGAGCCTCAGGTTTACCAACTAATATGGTTGTTGGAATGGCAGGTGTTTTAGACTCTGCTAGATTTAGACATTTTTTAGCAGAGGAATTTAATGTATCTGTAAGTGATGTAACAGCTTTTGTTCTTGGGGGCCATGGAGACACAATGGTTCCCCTAGCAAGATATTCTGCAGTTGCAGGTATTCCCGTTCCAGATTTAGTAAAAATGGGATGGAGCACTCAAGAAAAAATAGATCAGATTGTTCAGAGAACTAGAGACGGAGGAGCTGAAATAGTTGGTTTGCTCAAAACAGGCTCAGCTTTTTATGCTCCAGCTTCATCTGCAATAGAAATGGCTGAGTCATATTTAAGAGATAAGAAAAAATTATTACCGTGTGCGGCTTATGTTGATGGACATTATGGCTTAGATGGTTTGTATGTAGGTGTTCCTGTCATTATTGGTAAAAATGGAGTGGAAAGAATTGTAGAAATAAGTTTCACATCAGACGAAAAAGATATGTTTAACAACTCTGTCTCGGCTGTAAGACAACTAAATGATGTTGCATCAAAATTCGAAGCATCATAAGCTCTCAGAAGAAAGGTTTTAGTTTTGGATATTCATGAACATCAAGCAAAAGAGTTATTAAGGCGGTACGAAATCCCCACTCCGTTGGGGCATGTGGCATTTACCTTAGATGAGGCTGCTGACGCAGCTAAAAAACTACCTGGGCCTATATATGTTGTTAAAGCTCAAATTCATGCAGGTGGAAGAGGAAAAGCAGGTGGCGTTAAGGTAGTAAAAGATTTAGATGGAGTTAAAGAAGCTGCGGGATCAATTTTAGGAAAAAAATTAGTCACCCACCAAACTGGATCTGAGGGAAAATTAGTTCAAAGACTCTATATAGAAGATGGATGTAATATAGATTCAGAATACTATTTTTCAATGGTTGTAGATCGTGTAACTAGTAGAGTATCAGTAATTGTCTCTACTGAGGGTGGGATGGATATTGAGCAAGTTGCAAAAGACACTCCTGATAAAATATTATCTTTTAACATAGATCCTACAATTGGTTTTCAACCATTCCATTCTAGATTAATAGCTAACGAACTTAAACTACAAGGATCTAGTTTTAAGCAAGCAGGTAATTTTTTTAGTCAGTTGTACAAACTCTTTACCGAAAATGATGCCAGTTTATTAGAAATTAATCCTCTTGTTTTAACTGATGAAAATAACCTAATAGCTTTAGATGCAAAAATGTCTTTTGATAATAATTCATTGTTTAGACATTCTGATATAATGTCTTTGAGAGATGAAACAGAAGAGGATCCAGCTGAAATATTAGCAAGCAAATTTGATTTGGCTTACATAAAACTAGACGGCACTATAGGATGCTTAGTGAACGGTGCTGGCCTTGCAATGGCCACAATGGATATCATCAAACTTAAAGGAGCATCTCCAGCAAACTTTTTAGATGTAGGAGGTAGTGCCACAAAGGAAAAAGTTACAGAGGCATTCAAGATTATTTTATCAGACCCAGCTGTAGAAGGTATTTTGGTTAATATTTTTGGTGGTATAATGCGTTGCGATATTATTGCAAGCGGAGTAGTCGCAGCTGCTAAAGCTCTCTCATTATCAAAACCGTTAGTTGTAAGGTTGGCTGGGACAAATGTAGAAGAGGGAAAACAGATCCTAACAGACTCTGGATTAAAAATAATACCTGCAGATGATTTAGATGATGCAGCTATAAAAATTGTAAATGCTGTAAAAGGAGATTAATTTTATGTCTGTTTTGGTCAATAAAGATACAAAAGTTATTTGTCAGGGATTTACAGGAAGTCAGGGAACTTTTCATTCGGAGCAAGCTATTGCATATGGAACAAAGATGGTTGGAGGGGTTACACCAGGAAAGGGTGGGTCTACACATTTAAATCTTCCGGTTTTTAATACTGTTCAGGAGTGTGTCGAGGAGGTAAATCCAGATGCAACAGTAATATATGTCCCTCCTCCCTTTGCGGCTGATTCAATATTGGAAGCTATAGCTTCTAACATTCCACTCATAATATGTATTACTGAAGGCATACCAGTACAAGACATGATTAAGGTCAAACAATTTTTGAAACAGTCTAAGTCAAGGCTAATAGGACCTAACTGCCCAGGGGTAATCACACCTGGACAATGTAAAATTGGGATAATGCCTGGCCATATTCATACTCCTGGTAAAATTGGAATTGTCTCTAGGTCTGGTACCTTAACTTACGAGGCTGTTGCCCAAACCACAGCAGCTGGTTTAGGTCAATCTACTTGTATTGGTATTGGGGGTGACCCTATTAATGGAACAAATTTCATTGATTGTTTAGATATGTTTCTGAATGATGATCAGACGGAGGCTATTTTGATGATTGGTGAAATTGGTGGGAATGCAGAAGAAGAGGCAGCCCATTTTTTCAAAAACCATAAAATTAAAAAACCAATTGCAGGCTTTATTGCCGGAAAAACTGCTCCCCCTGGTAGAACTATGGGGCATGCAGGTGCAATCGTAAGTGGTGGAAGTGGTGGAGCAGACGCCAAAGTTAAAGTTATGAGTGAGTGTGGGTTTATTATGTCAGAATCTCCTTCTGGTCTTGGTGAGGCGGTTGTTAAAGCAATACAAGAATTTAAATAATTTGATTTAATTGATATTTTTTCTGTTTATTGTATTTTAAGCAGATACGACATTAAAAGGACCTTTACCATGGACGACCAAAGCTCTGATCAAAGCTTTCTTTCTGGTGCTAATGCTACCTTCATAAATGATTTGTATAAAGAATGGAAAGAGAACCCCAACTCAGTTCCTAAAGAATGGGATTTATGGTTTAAGACTAATGCTGACGATAAGTTGTTAGATGAGGGACCTACTTGGGCTAAAAAAAATAGTAGAGTAATAGGGGCAATTGATACTGTAGAGAGTGTTAAAGCGGTCGCTCGAGGAATTGCTGGGAAAGGTAATTTATCAGCTGTAGATTTAAGAGCGGCAACAACAGACTCAATTAGAGCCATTATGCTTATTAGAGCGTATAGAATAAATGGCCATCTTTTAGCAAATTTAGATCCACTTAACTTACAACAACAGAATATCCATCCAGAATTAGATCCAAAAACTTATGGGTTTAATGATGATGATTGGGATAGACCTATATTTATTGATTATGTTCTGGGTATGGAGTCAGCCACATTAAGACAAATTATGGAAATAGTTAAAGAAACTTATTGTGGTTCTATTGGAATAGAATTTATGCACGTTCAGGACCCAGCTCAAAAAGCATGGATCCAAGAAAGAATAGAATCTATTCGCAACGCCACAGAATTCACAAAAAGAGGTAAAAAGGCTATTTACGAACGGTTAGTTGGAGCAGAAACGTTCGAGCAATTTCTTCATAAAAAATATGCGGGAACTAAAAGGTTTGGTCTTGATGGTTCAGAATCAGTGGTGCCTGCTATAGAGCAAATTCTCAAGCGTGGCAGCCAGCTTGGAATGAAGGAAGTAGTGATAGCAATGGCTCATAGGGGCAGGCTAAATCTTTTATATAATATTTTAAATAAACCTTTTAGAGCGATAATTTCCGAGTTTTTAGGTAACCAATCTAATCCTGAAGAAGCTGGAGGCTCTGGCGATGTAAAATACCATATGGGAGCTTCTGCAGATAGGGAGTTTGATGGTAAAACTGTTCACCTTTCTTTGCAGGCTAACCCATCCCATTTGGAGGTAGTTGCACCCGTTGTAATTGGTAGAGTAAGAGCAAAGCAAAACCAACACAACGATACTAGTGATAGACTATCAGTATTAGGAATTGTGCTTCATGGAGATGCTGCTTTTGCAGGTCAAGGTATAGTGGCTGAAACTTTCGACTTTTCAGGCCTAAGAGGATATAGAACTGGTGGAACTATTCATATAGTTGTCAATAACCAAATAGGGTTTACGACTAGCCCTAATTATTCTCGTTCTAGTCCCTATTGTACTGATGTTGCTAAGATGGTGATGGCACCTATAATGCATATAAATGGTGATGATCCAGAAGCAGTAGTTCACGCATCTAGAATTGCAACTGAATTTAGGCAAAAATTTGCATGTGATGTAGTCTTAGATATTATAAGTTATAGACGCTATGGTCATAATGAAGGTGATGAGCCGGCCTTTACTCAACCAGTTATGTACAAAACTATAGGTTCTCACGATACTATAAGTAAAATTTATGCACAAAAGCTTATAAGTGAAGGTATATTAACCCAAAAAGAAGCTGCAGATGAAGTTGATAATCATAATAAATTCTTGGAAAAAGAGTTTATAGCTGGCTCTAGTTATAAACCTAATAAGGCAGACTGGTTAGAAGGACAGTGGTCAAACCTAAGAACTGCTCATGGTGATGCAAGAAGAGGTGAAACCTCAGTTTCAACAGAAACACTTAAAGAAATTGGAAAAGCAATTACTACTGTTCCGGAAGGTTTTCAAATAAATAAAAAATTATCAAGAATTATAGACGCACGAAAAAAAGCTATAGAAAGTGGCGAGGGAATTGACTGGTCAACAGCAGAGCATCTTGCATTTGGATCCTTGCTCCTAGAGGGACATCCCGTGAGACTGTCTGGTCAAGACAGTTGTAGGGGGACTTTCTCACAAAGACACTCCGTATTCATAGACCAAACTTCTGAAAACAGATACACCCCATTAAACAATATTAATCCAAAGCAAGAAACATTTGAAGTTATTGACTCTCCTTTGTCAGAAGCTTCAGTGCTTGGCTTTGAATACGGGTATTCCCTAACTGAACCCACTGCTTTAGTTATGTGGGAAGCGCAATTTGGGGACTTTGCTAATGGCGCTCAGGTAATTGTCGACCAGTTTATTTCTAGTGGTGAAGCAAAATGGTTAAGAATGTCTGGCTTGGTTATGCTTTTACCACATGGCTATGAAGGTCAGGGCCCAGAACATTCATCGGCAAGATTAGAAAGATATCTTCAATTATGTGGTGAAGATAACATGCAAGTGTTGAATTGTAGTACACCAGCAAACTATTTCCACGCTTTACGAAGGCAACTTAAGAGAGATTTTCGAAAACCGCTTATAATTATGACACCTAAGAGTTTGTTAAGACATAAAATGTGTGTTTCTAGTCTGTCTGACATGGCAGAGGAAACTGCTTTTAGGCGTATTATCAGAGATCCAAACACAAAACTTAAGGATAGTGATATTAAAAGAGTAGTTATTTGTTCAGGAAAAGTATTTTATAATTTGTTAGAAGAAAGAGAAAAAAGAAAAATTAAAAACATTCGAATTCTTAGACTAGAACAAATTTATCCTTTCCCTCATAAAACATTAAAAGAAATGCTGTCAAAAACTCCAAATGCTGAGGTTGTTTGGTGTCAAGAAGAACCAAAGAATATGGGCGCATGGTTTTTTGTAGATAGAAGAATAGAAGAAGTTCTAGTTGATACAAAAGCTAAGTTTACAAGGCCAATTTACGCTGGTAGATCAGAGGCTGCTTCCCCTGCAACAGGCTCTTTTTCAAGACATAACAAGGAGCAAAGTGATTTAGTTAATGATGCTCTAGAATTGTCTTCAATTAAAGCCAGTCGACACGCAGCGGAGTAGACTATTATATGAGCAACGAAATAAAGACTGATCTAAAATTAGCAATGCCATCTGCTGCAAAAATCATAGAAGAGAAAAATCTAGATATTAATAGCATTAATGGTACTGGTGTTGATGGTAGAGTAACAAAGGGTGATGTGCTTCTCTACTTGAATTCAGAAAATAATAGCAAACCAGAAAAAAATATTTCTAGTTCAATAAATAATGTTTTTAAAGGAAAGGAAAATGGTATGGATGTCGTAGTTCCAGTTTTAGGCGAGTCTGTCGTCGAGGCGACTGTATCTAAATGGATTAAAAAGCAAGGCGACTATGTTGAAGTTGATGACCCTATCATAGAACTAGAAACAGATAAGGTTACCTTAGAGGTCCCAGCTTCTGTTTCAGGAATATTAGAAAACACGCTGGTTTCTGAGGGGGACACAGTCGAAGTAGGAGCTCTGTTAGGGACAATAAATGCTGGAGAAAAACCAATTAAAAATAAAGAGGTTCCCAAAGATTTAAAATCTAAAAATGATAATAAAGAAAAAACAGAAGCATCAAATATTGAGGATAAACCTGTAAATAATGTTGTTGAGACCAGTCGAGATGAAACAAATGTAAACCTTGAAGAGAGAATACCTATGTCTCGTCTTCGTCAGGCCATAGCTAGAAGATTAAAAGAAGCTCAAAATACTGCAGCCATGTTGACCACTTACAATGAAGTAGATATGTCAGCTCTTATGGAAATGCGTAAAAATTACCAAGAAAGTTTTGAAAAGAAAAATGGCGTTAGGTTGGGCTATATGAGTTTTTTTGTTAAAGCATCAATTGATGCTTTAAACCAATTCCCAGCAGTCAATGCTGAGATAGACGGTAACGATATAATTTATAAGAATTATTATAATATAGGTGTGGCAGTTGGTACCTCTCAAGGTTTAGTTGTTCCTGTTTTAAAAAATGCAGATAAAATGTCCTTTGGAGAAACTGAATTAAATATTGCTGAGTTTGGGAAAAAGGCTAAAGATGGCAGTTTAGCAATATCTGACATGGCAGGTGGTACATTCACTATTTCAAACGGTGGCGTTTATGGATCATTGATGTCTTCACCAATTTTAAACCCGCCTCAATCTGGAATTTTAGGCATGCATAAAATCCAAAAAAGACCAGTAGTGATTGATGATAAAATTGAAATTAGGCCGATGATGTACTTGGCTTTATCATATGACCATAGAATTATTGACGGTCGAGAAGCTGTTTCATTTTTAGTTAGAATAAAAGAAATTATAGAAGACCCTCGACGCCTTGTTGTGGGAGCATAAATATTTATAGTAGGTAAAATATGTCTAATGATAAATTCGATCTTGTTGTAATTGGCTCCGGACCAGGTGGGTATGTGGCTTCAATTGTTGCTGCGCAAAAAGGTATGAAAGTCGCAAGCATAGAAAAGCGCGCTACTTTAGGAGGCACTTGTTTAAATGTAGGGTGTATACCGTCAAAGGCAATGCTATATGCATCTGAACAGTATGAAAACACTGTAAAAAAAAATGGTAATGAAGAGTGGGGTATAAATCATACTGGAGTAAGTCTTGATTTACAAAAGCTATTAAATAAAAAACTAGGTATAGTCGAAGAGTTAACTAAAGGAATAGATTTCTTATTTAAAAAGAATAAAGTTACTAAATTTGTTGGAACAGCAAAAATAATCTCATCAAACTTAATTGAAATAACTAATAATGGGAAAAAGGAAAAAATTTCTGCAGACAAAATCATAATAGCTACTGGATCTAGTTCAACTAGCCTTCCCAATATTGATGTTGATGAAAAAAGAATTGTTACGTCTACTGGAGCTTTAAATCTGAATGAGGTTCCTAAAAAGATGATTGTCATAGGCGCCGGTGTTATTGGCTTGGAAATGGGAACAGTGTGGAGAAGGCTTGGCTCAGACGTTGAGGTCATAGAGTATTTACCAAGAATTTTACCTGGAATGGATAATGAAGTAGCAGACAAGTTCCTGAAAATTATGCAGAAACAAGGTCTAGGCTTTAAGTTAAACCATGCAGTGGAAAGTGCAAAAATAGATAACAAAAAAGTCTTGTTGACTGTAAAGGATACGACTACAGGAGATAATAAAAAATTAGAAGCGGATGTTGTTTTGGTTGCTGTGGGTAGAAAGCCTAATACGGAAGGTTTAGGTTTAGACAGTCTAAATATGGAGATAGACAGAAACGGTTTTATTACCACTAATGAAAAATTCCAAACCTCTATTCCTAATATCTATGCTATCGGAGACGTAATAAGAGGGCCAATGTTGGCTCATAAGGCAGAAGAAGATGGTGTTGCAGCTGTTGAGATTATTAATGGTGAGGCTGGACATGTAGATTATAACTTAGTTCCTGGTATTGTTTACACCTCTCCGGAAGTTGCTGTAATTGGAAAAACTGAGGAAGAACTAAAAGAAAATCAAATACAATATAATAAAGGTGTATTTCCTCTTTCAGCAAATAGTAGGGCCAAAGCTATAAGTCATACTGAAGGCTTTGTGAAAATTTTATCAGATAAATCGACTGATAAAATTTTGGGAGCTCATATGATAGGTCATGAAGCAGGTACTGTCATTCATGAACTATCTATGGCGATGGGCTTTGGGGCTTCATCAGAGGATGTGGCTAGAATTTGTCACGGCCACCCTACTGTGAATGAGGCTATTAAAGAGGCTGCATTAGCAACATACTCCAAAGCTATACATTTTTAATTTGTTCCCATTTTACTATAAAATACTAAAATAATTACACCGGCAATTATGAAACCTAGTCCAATAAGAGCAATTAAATCAGGGATTTCTTTATATTTAAGGGCTCCCAATATTGTAATTGCAGAAATGCCCAGACCAGCCCATATCGAATAGGTTATTGCAATAGGTATTGTTTTCATTGCAAGCATCATGAAATAAAAAGCTGTTCCATAGCCAATGACAACATAAGTGCTTGGTATGATTTCTGTAAAATTGTTAGTGCTCTTTAAATATGTTGTTGCTATTACTTCTCCAATTATTGCTATTAAAAGATAAAAGTATCCCATGTAAGCTCCTATTTTGATCACCGAGATATTTATAATAATTGACTAAACTAAATACAATATGTGATTATTATGATTTTAGGGAAATGAAAAATGAATGAGATTAAGTCTACATCAGGTTATATTTCTAATGATAATTTCTATCAAGAAAGAAAGGATTTAGCTGCGGCTTTTAGATGGGCTGAGAGAACTAATTTGCATGAAGCTGTTGCTAATCATTTTAGTTTAGCGGTTAATTCTGAGGGTACAGAATTTTTAATGAACCCTAATATGTGGCACTTCTCAAGAATAAAAGCCTCTGATCTTTTACTATTAAACATAAATGATAAATCGGTATTAAAAAGAGAAAATCCACCTGATGCTACAGCTTGGGGATTGCACGGGGCTATTCATAAAATGTGTCCTCATGCAAGATGTATAATGCATGTACACTCAATATATGCGACCACTTTAGCCTCATTAGAAGATTGTATTCTTCCGCCAATAAACCAAGTGGCAGCTATGTTTTTTGGAAGGCAAGTAGTAGATAAAAATTATGGAGGATTGGCATTTGAAGAAGAGGGTCAGAGGTGTGCTAATTTACTATCAGATCCCCAAAAGCATACGTTTATAATGGGCAATCACGGTATATTAATTTTTGGTCAAAATGTAGCTGAAACTTTCAATAGACTATATTATTTTGAAAGAGCTGCGAAGGTATATGTTAACGCTCTTCAGTCAGGAAAAAAGCTAAGTATATTAGATGATGAAATAGCAGAAAAAACAGCGCAGGAGCTAGATAATGAAGAGTATCCTGCTCCTGCTGGAACAGCATTCCTTAGGGAAATAAAGTTAATATTGGATAATGAAAACTCTGACTACTGCAACTAACTATTTAATTTCTTATTAATGTAGACGCTGAGTAATGAAGCATCTTGTTCAGAGTATCCCGCTTCGACTGCTTCTTGAACGTAGTTTGTAGCACCTTTTATAACATAAAATTCTTTCTTAAGTTTATCCATTTCTTTAATCATTAGTTTCATGTCTTTTAAAGATGATGAGACGCTAAAGGATGAATTTAAGTTAGGTCTATTCTTATTACCATCAGAGATAGTTTTGGTTTTTAAGTGTGCTATTTTTGCAGCACCTGAGCTATCCATCAATATATCAAGGGATTTGTCAAAATCTATACCATTGTTAGTGGTAATAGACAAAGCCTCTCCTAAAGATTGCCAATAGATCATTAACGGAAGGTTAATAGCTAATTTCATAGCAGAACCCTTGCCAACATCGCCAAGGTACTCATACCTACGACATATTAATTTTAAAAGATCTTCTACTTTTATAAATGTATCGTAATTACCAGCAACTAATCCTAAAAGTTTTCCCTCTCTTGCTGGTTGAGTAGATCCACCAACAGGACATTCTATAAATTCTCCATTAGATAAATTAACTACTTTTTCTAATGATTGAATTTTATCAATACTTGTAGTGCTCATTTCAATAATTATTTTTCTGTCTAAGTTCATATTTTTTATACCCTTTGGGCTGTTATAAACGTAGTCTAGGGCATTATCGTCTCCCATTATTATTAAAATGACATCGCTAATATTGATTAACTCTTTTAAATCTCTAGTTGCTTTTGCACCCATTTCTGTAAGTTCTTTGGTTTTGCTTTTAGTCCTGTTCCATACAGCAACTGTTTGATTACATTCCAGTAATCTTTTAGTAATTTCTGATCCCATTTTACCAATTCCGCATACTCCGATTTTGAACATATAAAATTCTCCTTATTAGTGGTAAAAATGATAATTTTCTCTTGAAAATAGAATTGAAAGTTACCAATTAATCTATCAATGATAACAATAAAATAAGGGCCTTAAAATGTCTAATATGAATAATCAATTTGAAGCAGATACTGGGAAAATTTTGGATATAGTTATTAACTCGCTTTATTCAGAAAGAGAAATCTTCCTTCGTGAATTAATATCTAATGCTTCTGATGCCCTTGATAAAAGAAAATATCTTAGTTTAACAGATAAAAAAATAGCTAGTTCATCAGAGAACCCAGAAATTAAAATTGAAATCAACAATAAAGATAAGACCCTGACTATTTCAGATAATGGAATAGGTATGAATGAAGAGGACTTAAAATCATCCTTAGGTACAATTGCAAGATCAGGAACAAAAGCTTTCCTAGAACAAATTTCTAAAAACTCTAAAGATAAAAAAGCTGATATGTCTATGATAGGTCAGTTTGGTGTAGGTTTTTATGCTTCATTTATGGTTGCAGATAGCGTAGAAGTGTTATCCAAGAAAGCAGGTGAAGAACAGGCTTGGAGATGGTTATCTGATGGCAAAACTGGCTTTAATTTAGAAAAAGCTAATAAAGAAAATGCTGGCACATCAATAACCTTATCATTAAAGAAAGATGCAAAAGAATTCTTAGGTGAGACAAGAGTTCAGTTTATTGTAAGAAAATACTCAGATCATATATCCTACCCTGTTAATTTCTTAGAAATTGATAAAAAAAATGCTGAAACAAAGACATTAAATGAAGCCTCTGCTTTGTGGACTAGGCCTTCTAAAGATATTACAGAAGAGCAGTATCAAGAATTCTTTTCACATATTGGAGCAGGTTATGGAAAACCTCTTCTTACAATGCATAATAATACAGAAGGTACTATAAGTTACACCAACTTAATTTGTATTCCATCAACAAGACCATTCGATTTATTCAATCCTGATAGAAAATCTTCTTTGAAATTATATATTAATAGAGTTTTTATTACTGACAAGTGTGATGCTTTAATTCCCAGTTATTTAAGATTTGTTAAAGGTTTAGTTGATACTCAAGACATTGATTTAAATGTTAGTAGAGAAATGTTGCAAAATAATCCTGCAGTAACAAAAATTAGCAAATCGTTGGTCGGTAAAATTTTACGAGAGCTTAAAAAAGTTAGTGAAAAAAATAAAGATGGATATAAAGACTTTTGGAAAGAATATGGAGCTGTTCTGAAAGAAGGCTTATATGAGGACTTGGAAAGAAAAGATGCTTTGCTAGATCTTTGTAGATTCACTACTAATGAGAATGAAGATCCAATTTCCTTAAATGAATATTTAGATAAATTGCCTGAAAATCAAAAAGATATTTATTACATTGCGGCTGAAACTAGTGCCCAAGCTCTTGCAAGTCCGCATTTAGAGGGTTTTAAATCTAAGAATATACCTGTGTTAATTATGACGGATGCAATTGACCAGTTTTGGCTACCGATGATTGGATCATTTAAAGAAAAGAAATTCACATCTATTACAAAAGGTCAAATCAATTTAGATGATTTAGGCTCTAATGCTGAAGATAATAAAACAAAAAATAAAGAAGAAAAAGAAAAGCAAGATAAGGATTTTGTTGATTTAATAGCCCAGATGAAGGTCGTTTTAGGTGATAAGATAAAAGATATTAGGCTTTCATCAAAATTAACTGATAGTCCGGTATGTTTGGTTGCTGACGATGGTGACATGGATATTGCAATGGAACACCTAATGGCTCAAAGAGATTCTAACTACAAGGGTGCTCCGAGAATATTAGAAATTAATGGTGACCACACTCTTATAAAAAATATGAAATCTTTACTTGATAAGAAAGAGAATAATGATTTAGTTAGTGATGCTGGTACTCTTCTGTTTGAACAAGCTAGATTATTGGAAGGGAAAATGCCAGACGACCCAGCTCAGTTCAGTAAAATAATGAATCAGTTCTTATTAAAAGCTATTCCAAATTAGTTTTTCTTTTATATAAAAAATAAAAGATAGTAACAGACAAACTTAATAGCCCGAATAGGACATTAAAGCGGATAGTTTCATCTACTGGAATTATAGTTATTATCCATGATAGATTTATTAACCCGATGGGCGCTGTTCCAATACAAGTAGCAAGGATGCCAAAGTTATTTCCTTTTGAAGTTGAAGAAGCTTTGTAAACTAAGGCTCCTTGCATAGTACTAAACCCAGATAAAAAAATGCCTCCAAAGGTTAGGCTTATAAACCCCATTAGTAAGCTAGGAGAGAAAGAAAATAGTAACATGCCTAAAAAAAACCCTGAAACTCCGGTTACAAAAATCACAGATAAGTATTTTTGAGGAGAAAGGTTCCCAATTATTAATGCCCCTATAAGCGCCCCAAATCCCTCTGATGAGGCAAGGATTCCAATATCAAACTCAGAAAGTGACAACTTTTCTCTTCCGAGAACAGGTATAAGAGATACAAGTGGAAATCCAAAAATATTAAAAATCAGTGTTGTCACTAAAACTAATCTAAGGCTAACAATGTTATAAGCGTTTTTCCCGGTTTTTAAAACTTCGTTTAACAAACCATGTGCCCAATGGTCTTTCATATTAGGATTAGCAGAGTTCTTAAAGTTAGAATGAAGTAATTTCTTTTGTTTTCTTTGAAATTTTAGAATTAAGCCCAAGGCTAAAATATACATTAAAAACTGTAAACAGAAAATTCCATCTAATCCTACAAAAGCATATAAAAAACCAGAAAATAGTGGTCCTATTAGCCTAGTTGCATTGTTTGAAAGAGTTTCCATAGCAAGCGAAGAGCTTAATAGGTTTTTTTCAATATGGTCAGCTAACACTCTCCTTCTTACAGCTAGATCAACGACCCATGTAATTCCATTAACAAAGGCAAGTATAAATGCAAAATAAACGTTAAATGTTTCAGTAAAAACAAGGACTATAGCGATCCCTGTGAAAATATTAGATGCTGCATAAATATTTCTTATTACTGAAATGGGCGATACCCTCTCAGATATGGTTCCTATAACTATACCTAAAAGGCTCATTGGCAACATTCGTGCAGCAAAAATTATTGTAACCAAAAAAGGTAACCCAAGCTCTTGAAGCGCATAAAGACTTAAAGCCAGAAACTCCATTGCTCTGGCAATTCCAGTCATACAGCCAGCACTCCAAAGGGTCCTGAAGTCTGGGTTTCTAAAGCATTTTTTTATCATTTAGTGATTTATTTTTTGGTGTACTTCTACAACGTTTCCTTCGGGATCCTGAAAAAAAACCTGATGCCACTCCTTAGCAAAAGTAGTCCCATAATCTGAAAAAGGAATACTATTTTGTTTTAGAATTTCAATGAATGAATTTATATTGTCTGTTCTAAATGCAATATGTCCTTGATCAACAGGATTTATAGTTTGCTTGTTTTTGAAAGCTACATTTAAATCGCGTTCGGCAAGGTGCATCTCAATTTTACCTTCTGTAACAAAATTTATTTTGCCACTATATCCACTTTCTGTTGTTTCTTCTGTTCTTGGAAAATTTTCTATTGGTATACTCTCCATTTTCAGGATGTTCTTATAGAAATTATTCATTTTATCTACGTCTTTTGATACAAAATTTATATGATGAAACTCTAATTTCATTTTTAAACCTCCAGGAAAATTCAGGTAAGTATATAATGCTCTGAAAATAATTATTATTATTTTATTTAAATAATCTAGTAATAAAAAATTTATTCAATATATATATATTATAAAATTAATTAAATTTAGAGTTCAAAAATGCCTGATACTACCATACATTCAGAAAAATTAGATAATCAAGATGACATGATATCAGAGGTTAGGGAGTCCGTCTCAAAACTCTGTGGAGATTATCCTGGTGAATATTGGAGAAAACTTGATAGAGAACAAGGTTACCCAACAGAATTTGTAAAGGCTTTGACTGATGCTGGCTTTTTAGGTGCTCTCATTCCTGAAGAATATGGTGGAGTTGGATTAGGGATGGTTGCTGCTTCAGTAATTCTTGAAGAGATACATCATCAAGGATGTAATGCTGCCGCGTGTCACGCTCAGATGTATACTATGGGTACAGTACTGAGGCATGGATCCGATGAACAAAAGAAAGAATACTTACCCAAAATTGCAGATGGATCTCTAAGATTGCAAGCATTTGGAGTAACCGAGCCTACAAGTGGTACTGATACCACAAGTTTAAGAACTGTAGCTGTCCGTGACGGTGATGATTACGTAATCAATGGTCAAAAAATATGGACAAGTAGAGCAGAACATTCTGATTTAATGCTATTATTAGCAAGGACAACTCCCCTAAACCAGGTTAATAAAAAAACAGAAGGTTTGTCAGTATTTCTTTTAGATATGAGAAAAGCAAAAGGTAATGGACTTACTATTCGTCCAATAAGAACTATGATGAACCATTCAACGACTGAAGTGTTTTTTGACAACTTAAGAATACCTGCTTCTAGTCTTGTTGGGGAAGAAAATAAAGGTTTTAGATATATTTTATCTGGAATGAATGCAGAAAGAATTTTAATTGCAGCTGAATGTATTGGCGATGCAAAATGGTTTACTAAAAAATCTACAGATTATGCTAATGATAGAAATATTTTTGGAAGGGCTATTGGTAAAAATCAGGGTATTCAGTTCCCGATTGCAAGAGCATACGCTCAAATGAGAGCTGCTGAGTTAATGGTTTATCATGCTGCAAAGTTATATGAGGCCGGAAAGCCTATTGGTGAAGAAGCCAATACTGCAAAATTACTTGCTGCGGATGCTTCGTGGGCAGCTGCAGAGGCATGTGTTCAAACACATGGAGGTTTTGGTTTTGCAGAAGAGTATGATGTGGAAAGAAAATTTAGAGAGGCTAGACTTTATCAAGTTGCTCCAATATCTACAAATTTGATATTATCATATTTGGCAGAGCATGTGCTAGGGATGCCCAGATCTTATTGATTATTTGTTATTTTGTGGTTTAAAATCATTAGCTTCCCACCTTAAGATATTACTAGTGTTAATGTTAGCTAAAAACTCAAATCCATCGGTTTTATTTTTAATCTCGTCTGCTAATTTTTTTGATTTTGGGTCGACTGATACAGAATTAATAATTACCCAACTTTCTCCTTTAGCATCAGGATTAACGGATGATATTGATAAAATTAATCCTTCTTTTGTTTTATAGGAAAGTGTTGGCAACTCATCTGAGTAATTTTTTAAAGATTTTTTAACGTCATAAAAATAAAAACTTTCTATAACATCTCTAACATCTTTCAATTTCTCTTCATCAGGCTTAAAGCTAAGTGTTTGTGGATAAGTAAGTTTTAATGAGTTTTTAATATCTTCAATTTCAAAAATTTTATCCTTTTTTATTAAACTTGCCTTAACAAAACTTTCGTTTTTAATCGTAAAAAGGAGGCTTTCAAACCAGTCTGATTTACCCCCAGGCATTCTTATAGCACCCTTTAGAAGGTAACTTTGGTTTTGCCCACTCATTCTTGCAAATTGACCTCCACTAAGACCTCCAACACTTGGATCAGTTTTCCCGAAGAGAATTGATGAAAAAATTGTTCCATCACTTTTTTTCAAAGTTATTTTTGTAGCAAAACCTTCACTTTCGTCCTCACTCTTATTAAGTTCGGGTGATTTTAAATTAAGGTCTTTATGTCGGTCTGGATTGTTAGTTTTACTTTCCTCGATCCTAAGCAAAGATAAACTTGTTATTAAGTTTTCCCACATACCCTTTTTTAATGGGTAACCGGATTCTGAAATATAACTGCTGCCTTTTTTTACTAGATCAATATTATTTTCAAAAGATTCAATTGAAATAACATTTATATCATTTATATTTTGTGTAAAATTATTTAGAAAAATTTCACCCCTATCCTTAAAATTATAATTCTGAGTATTTAAATTAATTGAAATAGCAGCTGATATTGCAAATAAAATTGAAACAAATATCAAAATTATAAATTTTTTATTAGTCATCCTTCTATCCATCTAAATTACTAATAGGAACTTTTTCTTTTTCTTCTTAATGAAATAATTAATGAAATAGTCGCAAATATAATTGGTAAAATTGCTACGTTTATTGATATAACCCACTTTTTTAATGACTCAACATCCCTTCTCAAGTCAAATTTAACATTCCTTAACTGAGATCTTGTGGCCATCATTTCAGCTTTAAAACCATCAATTGCTTTAATCGTTTCTGGAGATAATACATCAGAATTTTTATCGTTATTCTGAGTTAAGGTTCTTATTTTATCTTCCATACCCTCTAACTTTTTGGCAAGCCTTTGCTCCTCTACAAGGAATTTTTCTTCCGCTATTTTTTCTAAGGCGATTATCTTTTCAAATGGTCTCCACGAAGTACTTTTACCTCTCAGATCAGATAAAGCATTTCCACCAACTAATTTTTCGACAACATTTAAAACAAAGTCTCCATTATTTGCAAATGCCCCTCTTTGAGTTAACCAGTTTCGATCCATTAACATGTCAGCATCTGTAACTAGCAATACATTTGATTTAGTTTTGGACTTCAATAGCTGTTTATCTTTTTTATTCTTTGTATCAGTAAAAGAAGATTTTAAATCTGCATTGATCCAGCCAGCCAGGGTGTAATTTTCATTATCCGGCTTTATATCAGGCAATAAGTCCCTCGGGTCACCCTCAGGGTTACCAGCTTTCTGAGCATCACCTACCCCTGATTTTTTACTACTTCTTATAATAGGTTCGAGGATGGGGTTTTCATTAGTGTCTTTAAGGGAACCTGCTGTTGTCATTACAATAGTGCTGAGATTAGAGAGCGTGCTATCGTTTTTGTTTAGACCATCACCTCTTATATTTAACCATGGGTAGTTTGTGACTTGTATGTCTCTTCCGTTAATTTTTCTTGCGATACGAAAGCCAAACTCAGAATCTAAAACAGCTTTCTTATTGTTAAATTCAATACCCCAAGTAGTTAGTAATTTCTTTAAATCTGATCTTGGGTTCATAGGAGGCATGCCTTGCTGGCGACTGAGTTCAGTTTCTGCATAGGGATCTAAAAAAATTAAAGTTGCACCACCATTGAGAACCCACTGATCAATCATGTAAAGAGTTTCATCTGAGAGAAATTTAGGATGGATTATCATTAGGACTTTTGTGTTTTTATTCAGCTCATTAGTTGTTTCATTCACCATCTCAACCTGAAACATCTCTTTCATTTGTTTTAAGATTTGTTGTTCAGGTTTACCTATTCTTGCATCAGAACTAAGGCCAAGATTATCTATAATACTTATTACAGGTTTTTCCGGTTGACTTAACTCTGCAATTAAACTTGTTAAATCATATTCAAGGAAAGTTTCTCTTTCTGGAGAAAACAAAGGAATATTTTTTTGACCATCTGTGGAATTAGTAGCCGCAAGTCCAAAATATAAAGAATCAGACATTTCGGTAGCATTAAATGGGTTTATGCCCATTCCAACCGCTCTGTCTTCAGCATCTGAAAATGGTTTTGGATCAATCTTTTCAATAGTTATTTTTCCGTTAGAAATGTTACTGTAAGTTTTTAAAATAGTTTCAACTCTGTTAGCATAGGTTGAAAATTGAGGAACATCCTTAATAAGATTGCTCGAGATAAATAATCGAAGATGAATTGGTTCTTTTAGGTTTTCTAAAAGTGATTTAGTGCCATTAGATAAGGAGTATAGCTTGTTCTCCGTGAAATCTATTCTGGAAGATCCAAGCATATTGTGAGTGATTATATTTACGCAAAAGAATATGATTACAGATAATAATATAGACAATTTTATGAGACTTTTGGCTTTAATTTTATTCAACAAACTCATTTTATCCTCAGTCGGCTTTTTTCATTTGGACAAGTTGTATGTTTATCCAAAGACACAAAATGATCATAGATATAAAGAATACAAGTGAGCTTAAGTCAAAAACACCCATTTGAATTCTGCTAAAGTGAGAAAGAAATGACATTGAACCAATTGTCTCTGTAATCCAAACTGGTGCCCACGAACGAACAACTGACAAGATGAGACTAAAGCCTGCCATTATTAAAATAAAACCGCTTATAGATGAAATAATAAATGCAATAACTTGGTTCTTAGTGAGAGTTGAAAGGCAAGATGTAAGTGCTAAGAAAGCACCAGCCATTAACCAACTTCCAATGTAAGAAATTAAAATTACACTATTATCAGGATTTCCTAGGTAATTGACTGTTATCCAAATTGGCATTGATAAAACAAGGGCTATTAGTGTAAATATCCAGCTAGCCAAAAATTTACCTACAACTAATTGTGTGTTTGTAACAGGTAGAGTGATTAATAACTCGATTGTGCCTGATCGTCTTTCTTCAGCCCACAAACGCATGCCTATTGCCGGCATTAATATTAAGAATAGCCATGGATGCCAAGTGAAGAAGGCAATTAAATCTGCTTGATCACGTTCAAAAAACCTACCTAAAAAGAATGTCATTCCAGAAGAAAGAGCTAAAAAAACTAATAAAAATATTGAAGCTAGAGGCGTTCTAAAATACCCCCGCAATTCCCTATCAAAAATAATAAAGACTTTGTTAAAATACGTATTCATTAATTATCCAATTTCATAACTATGATTTTCTTTGTGTAATTTTCCTAAATATCTCATCTAAACTAGGCTTTATAATAGAAGCCTCAACTATGTTAAGCTTATGCTTTTTTAATTGAGTTATAATTTTATTCAAATCTAGATTTTTTTCATCGCCTTGAATTAAAATTTTTGTTGATAATTTATCTTCGGACTCAAATTTAATGTTTTCGTTTTTAAGATCAGCTTTAATTTTTTTTGAAATTAAACTGTTTAGTTTACTAGAAACAATCACACATAATACATTTTTATCTTCAAGGTTTTTTCCAAGATTTTTTGGTTTTTCATTAGCTAGAAGTTTGCCGTTAGCAATAATCACAGCTCTGGAACAAACAGCTTCAACCTCTTCTAATATATGAGTTGAAATAACTATAGCCTTATTCTTTGATATAGTTTTTATTAAATTACGCATTTCGTGTTTTTGATTTGGATCCAATCCATCTGTTGGCTCATCAAGAATTAAGATATCTGGGTCGTGTATAAGAGCTTGTGCAATACCTACTCTTCTTTTAAAACCTTTAGACAGTGTCTCTATTGGACGGTCCCAAACATCTTTGAGGTTTATCTGATTAGCCATTTCCTCTAAGCGATTTTTTAGAATAATCTTGTCACTTATTCCTCTCATTTTACCTACAAAAGATAGAAAATCAGACACGATCATGTCTGAATATGATGGTGCGCCCTCAGGAAGGTATCCAATAAGTTGTTTTGCAAGTAATGGATACGATTTTAGATCAATATTATTTATTAGTATTTTACCACTGTCAGGCTCCAAGAAACCTGTTAACATTTTCATTGTTGTAGATTTCCCAGCTCCATTGGGGCCCAAGAATCCAACAACCTCTCCACGATTGACAGTTAAATCGATATTATCTACAGCAACGAAATCTCCGAATGACTTTTTTAGGTTGCTCGCGTCTATTAGTTTTGTAGACAAGACTTAATATCCTTTTAGAAGTATAAGAGTTTATTTTTGATATTTAGTTAGGTAATTTTAAAACAATAAAAATTCAAGATTTTTATAAATTTTTTTATAGTTACTAAACTTTGGCAGTAACTAACTTCATAAAAACTTATTAACTGCAGGAAGCTCTGGCTCCCCAAATTCATTTTCTAATGCTAAAGCAATTTCGACTGCTTTTTCATCCTCATTTTTATTACAGATTATCTGTAAGCCAATAGGTAAAAAGGAGTTCATATTTCTTTTTACAAATTTTTGAATAGGATACGTAATACCACATATGCCAAAAATATTTACAGGTTGAGTATTAGCCGATGCCAATAGACTTCTTCCATGTAACTCTTTCCCAATTTCAGCCTTGCTTACATCTAGAGGAAGCATCACAGTAGTTGGTGAGAGAAGGGCGTCGTATTTCTGAAAATATTTATTTGCAAGTTTTTCTAATTCTAGAACTCTTTGTTTTGCTCTTATGTAGTCGTGAGAAGAGACATCTAGCCCTAACTTAGCTCTGTTTCCAGTTACAGGATCCATTTTATCTACGTTATTTTTAAAGCGGTCAATTCCGAATGCACTAATTATTTCTGAACCAACTATTTTAGGAAATAACGTTGTTTTTTCATTGGCCTCCGGTATTGCAATTTCCTCAATGATGGCTCCTTTATTCTCTAGCTCTTTACAAATATTTTCATAAGCTTCACTGACTTCTGGATCCAGATCGAGTGTAAAAGGTTCTTTAAGCTTTCCAAAAGACAAGTTTTTTATATCTAAACTCTTTTTATAATTATTAGTATTATTATAAGTATCAAATATTAGTTTAGTATCCTTCACACTCCTGGCGATTGGCCCAGGTGTGTCTAATGTTGGAGAAAGTGGGAATATTCCATCTGTTGGCCATCGATTTTTTGTTGTCTTCAAGCCAATTATTCCATTCAATGATGCCGGAATTCTGACTGACCCTCCGGTATCTGTACCAATTGCAAAAGCTGCTAATCCAGATGCAACAGCAACTGCTGAACCACTACTGGAACCGCCAGGCATTCTATGGACTTTTTCGTCCCATGGGTTTCTTGGTGTGCCCCTGTGTTTATTCAAACCGGTGGCCCCCAGGGCAAATTCAACTGTATGAGTTTTTCCTAAAATTACACATCCTAATGATTTTAATTTTTTTACCAAACTTCCTTCAGGACCTGTAATATCATCAGAAATAATTTGAGAGCCATTAGTAGTTGGCATGCCCTCAACCGAGCAAATATCTTTAATCGCAATTGGGATACCCATTAAAGGGCCTAAATCAACACCACATTTTATAAGTTTATCAATTCCATCAGCCCACGAAAGAGCTTTTTCTTCGTTAATATATATATAAGCGTGCAGATGAGAGTTAAGGATATTAATGCGTTTATAATATATTTCAGTTAGCTCAAAACAAGTTATTGAACCATTTCTTAGTTTCGATCCTAACTCCTCAATACTTGATCCATTAAGTGGATCATCAGGTAATTTTAAATTAACATTTTTCATTTTAAATTCCTTATTTTTTAAATTGATCGTTCATAGATCCAAATATTCCTTTTAATCTGGGTGATGTAGAGCAGTCAGCTTCTAAAACCATTTTAGGTTCAACTGGAACGTGTATACCAGTGTAACGAACAGCTTCATATTTAGGATTAGACTTGAGTTGGACTTTTCTGTCAGATTTTAATCTCAATCTTGCGACCCCTTTTCTAAAAGGCACCTCTAAGTTTGTTCCTGGCACTGTGACAATAAAGCTGTCATCATCAACCGAGCACTTATTTATTAAGCTTATGGTTACAGAAATTACTTCGACAGGCTTAAAAGCTTTCTGGATATTAGGCATACCAAACCATAACATTAAGCCAATAACCGTTATCCCTAAAAGAAAAAAAGAAGTTTTGATAAAAAAACGCATTGATACCTTAAAATAAACATATTAGAGCTTATAGTATAATATCAACTTTAACCTAAATTTTTTTTGGGAAAAGATATTATTTTAAATGGAATTCTTTATTGGAATGAATGATGAGCGATGAATTTGATAGAATAAAAAGATTGCCACCTTATGTTTTTGCAGAAGTGAACAGGTTAAAAGCTGAATTAAGGGCTAAGGGAAAAGACATAATAGATTTTGGTATGGGTAATCCTGATATGCCAACACCAAAACACATTAGAGAAAAATTAAAAGAGACAGTAGAAAAACCTGGTACTGGAAGGTATTCATCTAGTAAGGGTATTCCAGGGTTAAGAAAAGCACAGGCAGCATATTATAAAAGACGTTTTAATGTAGATTTAGACCCTGAAAATGAAGTAATTGTTACTTTGGGTTCAAAAGAAGGATTAGCAAATTTAGCACAAGCAATAACATCTCCAGGAGATATCATCCTATCTCCTAATCCATCTTATCCAATACATCCATATGGGTTCATAATAGCTGGTGCTTCTCTAAGACATTTGCCCGCAATGGATGATGGTATATTTAATCCAGCGCTTTATTTGGAAAGACTAGAAAACTCTATTAAGGAGAGTGTCCCTGCACCAGTTGCTTTAATAGTTTCTTTCCCATCAAACCCAACAGCTCAAGTTGTAGATTTAGAATTTTATAAAGAATTAGTCCAAATTGCCCTTAAGTATGATGTTTATATATTGTCAGATTTAGCCTACGCAGAGATTTTTTATGATAACTTTAAGCCACCCTCAATTTTAGAGATTTCTCGAGCAAAAGAAATTGCCGTCGAATTTACATCAATGTCTAAAACCTATGCCATGGCCGGCTGGAGAATTGGCTTCGCAGTAGGTAATCCTAAATTAATTCATGCTTTAACTAGAATTAAGTCTTATCTGGATTATGGAGCCTTTACCCCTGTGCAGGTAGCTGCAGCTGCAGCGCTAAATGGACCTCAAAATTGTGTTGAAGAAATTAGAAATACTTACCAAAGAAGAAGGGATGTTTTAATAAATTCAATGGCAAGATCAGGATGGAATATTCCAAAACCACAAGCAAGCATGTTTGCATGGGCCCCTATTCCTGAAAAATATAAGGGAAAAGGCTCATTGGAATTTGCAAAAGAATTAATGCTTAAGGCTGATGTGGCAGTTGCCCCCGGTGTAGCCTTTGGCGAATATGGAGAAGGCTATGTAAGAGTTGGCTTGGTTGAAAATGAGCAAAGAATAAGACAAGCCGCCAAGAATATTAAAAAGTTACTACTATAATTTATAATTATAAATTTCTGTAATCTTTAGAAATAAAATTTAATATCGGAGTAAAATCGTTGACAGAAATTTTTGAGAAATTTGATAAAAGAGATTTTGGTAGACCAGGAAGGTCCAATGTCCTTAGCTCTAATGCAATGTTGGCTTGTTCTCATCCTACAGCATCATCGGTGGGAATTGAGATTTTAAAAAATGGAGGCAATGCAGTCGATGCTGCGATTGCTATGAACGCCGTTCTATGTATTGCTGAGCCACACATGACAGGAGTTGGTGGCGACTGTTTTGTGATGCTATCCGCTGACGGTAGTACAAATATTAAAGCCCTCAATGGTTCTGGTAAATCTTCTTCAAATGCTAGGGCGAGTAATCTTCGTGAAAAACAATTATCAGTGATTACTCCAGAAATGCCAGATGCTATTACAATACCAGGAGCTGTTGCAGCATGGAGTTTGCTTCATAATGAGCATGGTTATATGCCATGGAGAGAGCTATTTACTCCAGCCATCAAATTTGCAGCTGAAGGCATAAAAGTTCATGAGAGAGTGGCGCTTGATTGGTCAAAAAACGTACAAAAATTATCTTTGGATTCTGATACATCGAAGCTTTTCCTTAAAAACGGGAAATCATTTAATTTTATGGATGATTTTAAGAATGAAAACTTATCAGAAACTTTTAGGACAATTGCTCAAGAAGGCCGGAATGGTTTTTATCATGGGTGGGTTGCTAATGATATGTTTAAAAAACTTGAATCAATTGGGGGAAATCACACCCTAAAGGACTTTAGTAACACAACGGCCGAATGGGTAAAGCCAATTTATTCTGATTACAGAGGTTTTCGTGTCCATGAATGCCCTCCAAATGGCCAGGGTTTGGTTGCATTAATTATTTTATCAATTCTTGAAAAGTTTGATTTAAAAAATATGTCTAAAACTGACTACATGCATGTATTTTGTGAGGCTACAAAAATAGGCTATTTTCTAAGAGATGAGTATCTTGCAGACCCAGAACTAAACAAACTATCTGTTGATTATTTCCTAAATTCAAATTTGTTAGATCAATATGCGTCTACCATTGATATGAAAAAAGCAAAGATTTATAGTTTAAGTGATTTTCCAGATCATCCTGATACAATTTACCTTACTGTAAGAGATAAAAATGGAATGACGATTTCATTTATCAACTCTCTCTTTGACGCCTTTGGTAGTGGTGTTACAGCTCCTAAAAGTGGTGTTCTTTTTCATTGTAGAGGAAGAGCCTTTAATACTATTGAGGGTCATCCCAATGAGTTAAATCCAAATAAAAGGCCAGTGCATACCATAATCCCTGCTATGCTTTCAAAAAATAATAAATTGATAGGATCATTTGGTGTTATGGGTGGTCAATACCAAGCCGCTGGTCACGCTTATGTTTTATCTCAAATGATTGATTTTGGCTTAAACCCTCAACTTGCCCTAAATCATCCCCGTATTTTCCCAAATAATAATGTGTTAGATATTGAGGATGATTTTGACTTAAATTTAATAAATGAATTAAAGTCAAAAGGTCACCAAATTAATTATCCAGTACCTCCTATTGGTGGTGGTCAAATGATTTTAATACATGAAGAAAAGGATATGTTAATTGGTGCAAGTGATTGGCGTAAGGATGGTCTTGCAATAGGATATTAATCTATTTTTTTTTAATTTCTCGGTATGTGATTAAAAGACAAGAGCCAATAACAACTAAGCC
>VMBT01000238.1_pt1 | contig 36799 bp, 31 predicted proteins | sample 4404301 | NCBI WGS metagenome assembly VMBT01 (sample SAMN12238535, study PRJNA552566) | marine metagenome | isolation source: Coastal seawater | place: USA: coastal Georgia, Sapelo Island | collected 2008-08/2009-08
GTAACCAAAGTTACCGAAAGCCGACAAACAGTGAAGCTGACACTACATCATCGAGTTGCCTCTAGTAGCGCGATATGCAGAAGATGATCCATCGAAAGAACCAAACTGCCCACATATCTCTTCTGTGTTCCAAATTTTCAAATAGCGTTCCAAAGACACAAACCGGACCGTAGCGCATTAAAGTTTAGCGCTTACCGCCGATCCACACCTCTGAATTTTTTAAGCCAAAATAGTTATTTACTGTTCCAACCGAACCAACAAACGCCGAAACGTCGCCGGTGAAGGGGCTTCTAACCATTACTATCGTATCCCGCAACCCCTTTTTTAATAAAAAAAACAGTTTTTTTTTAAAATCTTAATACAAGCACATATTTCCCATATTTTTATGGTATTTTTTTAAGTAAAAATAATAATTTAAATTAAAAACCGTAAGAAATAATATAACTTATTTTATCGTAAGTTTTCTCTAAAGTTACGCATACCCTGTAATTAGTCATTCGTCTTAAAAAACCCACTATATATTGAGTCGAAGATTCTCAAAGGTGAGAGAACTTCTTTAGAAAATTAAAAATTCTTATCGTTTTAGTGAACAACAACATCATCAGGAGGAGCAACTCCTGATGTTCCAATCCGATCACCAACGATTAGACCATCCGATCCGGCCGCTATATAAACCGTGTCGTTATCATCAATATCTCCCGACAATAACATTTCAGCGATAGGGTTTTGTATTGCGTTCTGAATAACCCTTTTCAAAGGACGAGCACCAAAAACTGGATCATAACCTTCATTTGCCAACCAAGCTTTAGCGCCGACATCCAAATCAATTTGAATATTTCTAGACGCTAAGCGCTTTGATAATTTAGTGAGTTGAATATCAACGATTGCCGACATGTCTTCCCTAACCAATCTGTCAAAAACCAAGATCTCATCAAGTCGATTTAAAAATTCTGGGCGAAAATGAGCTCTGACAGCATCCATCACATCTCGCTTAGCTTCAGATGAATTTGAACCCTCAGGTAATTGACTAAGAGCTTGGGCTCCCAAATTAGATGTCAAAATAATAAGCGTTTGTTTGAAGTCCACAACACGACCATGGCTATCGGTAAGCATTCCATCATCCAGAACCTGGAGCAAAATATTAAAAACATCGGGGTGAGCTTTCTCAACCTCATCAAACAACACTACTTGATAAGGTCTACGTCTTACTGCTTCGGTTAGAACACCACCTTCGTCATACCCAACATAACCCGGAGGTGCCCCAATCAATCTTGCTACCGCATGCTTTTCCATGAATTCAGACATATCCACTCGCATCATTGCTGTTTCATCCTCAAACAAAAATTCTGCAACAGATTTAGTTAATTCAGTTTTTCCAACACCTGTTGGACCCAAAAATAAAAATGAACCAAGTGGCCTATTTTCATCATTTAATCCAGCACGCGCTCTACGCACTGCATTTGCAAGCGCACGAACAGCTTTTTTCTGACCAATTACTCTATTTTCCAGAGCCTCTTCCATACGGAGCAACTTATCGCGCTCACTTTCTAAAATTTTCGTTGTGGGTATGCCAGTCCAGCGCTCAACAACTGCAGCGATCTGATCAGGTCTTACAGTCTCCTCAACAATTTTACCTTCCGCTTCTTTATCTTCAGCACTCGATAATAGTTTTTCAAGCTGGGGAATTATGCTGTAAGATAATTCGCCCGCTTTGGCCAAGTCACCCAAACGTTTTGCTGCATCAAGATCAGAACGAGCTTTCTCTAATTGTTCTTTTAAATCACGTGCACTTGCTAATTCGTCTCTTTCTGCCTGCCATTTTGCAGTAAGTTCAGTACTCCTTTCCTGCAAACCAATCAGATCTTTTTCTAGAGATAAAAGCCTTTTCTTAGAAGCTGTGTCTTCTTCTAAGCGCAAGGCCTCTACCTCTATTTGCTTTTGTAGTATCTCTCTGTCTAAAGCATCAAGCTCCTCAGGCTTGCTATCTACTTGCATTCTTAACCGACTGGCCGCCTCATCTACAAGATCTATGGCTTTATCTGGTAAAAAACGATCTGTAATGTAGCGATTTGAGAGCGTTGCAGATGCAACCAAGCTAGCATCTGAAATTCGCACCCCGTGGTGTAATTCATATTTTTCCTTGATACCCCTTAATATAGAAATTGTATCTTCTACAGTTGGTTCTTGAACAAATACTGGCTGAAATCGCCGCGCCAAAGCGGCATCTTTTTCCACATATTTTCTATATTCATTGAGGGTGGTTGCGCCTATGCAGTGTAATTCACCACGAGCGAGTGCTGGTTTTATTAGGTTTGCTGCATCCATAGCCCCTTCTGTTTTTCCAGCGCCAACAAGGGTGTGCATTTCGTCAACAAACAAAATAACTTCGCCTGCTGCGGCAGAGATTTCAATTAAAATTGACTTTAATCTCTCTTCAAACTCGCCCCGATATTTGGTGCCAGCAATTAAAGCGCCCATATCAAGCGCCATTAATTTTTTGTTCCGCAAAGATTCTGGGACATCACCATTTACAATTCTCAAAGCCATGCCTTCAGCGATAGCTGTTTTTCCAACACCTGGCTCTCCAATCAAAACAGGATTATTTTTGGTTCTTCTGGAAAGTACTTGCATCGCGCGACGTATTTCCTCATCCCGGCCTATAATTGGATCAATTTTCCCTTCGCGGGCAGCTTGTGTCAGGTCTTGGGCATATTTATCCAAAGCTTGGTAGTTATCCTCTGCACTGGGGCTATCTGCTGTACGGCCTTTACGCATTGCGTCAATTGATTTGTTGATTTTTTGTGCACTTATCCCTTCTGAGAGCAACGCTTCTTTCGCACCAGATTTTACTATAGCAAGTGCCGTCAAAAGCCTTTCCGCAGCAACAAATTGATCACCGGCTTTCTGTGCAAGCGTTCCCGCCTCATCCAAAACTTTTAAAAAGGATGGATCCGCAAAAGGCTGTATGTTTCCCTTAACCTTAACTTGTTTTTTAAGGAGTCTGTGAAGGAAACTTGCTACTTCTTCTACACTTCCATCTGAATTGGATATTAAATTTGCGGCTAGACCTTGCTCGTCATCAATTAGCGCTTTCAGCAAATGTTCTGGCAAAAGCCTTTGATGGTTTTCACGAATTGCTACCGATTGAGCATTTTGAACGAAACCTTTTGCTCGTTCCGTGAACTTATTTAAGTCCATGGTGACTCTCCTTCTTGTTAAGCGCCTTCTCAAACACCTAAAATGCAGCGCGTCCAATTTGGCCTCGCATATGAAGTGGGAATGATGTTGATAAATTTCAAGATTAGGAACTCAGGAACATACGGATCAAAACCTTATTAAATATTTTAGCTATTTGCTTGACGTCAAAAAAGTTCACTGAAAAAAGCATGTAACAATACTCAAGATTCAGGAAAAAAATGTCAGATGATCGATTAATAGTTGCCTTGGATGTTCCAAATGTAATCGCCGGCATGGATATGGTCAGCAAGTTAGGTGAGACTGTATCTTTTTATAAGATTGGGCTTGGTATGTTAACTGGCGGTGGTCTTGCCCTAGCAGATGAATTAAAACAACAGCATGACAAGCGCATTTTTTTAGATCTCAAACTTTTTGATATCGGCGCGACAATTGAGGCAGCTGTAAAAGGTATAGCACAATACGATTTAGACTTTCTGACAGTGCACGGCGATCCGAACGTGGTAAAAGCTGCTAAAGAAGGTGCTGCCGGTTCAAAATTAAAAATTCTAGCTGTCACCATTTTAACTTCACTAGATCGAGAAGATTTGAACAGTAATCTATACAAATCTGGCAATATCAGTGACTTAGTTGTGGAAAGAGCTGAAAAAGCATTTCACGCGGGTGCAGATGGAGTCATTGCCTCTCCGCTTGAAAGTAAAAGTATTAGAAATTTAAACAGTGCTTCAGGAAAAATAATCGTTACACCTGGTGTCCGGCCTGAAGGTTCTGATTTAGGTGATCAGAAACGAGTATCCTCACCAAGTGATGCTATAAAAAATGGAGCAAATCATATTGTTGTAGGCCGGCCAGTAATTAAGTCTTCAAATCCTAAGCGTGCCGCAAAGGATATCTTAAACGAAATCAACCGCTAACAGCTTAGCCTTGACGAGCTTTAAAACGTCTTTGTGTTTTATTGATTACATAAACACGTCCACGGCGTCGTACAACGCGGCAGTCGCGATGGCGCTGCTTCAGCGAACGGAGTGAATTTTTAACCTTCATAAGGCTCTCCTTTTTTTCGCGGTGCACAAAAGCACCTTTAGTTTGCTCAAACGAGCTCAAATGGTGGGCGGTACTGGGATCGAACCAGTGACCCCTACGATGTCAACGTAGTGCTCTACCGCTGAGCTAACCGCCCAAACCGACGAACTAGCACCCCAACAAAAGGGGCGCGGGAATACCGCGCCGATAGGCGGTCTATAATATTACATTGATCAGACATCAAGAGCTTTTGCTTTATTATCTTTTAGGCTATCCTTTCATTATGAGCGACGCTTTTGCCGATATAAGACAACATAGTATAGTTGAACCACGATCATTAACATCTGGTGTTGTTTTCGCTTTGCCACATTCAGGGCGAGACTATGGAATGTCATTTTTGAGTCAATCAGTATTAGATGCTCAGTCGATTCGATCATCAGAGGATGCATTTTTAGATCAGTTATTAGATGGTATTGAAGATTATGGGGCACCAAAAATAATTGCGCATGCACCAAGAGCATTTATAGACCTAAACCGTTCAACTGACGAATTAGACCCTGCTTTAATAAGCGGTCTAAAAAACAATATCAGAAATCCTCGAATTTCATCTGGACTGGGAGTGATACCAAGAGTTGTTTCCCATGGAAAATCAATATACCGTGGCAAACTTAACTTAGAACAGGCAAAAGCAAGGATTGAACACTATTGGGAGCCTTATCACACTGATTTATCGAAACTTTTAAAAAGAGCCCAATCTATTTTTGGTCAAAGTTTACTGATAGATATGCATTCAATGCCACATGAGGCGGTATCAACGCAGTCATCAATTTTGAAGAGCCCAGAAATTGTTGTGGGAGACAGGTTTGGGATGTCGAGTGACCCTGAGTTCACAAATCGTGTTATTTCAATCTTGAAACAGCATAATTTCCGAGTTGCAAAAAACACACCTTTCGCTGGAGCATTTATAACTAAACACCATGGTAAAGTTAAAGAACGGATCCATGCTCTTCAACTAGAAATAGATCGCTCATTATACATGGATGAAGAGCAAATACAGCCACATTCAGGTCTTGAAGAATTAAAATCAAAACTATTCCCGGCGCTTATTCAAATTTCATCAATCATTTATAAATCAAATAAAATTGCCGCTGAATAATCAAAGAAGCGATCTGCCTTTTATGACCGCTTCCTCTCCATATTTCTCTCTAATTTGATCTGTTACTCGCTCAACTTTAATTCGATTAGTCGCACCTCCATCTAGCAGCTCTGGTTCACGCTCTGCTTGGCTTGCCAAGCAGAGACCAGATAAACCTGCTCCTACTAGTCTAAAAGGACCATTTGAAATCGACGCCTTTATTAAAGGACAAATCATACGGAAGAGAGCATCTGCCAAATTTGTTGGATCTCGCAAAGTTACTCGTCTTGTTATTAGTTTATGGTTTGATGTCTTTAGTTTTAGAATTGCGACTGAACCAGCTAGACCTTTGGACTTGGCCCTTGATGAAACTTTCTCACAAAGTCTCCATAAGTGAACCTCTAAAATGCGTAACTCACTCGTATTTTCAGATAAAGTTGTTTCATTAGAAATAGACTTTATTCGATCGTTATTTGAAACCAGCCGACTGTCTTGTCCCCTTGCTAAAAACCACAAACGCTCGCCCATAGCTCCAAATTTGTTTGCTAGATCTTTTCTATCCCATCTCAACAAATCAGAAAAAGTCCTGATACCAGATTTTTCTAATGATTTTTGGGTTGAGTTACCCACTCCCCAAATCAAACGAACGGATTGATCCTTTAAAAAGCTGCTAGTTTCCTGTTTACCAATTATTGAAAAACCATTTGGTTTGTTTTGATCAGAAGCTACCTTAGCCAAAAATTTATTATGCGAAAGCCCAATCGATCCTGTTAATCCCAAGTTACAGGTTATCCGCTCCATCAATTTTGCAAGCATTACAGCTGGTGGAACACCGTGTAATTTACGAGTGCCAGATAAATCCATGAAAGCTTCATCAAGCGATAAAGGTTCGACTAAGGGCGTGATATCATTCATCATTTCCCGGATCTGTTGGCTTATTGCAGCATAAACTTTCATCCGTGGCCTGATGACAACTGCGTCTGGACACTTTTCTAAAGCTTTAAACATAGGCATTGCTGACTTCACACCACGTATTCTTGCTATATAGCAAGCCGTCGAAACAACACCGCGTTTCCCACCTCCAATAATTACAGGTTTGTCTGCTAAATCTGGGTTATCTCGCTTTTCAACACTTGCATAGAAAGCGTCGCAATCCATATGGGCAATATTGAGATCAAACAATTCATTATGGGATACAACTAAAGGTGAACGGCAAATTGGACATCGCCCTTTTTCACTGAAAGTATTGAAACATTTTCTGCATAAAGCTGGCATATTTTAGTATCGCATAATGAAGATTAAAATTTTAAAGTTTCATTATTCGTTCCACCGGTTCACAATCGGATAACGCCTATCAAGCCAGAAAGCACGCTTGCTCAATCTGGTTCCTGGAGCGGACTGATAGCGTTTGTACTCATTTATAAATAAAAGCTTTTGGATACGTTTTGCATCCTCTTCACTGTATCCCTCATCTATGCAATCTTTAATTGTTCCATCGTCATCAACGAGAATTTTAAGTATCCCATCCAAAACAAAATAATCTGGCAAACTATCACTATCTTTTTGGTCGGGACGCAATTCAGCACTAGGCGGTTTTTCAATTATGTTAATCGGAATGATATTTGTCCCAGTGGCTTTCATCCAAGGCCGTTCATTTTCATTTCGCCATCTACATATGTCAAAAACTCGAGTTTTGTAGAGATCTTTTATTGGATTATAACCACCGGCCATATCTCCATAGATTGTAGCGTAGCCAACCGAAACTTCAGATTTATTACCCGTTGTTAAGAGCATCTCCCCAAATTTATTGGATATCGCCATTAACAAAACACCTCTCAACCTTGATTGAATATTTTCCTCCGTTAAATCAGGTTTTGTGCCCTTAAAAAGATCTGAAAGCGTGTTAGATATAGCCAAACGACTATCCTCTATCGAAAGATAATCGTATCGACATTTTAAATTTTTTGCTAATTCTAAAGCATCTTCAAGTGAAGTTTCACTCGTATATTCGGAAGGTAGCATAACAGCTCTCACAGCTTCCGGACCTAACGCATCGGCAGCTATAGTTGCTACGAGAGCACTATCGACACCACCGGACAGCCCTAAAACAACCTGCTCAAAACCTGCTTTTCTGCAATAATCCCTTAATCCGATAACCATAGCGAAATAGTCTGACTCCATAGCATCTAAAATGCGTGACTTCTTCCCCGTATCGGCTAACCAACCTTCCGCTGATTTTCTAAAAACACAAGTAGCAATACTTTCCTCAAATTGCGGCAACTGCAATACAAGTTCTCCACCTGGATTTAAAACAAAAGATCCACCATCAAAAACCTGATCATCTTGTCCTCCCACAAGGTTTAGATAAACTAAAGGCAATCCACTCTCTATTACCCTGGAGACCATTACATTCTGTCTAATTTCGGTTTTTCCCCTGTAGTATGGACTTCCATTTGGAACCAAGAGAGTTTGAGCTCCAGTTTCCGCAAGTGTTTCTACTATGTCCGTATGCCATGCATCTTCACAAATTGGGCTTCCTATTCGCATTTTCCCAATCTGAAATGGTCCATCCACGTTTCCTGATGAAAACAAACGCACCTCATCGAAAACTTCTTCATTCGGAAGATGATGTTTTTTAATAACAGCCTGTATTTTTCCATCCGCTAGAATGTAATAGGAATTATATAGTTTGTTGTCGTCATAAAATGGACCACCGATAGCAATTGCGGGACCCTGCGCACAGGCTTTAGCTATTTGGTCAATGGAACTAGTAGCAGCTTTCTGAAAAGCAGTTTTTAAAATTAAATCTTGCGGATTATATCCAGTTATAAACAGTTCCGGGAAAGCGATCAGGTCACTGCGCTGATCACGCGCTATTTCCCACGCTTCCATGACTTTCTGAGTATTCCCGCTTAGGTCTCCAACAGTTGCGTTAAGTTGGGCCAAAGAAATTTTAAATTCATCGCTCATGTTTAGTCCCTTACGGCTCAACACTTAGCAGAAATTTTATAGGTGGAAAGTTTTAACTATGTAAAAAGATTATTTCTACATTTCCTCGACCTCAACAACTCCATTCAAGCTTTTAATTGCTCCTCGGATTTGTGGGTTTATGGGAAAGCTTTCGCCTAAATCAATTTCAACTTCTCCAGGCAAGGAGGGATTTATAAGTCGTAAATATATCGGACCTTTAGCTCCAAGTTTAACTTGATCTTTAGATTGATCTAAAACAGAAGCAACTGAACTTATAGCGTTCTCATCATTTACAAATATTCGCATTCCTTCTGCATCAACATTTGAAATACCGGCATCCAAGGGACTAATTGATCTAGCCAACAACTTGATTTGATCGGACTCCAGAGAAGCTTCTGCTGTTAATAGAACCTTGGAACCAGTTTCTAAATATTCTCTGGATTTCTCCAAAACTTCTGAGAATAGTGTAGCCTCATACGACCCTGTTTTATCACTAAGTTGTAGGAACGCAAAACGGTTGCCTCGCGCTGATTTTCGTTCCTGCCGATTGGCTACTACTCCCGCCATTTTAGCAACAAAAGGGCCTGCCTTAGCTTTGCCAACTACTTCATCTAAGGTCAAAACTCCATTTCGTTTTAAAGCAGTAGCATAATCACCTAGAGGATGGTCAGATAGATAAAAACCAATAGCTATGTATTCCTCAGCCAGTCGTTCAGCTGGAAGCCAGTCTTGAAAGTCTTTGATCCGAGGCTCTGGTAAGTCATCCCCAGTTTCTCCAAAAAGCGAAACCTGGTTTGAAGATTTTTGTTCATGGACAGCCACAGAGTAGTTAACTAAATCCTCAAGAGATTCAAAGACTCTTTTCCTATTATTATCCAGTTCATCAAAAGCACCAGCTCTAACCAGCATTTCTAAAGGTCTTTTGCCTATTCGTTTTAGATCCACTCTTCGAGCAAAATCAAAAAGGGTTGAAAAAAGAGTTGAATTTCTAGCCTCTACAATCAGTTGCATAGCCTCAATCCCGACATTCTTTAGTGCGCCCAAGCCGTAAACCAAAGACCCATCAACAGCTGAAAATGTCGCAAAGGATTTGTTTATACAAGGAGCCACATATGGGAGGTCTAGTTCTTTTTTAACAACCTTCTCAAAATACGTTGCAAGTTTTTCTGTCAAATGAATATCGCAATTCATTACCCCAGCCATAAATTCTAGAGGGTGATTAGTTTTCAACCACGCAGTTTGATAGCTAACCACTGCATAAGCTGCTGCGTGTGATTTATTGAATCCATAGTTTGCAAATTTTTCTAGTAAATCAAAAATCTCAGAGGCTTTTTTTGTATCAACTCCATTTTCAGCAGAACCTTTTTCAAATTTTGGGCGCTCCGCATCCATCGCTTCCTTTATTTTTTTACCCATCGCTCTTCGAAGTAAGTCTGCTTCTCCCAAACTATAACCAGCCATCACCTGAGCAATTTGCATAACCTGCTCTTGGTACACAATTATGCCTTGAGTCTCTTCTAATATATCATCAATCAAAGGGTGTATTGACGTGCGCTCCCTCAAGCCATTTTTAACTTCACAATAGGCAGGGATATTTTCCATGGGCCCTGGGCGATATAAGGCAACCAAAGCCACAATATCTTCAATGCAGGTAGGTTTCATACGCTTAAGCGCATCCATCATGCCCTGACTTTCAACCTGAAAAACAGCATGGGTTTTAGCCGACGAATAAAGCTGATAAGTGGCTTCATCGTCCAAAGGAATAGCATTTATTTCATTTTCAGCACCACTTTGTGGGACATAAAGTTCTTGCCCGTCAGCGTTTACATGAAGAGCACGTCCAGATTTTAAAATTAGCTCCACAGCATTTTGAATAACTGTTAACGTTTTCAAGCCCAAAAAATCAAATTTGACCAATCCCGATTGCTCAACCCATTTCATATTATATTGAGTGGCCGGCATATCTGATTTTTGATCTTTATATAATGGTACTAATGAATCTAAAGGACGGTCACCTATTACTACACCAGCTGCATGGGTGGCGGCATTTCTTAGTAAGCCCTCGACTTCTTTTCCGTAATTAAGAAGCCTATCCACAACTTCCTCATTCCTCGCTTCTTCCTTGAGTCTTGGCTCTTCCTCAATTGCTTTTTCTATCGATAAAGGCTTTACACCTTCAACTGGGATCATCTTTGCAAGACGATCCACCTGTCCATATGGCATCTGCAAGACACGACCAATATCTCGAATAGCAGCTTTTGATAATAAAGCGCCGAAGGTAATTATTTGCCCAACACGATCATAACCGTATTTTTCTTGTACGTATCGTATAACCTCTTCCCTACGATCCATGCAAAAATCAATGTCAAAATCCGGCATTGAAACTCTGTCTGGATTCAAAAAACGTTCAAACAGTAAAGAATATCTGATTGGATCTAAATCAGTTATTGTCAGTGAGTAAGCCACTAAAGATCCCGCACCAGAGCCTCTACCTGGACCTACTGGTATTTTGTTTTTTTTAGCCCACTGGATAAAATCTGCCACAATCAAAAAATAGCCTGGGAAGCCCATATTTATAATAACATTTAATTCAAAATCTAATCGTTTTTGATACTCCTCAACTGAGACCGCGTGGGGTATTACCTGCAATCGTTTCTGTAATCCTTCATTGGCTTGACGACGCAGTTCAGCCACCTCATCGTCCGCAAATTTTGGTAAAATTGGATCACGGCATGAAACCATAAAGGAGCAGCGTTGAGCTATTTCTACCGTATTTTCAACCGCTTCAGGTAAATCTGCAAAAAGCGCCAGCATTTCCTTTGGATTTTTGAAATAATGTTGCCGTGTTAAACGCCTTCTTGGCTCCTGCTGATCGACATAAGCACCATCGGCTATACAGAGTAATGCGTCATGAGATTCAAATGCTTCCGGATTTAAAAAATGCACATCATTTGTGGCAACAATTGGGATGTCCATTTCGTAGGCAATTTGTAAAAAGATAGGCTCTGTTTTTTGCTCAAGAGTAGGTAATCCGCCCTCTTCAGGATGTCGCTGTAATTCGATATAGAACCGGTCATCAAATATTTCTAATAAGTTAGCGGCATAATCTGTTGCTTTATCTATCTGTCCTTCTTCAATCAATGAACCTATAGGTCCATCGGGACCTCCCGAGAGACATATTAAGTCATCAGAGTGATCTTTTAATTGAGTAAGATCTAATCTTGGGAAACCTCTCTTTTCTTCGTCGAGGTAGAGGCAAGAATTTAATTTCATTAAATTTTGATAGCCCCTTTCACTCTGAGCGATCAAAATAATTGGCGCAACTTTAGGAAGCGAGTCTCCAACTTTTGGATCTGTATATTGAATGTCTATCTGACAACCAATTATCGGCTGCACACCTTTACTGCTGGCAGAGACTGAAAATTCTAACGCGCAAAATAAATTATTTTTATCTGTTACCGCCACTGCAGGCATATCCGCTTCTATGCAAAGTTCAGGAAGAGATTTTAAACGAATTGCCCCCTGTAAAAGCGAGTATTCAGAATGAACTCGTAGGTGGACAAATTGGGCAGCCGAAGACATAGAATTTCCAGAAAATTAACTCTAACATTAGGTTTGCCCCAATTTTTATTTTTTAACAACGCGAATTTCTAAAAATTTGGACTTGAGCAAGAAATTAATGTCCGTAAAGTGAGAGTCTCTTAAAGTCGTTAACTGAAAGTTTATGGAGGAATGTCGCGTGGCCGAAGTTTTGCTGCAAATAGACGGCATATCCAAATCATTTCCCGGTGTAAAAGCTAACGATGAAGTAAGTTTTCAAATCAATTCAGGGGAAATACACGCACTACTGGGCGAAAACGGCGCAGGAAAATCAACGCTTGTAAAAATGATATACGGCTTAATGCAGCCAGACTCGGGAAATATGAAGCTGAGTTCAGAAAATTTCAGACCCTCAGAACCAAGCAAGGCTCGGCAAAGCGGTATAGCAATGGTCTTCCAACATTTTTCTTTATTTGATGCTTTAAATGTCGCTGAAAACATTGCTTTAGGAATGGAAAATCCACCAAAATTACAAGACTTGTCAGAAAAAATTGAGACTGTATCAAAATCCTACGGACTTCCATTGGACCCTAAAAGATTGGTTGGCCAATTATCAGCTGGTGAGCGTCAACGAGTAGAAATCATTCGATGCCTTCTCCAAAATCCTAAATTACTGATAATGGATGAGCCCACTTCTGTTTTGACACCTAATGAAGTCAAAACACTTTTTGAGACGCTCTTAAGGTTGAAGAGTGAAGGCAAATCAATCTTATACATCTCACACAAATTGGAAGAAATTCGCGAAATTTGTGATTATGCAACAATTCTTCGAGGCGGAAAAAAAGTTGGGTCCTGTATACCCAGAGACACCAGCGCAAAACAAATTGGAGAAATGATGGTTGGCAAATCTTTCTCCAACCCATCTAGAAAAACTCGAGCATTTGGCGAGGAATTATTAAAAGTTGCAAATCTTTCTGTTCGAACCAAAGACTTTTTTGGAACCCCATTATCAAACATAAATTTTTCTGTTCGTGTTGGTGAAATATTAGGAATTGGAGGCGTGGCAGGCAACGGTCAAGATGAGCTACTATCTGCGCTTTCTGGTGAAGAGAGAACAAATCCATCAACAATAAAAATGTTTGATCAACCTATTGGTAAATTAGCTCCAGATGAGCGCAGAGCTTTAGGGATGAGAGCGGCTCCAGAAGAGAGATTGGGTCATGCAGCTGCACCTGCAATGTCATTAATTGAAAACACGCTTATCACCTCCCACTCTGAAGATGTATTAAACCAATGGGGAATTATTAATTTTGATAATGTAAAAGAAAAAACAAAAGAGATTGTTTCTGAATTTGATGTCAGGACCCCAACTTTAGATAATTCAGCGGCTTCCTTATCAGGTGGCAATTTACAAAAATTTGTAATCGGCAGAGAAATTTTACAAAAACCACGCGTTTTCGTTGTTAATCAACCCACTTGGGGAGTTGATGCAGCAGCAGCCGCATTCATAAGGCAATCGATACTTAATTTAGCTTCCCATGACTCTGCTGTGGTTGTGATTAGCCAGGATTTGGACGAGCTTTTCGAAATTTGCGATACTTTCGCCGTTTTAACAAATGGCCGTATGTCAAAATCACACGATATACGCAGCTTATCATCAGAAGATGTAGGTCTATTAATGGGAGGATCTGATTTGGATCTTAAAAACCATGATACGGCTTGAGAAACGTCGAAGTATTTCTAAATTCTGGACAACCATAACGCCAGTTATTGCCGTTTTTTTAACCATGTTATTTGGTGGATTAATGTTTGGTCTCTTGCTGGGGGATCTTTCTTCAGCATTTGGCGCAATTAAATTAATATTCTGGGATCCTTTATTTGATGAAAATTTTGCCTCATATGCCAGACCTCAACTTCTTGTAAAAGCAGGGCCAATTATTCTAATTGCAATTGGACTTTCGATTGGTTTTAAAGCCGGCATATGGAACATAGGTGCTGAAGGACAATATATTTTGGGCGCGATCTTTGGTGCCTCTGTCGCCCTCAGTCTTTACCCTCAAGAAAGCGTATTTATTTTTCCAGCTATGATTTTAGCCGGAGCTTTGGGAGGCTTTATTTGGGCATTAATACCGGCTCTTTTAAAAGTATATTTTAAAACAAACGAAATTTTGGTTTCGTTAATGCTTGTATATGTTGCAGAAAACATTCTTGCTTCCGTCAGCCAAGGCCTTTTGCGAAATCCAGATGGCATGGGGTTTCCAGGAAGCAGAAATTTTCAAGATTACCCAAGCGCATACAATTCAGAAATAATTGCTAATTCTGGAATGCATTGGGGCGTGATTACAGCATTCTTGGCTGTAATATTTGTTTATTTTTTATTTCTTAAACATCAGAAAGGCTATGAAATAAGAATATCCGGTGAGGCGCCAAAAGCAGCTTACTTTGCTGGTATTAATCCATCAAAAACGATTATTTTTTGCATGGGGATGTCAGGCCTTCTTGCTGGCATGGCTGGTCTCTTTGAAGTAGCTGGCCCCGCTGGGCAAATCACAATTTCTTTTAATTCGGGATATGGTTTTACTGCAATTATTGTGGCGTTTTTGGGTCGCTTAAACCCTCTAGGTATCCTCTTAGCAGGCCTTCTAATGGCTCTAACTTATATTGGTGGTGAAATTGCACAACTTATGCTTGGATTGCCAGGAGCGTCAATTCAACTATTACAGGGAATGCTTCTCTTCTTTTTGTTAGCTACAGATATTTTTACCAATTACAGATTTAAATCCAGAGGTTCTTAAAATGGTGATTTTTGGTATAGACCTCGTGTTGCTCATTCCTGCGCTAATGATATCTGCAACACCTGTCCTACTCGCAGCTATTGGTGAAGCCGTTGTTGAAAAATCAGGCGTCTTAAATCTTGGAGTTGAAGGGATGATGATAACAGGTGCTGTCATCGGCTTCATTATCGCAGTCAATACCCAAGTACCCATATACGGCTTTTTTTGTGCGGCAGTTGCTGGTGCATTACTGTCGGTCATATTTGCATTGCTGACCCAATACACGATGTCCAATCAGGTTGCTACTGGTTTAGGTCTAACAATGGTGGGTCTTGGATTATCCGCATTGATTGGAAAACCTTACGAAGGAATAAAGAGCCCAACTTTAGCCAAAATTGAAATACCGATTCTTTCAGATATTCCAATATTAGGACCTATGATTTTTTCTCACGACGCTATCGTTTATTTTTCCATCTTCGTTGTTGCCCTGGTAGCTTTTGTTATTAACAAAACTCGAATTGGTTTAGTCCTAAGAGCTGTAGGAGAAAATCAGGAGGCCGCACATGCCCTGGGTTACAAGGTAATCAGGATACGGTTCATCGCAATTATGTTCGGAGGCGCAACAGCAGGAATTGGAGGCGCATACATTAGTTTAGCCCGTGTTCCACAGTGGACTGAAGGTATGACAGCAGGTGCAGGGTGGATTGCCCTTGCCCTTGTTGTATTTGCTAGTTGGAAACCCTGGCGAGTTCTCTTAGGTGCTTATCTTTTTGGCGGCATTACTGTTTTACAGCTCAATTTACAGGCAATAGGCGTAGCTATTCCAGTAGAAATTCTTTCAATGTCACCATATCTCGTGACAATAGTGGTTCTGGTAGGTATATCTCTATTTGGACATCACACCGCGCCTGGCTCGCTGGCGCGACCTTTCCACGCCTCGCAATGAGGCAAAAACATTAACAGGAGATTTCATGAAGTTTAAATCTGTACTAACAGGCGTGCTGCTCGCCTTTGGTCTCGGCACTGCGGCGGTTGCTGCAGATGTCAAAGTTGGTTTCGTATATGTTGGTCCGATTGGCGATGGCGGTTGGACATACGAACACGACAAAGGCCGATTAGCAGTAGAAAAGCATTTTGGCGACCGTGTTGAAACGATCTATCAAGAGAATGTTCCAGAAGGAGCAGACGCAGAGCGCGTTATGACTACTATGGCGATGCAGGGCGCTGATCTTATTTTCACAACTTCATTTGGATATATGGATCCAACGATCAATGTTGCGAAAAAATTCCCAAATGTGAAATTTGAACATGCAACCGGATATAAGCGGTCTGACAATGTTTCAACTTATTCAGCACGCTTCTACGAAGGCCGAGCTATACAAGGCCACATTGCTGGAAAGATGACAAAGACCAACAAAGTTGGCTATATAGCATCCTTTCCAATTCCAGAAGTTATTCGTGGGATCAATTCCGCTTACATTCATGCTAAAAAAGTAAATCCTGATATCGAGTTCAATATTATTTGGGTATATACTTGGTTCGATCCAGCAAAAGAAGCGGATGCAGCGAAGGCCCTAATAGACCAGGGCGCAGATGTTGTTTTACAACATACAGACTCTACAGCACCTCAAGCTGCTGCAAAAGAAGCTGGTAATGTAATCACATTTGGTCAAGCATCAGATATGGGCGAGTACGCCCCAATGCCAAGAGTTTCATCTATCATTGATGACTGGGCTCCATACTATATTGCACGTACCCAGGCTGTATTAGATGGCACTTGGGAGTCAGTGGACACTTGGGACGGTATCGGACCTGGTATGGTTGGAATCGGAGAAATCTCAGATGCTGTGCCTGCAGATGTAAAAGCTGAAGCTCTCGCAATGCGTGACGCTATTGCTAACGGAACCTATCATCCCTTTACTGGGCCAATTAAGAAACAAGACGGCTCAGATTGGTTAGCCGCTGGTGAAACATCCGACGACGGCACACTCCTAGGGATGAATTTCTACGTAGAAGGTATAACAGCAGAAGTTCCTAAATAAAAATTCAAACATGAGAGCCCCCTTGTGAAGGGGCTCTCATTTCACAATTGAGCAATCCAAATTGGCAGAAAAATTTGACATCGCTATAGTAGGAGGCGGAATTGCAGGTATTTCTGCTGCAGCAAGACTTTCAAAACACGCAAAAGTGGGGCTTTTTGAACAGGAAGATTTTATCGCCCATCACTCCTCGAGTCGTTCAGCCGCTGTTTTTATATCTGATTATGGTAATGATGATGTCTGTGAGCTTAATCTAATTACATTTGACGAACTTCAATCCAAATATCCAAACATTTTAAAGCAACGTGGTTTAATGTCTTTAGAGAAAGATGGTGAAATAGACCAATTCACAAATCACTCCAATAGTCTGGGGTTATCTAAAATTTCTCTTAATGAAGCCAAAGACAAAGCACCTATAATAAATTTACAATTTGTGAAGCAAGCTTCTTGGCGTGATGACGTTTATGATATTGACACAGACCTTTTAATCCAAACGTTGCGCAAGGAGTGTCTCAAAAATGGCGTTCAAATTCTTACTAATTTTCAGGTAAAAAAACTCGAAAGAGTAAACAAAAATTGGATTCTAAACTCACAATTTCAATCAGAAATTCTTATTAATGCAAGTGGTGCCTGGGCTGATAAAATCGCTCAACTTGCATCACTGAAACCTAAAAACATTCAACCATATAAAAGATCAATGGCGAGAGTTGAAATAGATACCGATCATGAAATAAATAACCTCCCTGTGTTATTTGGTAGCGATGATAGCTGGTATGCTAAACCAGATGCTGGGAGTATGATAGTTTCACCAGCTGACGTAAGTCCTTGTGAACCTCACGACGCCTGGGCAGATGACGAAGACATCGCTCTAGGGATTTATAATTTCGAAAGTATGGTAGAGCCAAAAGTAAAAAAATTAACATCAAATTGGGCAGGCTTAAGAAGTTTTGCACCCGATCAATCCTTAGTTATCGGCCCAGATCAAGATGAGCCAAACTTCTTTTGGCTCGCAGGACAAGGGGGATATGGGTTCCAAACGTGCCTTGCTGCGAGTCAAATTACCGAGGATATTTTATTTAATCGAAACCCACGAACTTCAAAAATTTTAATTGAGAAATTTTTGCCAGATCGCTTCACTTAAATTACTTTAAAAGAAGGTTTTTTATGTGATAAAAAGTAAACCAAAAAAATAAAAGAGTTGCAAATGTTTAGCATAGAACATGAATTTGACTGTACAGTCATTACGATACTTGACGAAGGAAGCAAGCAATTAACGGAAGATATTTCTGTGACAAATTTTGAAGAATGCACAACTTTAGAACAATATGATCCTATAAATGATCGTATTAATAAAATTACATTTTCAAACTCACAACTTGCAGATTTAGCAGCAGCAATTAAACTTCCCGAAGGTTTTTATTCCCGATCTACAAAAAGAAAAAAGATTTAAAATTTCTATTCATTATATGTAGCTACCAAGACCGTTTTAATTTTTGCATACGTGTCATCATAACCTAAAACTCTAACTAGAAATTTCAGCTTCAAGTAAAGTTACAGTAATGTTTCTCTTACATAAAATAGCGAATGTTCAAATGGTGGCTTGCAAAAAGCATTGAATCAAAATATACGCTCGAGCAACAGCGGTTTGCACTACGCACTCCACCGGAAAATTCACAGCGGGCCGCAGGCCCGTTTTTTTATGTTTGGAAAAATGACAAACGATTTGATTGCTAAATCAGCTATTGAAAAAAAGCTGTTGGAAATGATCAACCCTATCATCACAGATATGGGGTTTGAACTGGTTCGTTTGAGATTAATAAGCACTAAAGACATAACTTTACAGATAATGGCAGCCCGACCCAATGGTTTTATAAATGTTGATGAATGCGCTGAATTATCCACAGCCATAAGCGCTTTGCTTGATGTGGAGGATCCAATTATAGACGCTTACAGCCTTGAAGTCTCCAGCCCAGGTATTGATAGACCACTTACAAGAATAAAAGATTTTGAAGATTTTGAAGGATATGAAGCAAGATTGGAAACCGTTGAACTTATTGATGGCAGAAAAAGGTTTAAGGGTACTTTGGCTGGAATAAACGGTTCTGAGATACTGATAAATGTAGATGAAGGCACTATCGGATTAGAATTCGAATGGCTTGCTGAAGCCAAATTAGTATTAACCGATGAGTTAATTAAAGAAATGCTTAAACAAAGAAAAATGAACCAAAATTTTGATGAAAAAAAATTTGATACAATTGAAACCGAAAGGTTAGAGGAGATTGAATAATGGCTATTACTTCTGCAAATCAACTTGAGCTTTTACAAACAGCAGAAGCTGTTGCTCGAGAAAAAATGATTGATCCAAGTTTAGTTGTAGAAGCGATGGAAGAAAGCCTCGCACGCGCAGCCAAGTCTCGATATGGCGCTGAAATGGACATCCGAGTATCAATTGACAGGAAAACAGGAAGAGCCACGTTTACACGAGTTCGAACTGTAGTCACTGATGATGAAGTAGAAAATTATCAGGCAGAAATGACCGTTGAACAGGCTAAGCAATATATGGAGAACCCGGAAGTTGGCCAACAGTATATTGAAGAAATTCCACCTGTTGATATGGGCAGAATTGCAGCTCAGTCTGCTAAGCAAGTTATCTTACAAAAAGTTCGTGAGGCAGAAAGGGACCGTCAATACGAAGAGTTTCAAGATCGTGCCGGAACAATAATTAACGGTGTAGTCAAACGTGAAGAGTATGGAAATGTTGTTGTTGATGTAGGACGCGGTGAGGCTATTCTGAGACGAACTGAAAAAATTGGAAGGGAAAGCTACAGGCCAAATGATCGAATTCGCTGTTACATTAAAGACGTAAGAAGAGAGACCAGAGGTCCGCAAATATTTCTATCTAGAACAGACCCCATGTTCATGGCCGAACTATTTAAAATGGAAGTTCCAGAAATTTATGAGGGAATTATTGAAATTAAATCTGTGGCCCGAGACCCAGGATCTCGTGCAAAAATAGCAGTTTTCACTACTGATACAACAATTGATCCCGTAGGCGCCTGTGTTGGCATGCGAGGCAGCAGAGTTCAAGCTGTAGTCAATGAACTTCAGGGAGAAAAAATTGATATTATCCCTTGGAATGATGACCAACCAACATTTTTGGTGAATGCGCTTCAGCCAGCAGAGGTAAGTAAAGTTGTTCTAGACGAAGAGGCGGGCAAAATTGAAGTTGTTGTTCCGGAAGAGCAACTTTCTCTTGCTATAGGCCGTCGTGGACAAAATGTTCGGTTAGCAAGTCAATTAACAAATTTAGACATCGATATAATGACTGAGGCAGAGGAGAGTGCGCGAAGACAGAAAGAATTTGAAGAGCGGACACAGCTGTTTATTGAAACTCTGGATGTTGATGAGTTTTTTGCACAATTGTTGGTTTCCGAAGGTTTTGCCAATTTGGAGGAGGTTGCTTACGTAGAATTAGACGAGTTACTCGTTATAGACGGTGTTGACGAAGATACTGCTCAAGAACTTCAAGCACGTGCAAGAGAATATTTGGAAGAACAAGCAGCTAAAGCGTTAGAGCGCGCAAAAGAACTTGGAGTGGAAGAAAGTTTAATAAACTTTGAAGGTCTATCCCCCCAAATGCTTGAAGCCCTGGCAGAAGATGGGGTCAAAACCTTAGATGATTTCGCTACTTGTGCTGACTGGGAGCTTGCCGGAGGATGGACTACCGTTGACGGTGAAAGAGTAAAAGATGACGGCGTTCTTGAAAAGTTTGATGTAAGCCTAGAAGAGGCTCAAGACTTGGTAATGACCGCTCGTGTCATGCTGGGATGGGTTAATCCTGACGACTTAGCCCCGAGTGAAGAGGAAGCTGAAGAGTAAGCACCCAAATGAGTTCCGCTGAAGAAAAAATCAAAAGCTCAGAGCGAAAATGCATTGCAACAGGGCAAGTATTGTCAAAAACGCAATTAGTACGCTTTGTTTTAGGGCCCAGTAACAAGATCTGTCCTGATCCTGAAAATAAATTACCAGGAAGAGGCATTTGGGTAAAAGCTGATCTTTCAGCAATTAATAAAGCTGAGAAAAATAATTTGTTCTCTAGAGCTCTAAATCAAAGCACTGAATGTTTCGATAATTTAGCTGCGACAGTCGAAGATTTGATTGCAAAACGTATTATTAATCTTATCAGCTTATCTCGAAAATCCGGTCAATCTATATGCGGATATGAAAAGGTAAAAGATTGGCTTAAAAAAGATGTTGCAGAAGTCTTAATTCAATCCAGCGATGGTTCTAATCGGGAAAAATCAAGATTGAGGACACCAGATGGTGGAAATTACATTGGCTGGCTTAGTTCTAGTGAACTTGGAAAAGCCTTTGGAAGAGAAAATATCACCCACTGTGCACTAGCATCTGGTGGTTTAACTCAACGTATAGTAGAAGATGCTCAGCGCCTAAAAGGATTGCGCATCGTAAAAGATCAAAATTCTTGTCGAAAGGATGAATCGGCTAAATGAGCGATAATGATGGAAAAAAAACTTTAGGTGTCCGCAGCGGGCCAAGAGCTGGTAACGTTAAACAAAGCTTTAGTCATGGAAGATCTAAAAACGTTGTCGTTGAAACGAAGCGAAAGAGAATCGTTGTTCCAAAGGCAGGCACATCTAAAACTACTATTCAAACATCAAATAAAGAAGGCGCTAAAAACCTTTCTTCTGGAATTACCGACACAGAAATGGAGCGCAGATTAAAAGCTCTTCAAGCCGCCAAGGCAAGAGAAGCTGATGAAGTAGCTCAACGTGAAGCCAATGCAAAAGAACGAGAACAAGAACGAGAACAGAAACGCCTCGAACAAGAAAACAAGCAACGCGAATTAAAGAAGGCCGAAGAACTAGCAAATGAAAAAGCTGCAGAAGTTGAAGCTGCAAAAAAACAAGCAGAGGATCAGGCCAAGAGAGCAGCAATTGAAGCAAAAACCGCTACCAAATCAGATACTCCTCAACGAAGAGAATTTGGTGAGCAAAAAGGCCCGCGCCCCGCATCGCCAAGCTCACGCAAAAAAGATCGTGACGGAGATGAGAGATCATCTGGGCGTGGCCGCGGAGACGAAGGCAGACGATCTGGCAAACTAACACTGAGCCAAGCACTGGACGGCGGAGAACGTAGTCATCAAAAATCTATGGCTGCAATGAAACGTAAACAGGAGCGGGCCAGGCAAAAAGCATTGGGGCAAACCCAAGAGCGAGAGAAAATTGTCAGAGAAGTACAAGTTCCAGAAGCAATAATTGTTTCTGAACTCGCAAATCGCATGGCAGAGAGATCTGCAGAAGTTGTGAAATCATTAATGAAAATGGGAATGATGGTAACTCAAAACCAAGTCATTGATGCGGATACTGCTGAGCTAATAATTGAGGAATTTGGACATAAGATCGTTAGAGTTTCTGACTCTGATGTGGAAGATGCCATCACTGAAATTGAAGATAAGCCTGAAGATCTTAAGCCTCGACCACCGGTTATCACAATCATGGGACACGTAGATCATGGAAAAACTTCACTTTTAGATTCAATAAGGAATGCTAAAGTTGTTGCTGGTGAAGCGGGAGGAATAACTCAACACATTGGGGCATATCAGGTTAAGACAAAGGACGGAACAATCCTTTCATTTCTAGATACTCCAGGCCATGCAGCTTTCACATCAATGCGGTCAAGAGGAGCCCAGGTGACCGATATCGTAGTTTTGGTCGTCGCGGCGGATGACAGTGTGATGCCCCAAACAATCGAAGCAATAAATCATGCTAAAGCGGCGGAAGTGCCGATGATAGTTGCAATTAATAAGTGCGACAAACCAGAAGCAAACCCAGACAATGTACGAACCGAATTATTACAACATGAAGTTATCGTTGAGGCAATGTCTGGTGAAGTACAGGATGTTGAAGTTTCCGCAATTACCGGACAAGGCCTTGATGAATTATTAGAAGCAATTGCTTTGCAAGCTGAAATTCTAGAACTCAAAGCAAATTCAAAAAGAGCAGCCCATGGAGCAGTTATTGAAGCTCAGTTAGACGTTGGGCGTGGGCCTGTTGCTACTGTACTTGTTCAGAATGGAACACTTAATCAAGGCGATATATTTGTTGTAGGAGAGCAGTGGGGAAAAGTCCGCGCACTAATCAATGACAAGAGCGAGCGCGTTAAAGAAGCTGGACCTTCAGTACCTGTAGAAGTGCTTGGTTTAAACGGAACACCCGAAGCAGGCGACGTTTTAAATGTTGTTGAAACAGAAGCACAGGCTAGAGAAATTGCTGAATATCGTGAAAATGCCGCTAAAGAAAAGCGAGCTGCTGCCGGCGCGGGTACTTCTCTTGAACAACTTATGGCGAAAGCCAAAGAAGATGAAAACGTAACAGAGATGCCTATTCTTGTTAAAGCGGATGTTCAAGGATCAGCTGAAGCAATTGTGCAAGCTATGGAAAAAATTGGAAATGAAGAGGTAAGAGTTCGAGTTTTACATTATGGAGTAGGAGCAATAACAGATACAGACGTTGGTTTAGCTGAAGCTTCGGGAGCGCCAGTAATGGGCTTCAATGTAAGGGCAAATGCTTCTGCTCGGAATTCTGCAAATCAAAAAGGTGTTGAGATCCGTTATTACTCTATCATTTATGATTTAGTTGATGATGTAAAAGCAGCAGCATCAGGACTTCTTTCAGCAGAAATTCGAGAAAATTTTATAGGCTACTCCCAGATCAAAGAGGTGTTCAAAGTATCAGGAGTCGGAAAAGTTGCCGGATGCCTTGTTACGGAAGGGGTTGCAAGAAGAAGTGCTGGAGTTCGTTTGCTTCGTGACGATGTGGTTATACATGAAGGTACACTTAAAACACTCAAAAGGTTCAAAGATGAAGTTCCGGAAGTTCAATCTGGGCAAGAGTGTGGCATGGCTTTTGAGAATTATGAGGATATACGCCCTAACGACGTGATTGAAATTTTTGAACGTGAAGAAATTGCTAGAAAATTAGATTAACCTCAACTAACTAATAAATAAAAGATCAGACCCAATCTCGCAGAATAGCAATCAGGGGAATATCTGCTGGCGGCATGGGATAATTTTTAAGATCTTTGGAATAAACCCATTTTAACTCCTGTTTCTCTTTTGGTTTGATAATTCCTTCCCACTTTCGACAAATGAATAACGGCATTAATAAATGAAACTCTTCATAGGAATGGCTTGCAAACGTAAGTGGCGCAAGGCAACTGTTCCAAGTCTTAATATCCAATTCTTCCGATAGCTCTCGCACAAGGGCTTGTTCTGGTGTTTCACCAAATTCAACTTTACCACCCGGAAACTCCCATAAACCAGCCATGGATTTCCCAGAGGGTCGTTTTGCTATTAAAATTCTACCATCCTTATCCACCAAAGCGACTGCCGAAACCAAAACCGTTTTCATGAACGATAGTCCGCATTTATAAGTACGTAATCATTGGTAAAATCACATGTCCAAAAAGTAGTATTTGCTTTTCCAAGACCAATATCAACAGAGATTTTTATTTCCGAGTTTTTCATGTAAGATGCCCCAGCTCCTTCCGAATAACTTGAGGAAACCCAACCATTCTCCGCAACAAGTATATCTCCAAAATAGATTTTAAGTTTATCTCTTTCTGCCTCAGCACCAGACTTACCGATCGCCATAACAATTCTCCCCCAATTTGGGTCTTCGCCTGCTATTGCGGTTTTGACTAAAGGAGAATTAGCAATAGACTTTGCAAGTGTTTTTGCATCAGAACTAGTTTTTGCATTTAAAATGTTTATTTCAACAAATTTCGAGGCTCCCTCTCCATCTTTCACCACCTGATGCGCCAAATCAGTCATCAAACAGGTCAAAGCATCTAAAAAACCTTTGTGGTTTTTTTCTACGCGTATGCCCGATTTCCCTGTAGCGGCCATCAAAACGGTATCAGATGTTGAGGTATCGCCGTCGACTGAAATTGAATTAAAGGTTCGTTCATTTATTTCAGATAAATATGATTGCAAGACATTTTTTTTGATCAAAGCATCTGTAAAAATGTAAACCAACATTGTAGCCATATCTGGAGCAATCATACCCGAACCCTTGGCTATTCCTGCAATCAAAATCTCTCCCTCATCACTTTGAACCTTAGCTACAGATCCTTTAGGATAAGTATCAGTGGTCATAATAGCTTTTGCAGCCCCAATAATATTTTTCCCATCCTTATCGATTATCATTTGATCCAAGACACCAATTAATAGGCTATGAGGCATTTCCTCACCAATCACACCTGTTGAAGACGAGAAAACCCTCGACTGGGGAATCTGCAAACGATCGGATACCGCAGCAGTAATTGCATCGACGGAAACTTCTCCCCGGGAGCCAGTAAATGCATTAGCATTACCCGAATTTACAATTATTGCTGCTCCCATTGAGTTATCTTTTAGCCGTATTTTTTTTTCGCAATCAATTACGGCATAGGACCTAGTAGAAGACGATGTAAAAACACCCACAATTTCAGTACCAGGATCTAAAATTGCCAACATTACATCTGTCCGATCTTGATATTTAATTCCTGCGGCAGCCGTCGAAAACTCAACCCCATCAATTTCAGGTATATTAGGAAACTTAGCTGGAGCTAGAGGTGAAACCTTTTCTATTTTAGCCATACGGTATTCCCACAATTAATTTGTATCTTGTTAAGCATAATTTTTTTCATAATTTTTCTTATAAATTAATGATGTTTTTTGCGCTAGCGTTGACACTACATTGCGAGACCCTTAAATCGCTTAGTAGTAATGTGGAATAGTTTCCTAATTCCTAGTTTGAGTTTCCATATCAAGCAAGGACATTAAAAGAGTTAGTGCAAGTTATATAATTGGAGAAAAAATGCTGGGATTGGGAAAACTTGCAAGAGCAGCTTTTGGTACGTCAAACGATAGAAAAATAAAAAGCATTCAACCAATTGTTGATAAAATTAACTCGCTTGAAGGTCATTTTGAAAAACTCTCAGATAAGGATTTGATTGAAAAAACAAATGAATTTAAGGAGAGATTTAAAAATGGTGATACTTTAGACGCATTACTACCCGAAGCATTTGCCAACTGTCGCGAAGCAGCAAAACGCTCCCTTGGATTGCGTGCCTTTGACACTCAATTGATGGGTGGAATTTTTCTACATCAAGGCAACATTTCAGAAATGAAAACCGGAGAAGGTAAGACCCTTGTTGCTACCTTTCCCGCTTATTTAAATGCCTTAGCAGGCCGAGGAGTGCATATCGTAACAGTTAACGACTATTTGGCTAAGCGAGATGCGGAGTGGATGTCTAAGGTTTACGGATCGATCGGAATGACTACTGGTGTTGTTCATCCACAACAATCTGATGAAGAAAAACTATCAGCCTACAAGTGCGACATAACATATGCAACAAACAATGAACTGGGATTTGATTATCTTAGAGATAACATGAAAAGTGAAATCGATCAGATGAATCAAAAACATCATTATTTTGCAATTGTTGATGAAGTTGACAGCATTTTAATTGATGAAGCTCGAACTCCCCTCATAATATCGGGCCCTGCAGAGGATCGTAGTGAGCTTTATCAAACAATTGATAAATTAATACCCTCTTTGGAAGATGTTCATTTTACAATTGATGAGAAAACAAGAGCTGTATCTTTCACTGATGAAGGAAACGACTTTTTAGAAGAACTGTTGCAATCAGAAGGTATATTACCAGATGGTCAGTCTCTTTATGACCCGGAAAGCACGACCATAGTGCACCATGTGAACCAGGGGCTGCGAGCACATAAACTATTTACTAAAGATAAAGATTATATTGTCCGCTCTGACGAAGTAGTTCTTATTGATGAATTTACTGGGCGCATGATGCCGGGAAGGCGCCTTTCTGATGGCCTTCATCAAGCGATAGAGGCAAAAGAAAACTGCTCGATTCAATCAGAAAATGTGACTCTGGCAAGCGTCACATTTCAAAACTATTTTCGCTTGTATGATAAACTATCGGGTATGACAGGTACGGCAGCAACAGAAGCTGAAGAATTTAAAGAGATATATAAACTTGGCGTTGTAGAAGTACCTACAAATCGGCCAATCACGCGCGTAGATGAAGATGACAAAGTTTACCGAACGACAGCCGAAAAATACAAAGCTATAATTGAACAAATAAAAGAAGCTAATTCCAAAGGTCAGCCTGTATTGGTAGGAACAACCTCTATCGAAAAATCTGAACTTCTTTCAGATATGCTTAAAAAAGAAAAAGTGAAGCATAACGTTTTAAACGCCAGACAGCACGAGCAAGAAGCCCAAATTGTCGGTGATGCTGGAAAACTTAATGCTGTTACTATAGCCACAAATATGGCTGGACGTGGCACGGATATTCAGCTTGGTGGCAATGTTGAAATGAAAGTATTAGAGGCATTGGCTAAAAATCCGAATGAAGATCCTGAAAAACTTAGGTCACAAATTGAAGCATCGCATTCAGGAGAAAGAGACAAGGTTCTAGCAGCTGGGGGTTTATTTGTGCTGGCAACGGAGCGACACGAAAGCCGTCGGATTGATAATCAACTTCGTGGACGATCTGGACGCCAAGGAGACGCTGGGCGTTCATCATTTTTTCTAAGTCTCGAAGATGATTTAATGCGAATTTTTGGATCTGAAAGATTAGATAAAGTCCTTTCAACACTCGGTATGGAGGAAGGTGAGGCCATCGTTCATCCATGGGTCAACAAATCACTAGAAAGAGCTCAGGCAAAGGTTGAGGGACGAAATTTCGATATAAGAAAACAGCTATTAAAGTTCGACGATGTGATGAACGATCAAAGAAAAGCTATTTTTGAGCAGCGCCTCGAGATTTTAAATTCAACTGAAATTGGCGAAATAGTCGAAGATATGCGAGAAGAAGTTCTTGATGATGCAGTAGAAACATACATGCCAGCCAAAGCGTATGCTGAGCAGTGGGAAACAGAAGATCTAGAGACTTATGTAAAAGACATTTTTAATGTAAATTTACCAATTGTTGAATGGGCTGATGAAGACGGAGTTGATAACGAGATTATAAGGGATCGCATTAGCAACTCGGTAGACGAGTTTATGGACGAGAAAGCCAAGGTATTTGGCGCCGAAAATATGAGTAAGATCTGCAAGCAAATTCTACTCCAAACAATTGACCGAAAGTGGCGTGAACACCTGCTTAAACTAGAGCATTTAAGAAGTGTCGTAAGTTTTCGTGGTTACGCACAAAGAGACCCCTTAAATGAATATAAAAACGAGGCTTTCCAGCTTTTTGAAAGTTTATTAGGGTCATTACGATTAGATGTTACGAAATATATGGGACAAGTAAGGCCCTTAACGGAAGAAGAGCAAAAGGCCATTGTTCAACAAGTAGCTTCGCAGCAGCAACCAAGCAATCAAAGCGAACAAACTAAAGAAAATGGATTGGCTGTAACTCGTGGCCCAGAAAAAGAGATGCCTAAAAATTGGCATAATACTGGTAGAAACGAAAAATGCCCCTGTGGCTCAGGTAAAAAATTCAAACATTGCCACGGTCGCCTAATCTAAAATTGAAACAATATGGGTAAGTTCTTAAAAACCTACCCAATATTTATCCGTTCTGCTTCTCTACTTTGAATACTTTGCCAGCTATTATGGAGATAATGGCTGCTGCAAAACTAAACAAAGCGCCCATTTTGGCTGCATCTTGAACCGGACCAGCATCAAAAGCTACGGTTGCTACAAACAGCGATACAGTAAAGCCAATAGCTGAAACAAAGCCTATTACAATCAAATCAATTAACCGCATTCCTTGTGGCATTCCCAGCCGCATGGGCGATGCCGCCAGCCATCCAAAAAGAAAAATACCAACAGGCTTTCCAATTATCAAACCTGCCAGAACTAGCCAAGTAGCATCTCCTATTGATGAAAACTCAACCCCAGCATTCAACAAGCCAAAGAAAAATAAAACAACTTCTACAGGATGCTTAAGCGCGTGTTCTATCATATTTAATAGATCGTGAGCATGCTCTTCCGCCGCATCAAAAAAACCAAAGGCGCGGTCAGCATGTGGAATAGCTGGCACTATGGGTAATAGACCTAAAGCTGGATGCAAACCAGCTTTCATAAATCCATACCAGCTTATACAGCCACCCAGTAAATATGGCCAAAAAGTTAAATATTTTCTAACCAATGTTGTATAGGGTCTATCGTCTTTTCCTTCATCCATTCGGTGTGGAAGCCAATTAAAAACAAAGTAAACCAAAAAGGCTGCCGCGAATGAAACCAGAAGCCACGCAGGAGCTAATTCTCCTGATGGGTAAAAAATTGCCAAAATAATCAAACCAGCCGCATCATCTGCAATAGCTAAAAGTAGCAAAAATCTTACTGCTGGATGACCAGCGCCAAACACTATTCGGCCTACTAAATAACTAAATGCAATGTCAGTTGCAGTAGGTATAGCCCAACCATTCTGAACAGCATTATATGTATCTGAGCCCAAGAAAGCCGCCAATCCCAAATAGACGGCAATTGGCCCAAACATTCCACCAGCAGTTGCAACCAACGGCGTAGCAGCCTTTTTACCACGAAGGCTACCATCTTTTAGAATGATTGCTTCCCATACTTCTTTGGCAGCTATGGCAAAAAAGAAAGCCATTCCAATATCGTTTACTAAATAATGAAAACTCAGGACATTGGTTGCGCCACCAGAAGAAAAGGCGTCATATCCTTCTCCGTAAGCTTTGGCCCAATATTTATAACTAGGTCCAAGCCAGTCATTAAACCATAGTGGGTACTCTACCAGATGATGATAACTGTGAGGATTTGTATTTGCCCAAATCAAGGCAATTAGTGCCCCAAAAATCAAAAGAAGAGAATAGTTAGTTAAAAAGTTCCAAACGCGATACATAGATTCCTCAACAGACTATTGTTAGTTAGAAAAGCAGATAATAGAAAAAATATAGAACAGCAATTCAAACAAGCAAAATAAATAGCTATTGTTCTAATTTTACTCTTAATCCCCGCAAAATTGGCAAAATTTGTTTGAAATGATCTTTGCCTAGGTCAGATACAGCTTCATTTAAAAATGGAGCAACCGCAGAGATTGCGTTATCGCGCGCCATACGCCCCGATGAACTTATCGCTACCCTTTTTTTTCGAGCATCATCCCAATCTGGGCGGATGTGCACATATCCAGAAGCCTCTAACCGGCGAAGCGTATTAGTCATAGCTCCCCGTGTAACATGAAAGCTTTTTGCAAGCTGGGCAGGTGTTCTTTCAATATTAATATGCGCTAAATGATTTAACACGGAAAAGTGAGATAACTCCATTCCCTTAGGTAATACTTTTGCCAGTTGTAATCTTAACAATTGATCGACCGTCAACACCTCACTGAATAAAGAAATCGCAAGTGTACTATTGTCATCACTCATTTGTTAGAACCTGAAAATCTACGCCTCTCATCACAGATTGTATTAGTACCCTAGCTTTTTTAACTAAGTCTAGTTGTATTTTTCAAACCATAATTTTGGATAGAATAAATTTTATTACAATAAGGTTATATTTATTTAGCCATTAGGACTTTATCTAATTTCCCAGCTTGCTCTAAGGAAAATAATTCATCCCATCCTCCGATATGATGATCATTGATGAAAATTTGAGGTACAGTGTGAGCACCATTTGCTCGTTTCAGCATGACAGGTTTTAGGGATGGGTCATTAAGAACGTCATACTCTGTAAACTCCACACCCTTTTTTAGAAGTAAATTTTTTGCAATCGTGCAAAAGCCACAAAGCGGTGAAGTGTATATATCAATTTGCATAGTAAAAAACTCTAACCGAAAAGTTAATTTTATTTTAATTCAGTAATTTTCAATTTGATAGACAACAATTCGCAATAATTTCAAGGGAAACAGAAACATAAACTTTGTAAATTATAAAAAACCTCTTTATTTCAACCTTATGAAAAGTAGCAAGGAAATTATTGATAAAGAGGCTCTAGCAAAAAGGAGAGCTAAGTCAGATAAAGAAGACAACTTTCTTCAAAAATTGGCTATACAAGACATAAAAGATCGACTGCACATAATAAAAAAGCGATTTGAAAAAATATTAATTATCAGTGGGCATTTATATCCTTGGAGGAATACTTTTCATAATGCTGATGTCATCTCTGATGAAGAATTATTGAGGTTTTCTAACAAAAATTATGATTTAGTAATCCATGGAATGTCTCTACATTACTCCAATGATCCAGTTGGCCAATTAATTCAGTGCAAGTCGGTTATGGAAAAAGGAGGTTTGTTTCTAGGTAATTTTCTTGGCGGCCAGACACTTCATGAACTCAGAGACTCTATTGCAGCATCGGAACTGGAACTGACTGGCGGTATTTCACCAAGAGTTTTACCAATGATAGACATCCGCGATGCCGGCGCTTTTTTAATGCGCTCAGGTTTTGCTTTACCTGTAGCGGACAGCACCGTGCATAAGGTAAGTTATAAAAACCCAATAGATCTTTTGTATGATCTTCGTAGGATGGGTGAAACCAACGTTCAAACCGATAGATTGAAGAAATTTTCTCACCGAAAACTTTTTTCTTTGATGTCTGATAAATATGTTAGTGACCAAAATTCAAATAAAAAAGAAATAGAAGCAACTTTTGAGTTGATCACTTTGACCGGCTGGGCTCCATCAAGCGACCAGCCAAAACCGCTCAAACCTGGCTCTGCATCAATCAGGCTTGCTGATGCGCTAAACGTAACAGAAGAAAAACTCAAAGATTGACCATTCAGCACAATGACTTACCTCATTTCCATAATAAATAGATAAGAGAAAACAGACCATGTTTGATGAAGCAATTGAACTCAAAGTTCCACAACACGCTAGTAGCGATCATCCAAAAGTTCCAAGCAAAAGAATTGGTGTCCTTCTAGCCAATTTGGGGACTCCCGATAATTATGATTATTGGTCAATGAGACGCTACTTGTCAGAGTTTTTATCAGACAGGCGTGTCATAGATTATTCACCCTGGCTATGGCAGCCCCTGTTGCAACTGGTAATCTTATCAACCCGCCCATCTAGATCTGGAGCGGCCTATAAATCTATTTGGAATAATGAGGAAAATGAAAGTCCTTTAATGACCATAACGAGAAATCAAACCGTAAAAATAAAAGATTTCATGGAAAAAAAATATGGTCAAAAAATTAAAGTTGACTTTTGCATGCGTTACGGCAACCCCTCAACACAGTCCAAAGTAAGAGAGATGGTCAAAGAGGGTTGCTCAAAAATTTTATTTTTTCCACTTTACCCTCATTATGCTGGCGCAACATCAGCAACAGCAAATGACCAGTTTTTTAGAGCTTTAATGAAGGAGAAATGGCAACCAGTTATTCGAGTTGTAGAGCCATATTTCGAACAACCCTTGTACATTGATGCCTTAGCAAAATCCGTAGAGGACGCTTACGCCAAAAAAGAAATAAAACCGGAAGTTCTTGTTTGCAGCTATCATGGAGTACCCAAAAGATACCTTATGCAGGGCGACCCCTATCACTGCCAATGTCAAAAAACTACCCGCTTGTTAAAAGAGCGACTTGGTTGGAAAGACACAGATATTATTACTACCTTCCAATCCAAATTTGGACCAGAAGAATGGCTTAAACCTTACACAGTTGAGGAAGTTGCGCGATTGGTTGAAGAAGAAAATAAAAAATCTATTGCGGTTATTGCTCCGGCTTTTTCTTCTGACTGCATTGAAACTTTAGAAGAAATAAATGAGGAGATTAAAGAAAGTTTTGAAGAAGCTGGAGGAGAAGAGTTTACTTACATACCCTGTTTAAATGATAACAATGCCCATATCTCTGCCCTGTCTTCATTGATCGAGAAAAACTTAAGTGGTTGGATTGACTGAATAAAATTTCCTTACTATCTCTCTAAAATGGCTATTCCTTTTTCTGCAAACAATTTTACTAAATTGCCAAGTTTTATGGCTTTCGCCGGATTTGATGCATTACCCTCAAGACCTCTTTTCTTAACCCCTTGCAAAATGGCCGCCATGCGGAAAAAAGCAAAGGCCATATAAAATTCAAATTTATGAATTCCGTCTAAGCCCATTATTTTACAATAAGAGTCAACAAATTCTTGGTCTTCCATAAGACCATGCTGTTTTCTGTTTACTCCTTGCAGGCCGCGTCCCTCTAAACCAGGGGGCATTGACCATTGCATCAAAACACTTGCAAGATCTGCAAATGGATGTCCTATGGTCGAAAGCTCCCAATCCAATACTGCAACACATTTATTTTCGTTTGGGTTAAAAAGTAAATTATCTAAACGAAAATCACCATGAACTAAACATCGTCTTTCATCATCTTCTGGAATATTTTCTTCTAACCATTTTATCAGCTGGTCCATTTTTTCAATTTTATCTGTCTCAGAAGAAAGATATTGTTTTGTCCACCGAGTAATTTGCCGGCTAAAATAATTACCGCCGGGACCAAAGTCTGAAAGACCAACCTTTAATAAATCAACTTTATGTATTTTTGCTAAAATAGTGCTCATTTCTTCAAAGATTGAATAACGGTGATCCTTTGCAAAGATATTTAGACGTGGATCCTCAAAACAAGTACCTTCTATATGGTCCATAATATAAAATTCAGTACCTAGAATACTAAGATCAGAGCAAAATGCGGCCATTCTAGGAACTGGCACCTCACTATTTTGCAAAGCCAACTGAACCCTATATTCTCTATCAACTGCATGGGCCGATTTTAATAATTTACCTTCAGGTTTTTTACGAAGAACATATTTCTTTTGTGAGGTTTCAACGAGATAGGTTGGGTTGGACTGACCAGAATTAAATTTAGTATACCTTGCGGGTCTAGAGAATTTATCAATGTTAATTTCAGCCCATTTTGATACAGCGTCAAAATCAAATTTATTTTTGGCCATTTTTACTCCAGCCTTTTGATAAGTACTGACGCCCAATCCATTGGGCGACTAACGCTGGTTTGTCAAAATTTTCTATTTCAACTTCAACGCGCCAATTTGTCGAAACCTCAAGATCTCTTACCTTTCTAATATCAATAAGTTCAAAGTGACCCCGCACCCTAGATCCAACTCTCACTGGTGAGAGAAACCTTATCTTATCAAATCCGTAGTTTACTCCTAATTCAGATCCCTCCAATTCAGGAACCGCATCATAATACATAGCAGAAAGTAACGAAACTGTTAAAAAACCATGCGCTATAGCCCCATTGAACGGTGTATTCATAGCAGCAACTGGGTCGACATGAATATACTGCCAATCCTCTGTTACATCTGCAAATTTATCAATCCTTTCTTGATCAATGGTGAACCATTTTGAAACACCAACCTCCAAACCTATTTTTTTCTTAAGATCTTCAAAACTCAGCAAATCATTCCTCACCAAAAATACTCGGTCCCGTTGAAACATTTATTCCACCTGAAACAGGCAGTATTGCTCCAGTGATATATGAACCCCCTCTACCACATAAAAATTGAATGGAGGCCGCGATATCTTCAGTTTGCCCAATACGTTTTAAAGGAACTCTTTTGGAAACGCGGGTACTACCTTTAAGGTCTCCAATCGCAAAATCTGTCATGTTAGATTGAAATGGGCCAGGCGAGAGTGCATTAACTGTTATGTTTTTTTCAGCTAATTCCTTAGCTAAAATTTTGGTAATATGATGGACTGCAGATTTAGAGGCAGCATACGAATAGGCACCATCACCCATTGGAACCTCACCCATGACACTACCAATATTAATGACACGTGTTGGAGAATCTCGTTCTGCAGAGGCCGCTAATAGCGGAACCAGTTTTTGAGTTAAGTGAAATAGAGCGGATACATTAAGATTTAAAACTTTTTCCCAAGCATCATAAGGAAAACTGCCAAAATTAGATCCCCATGTTCTTCCAGCGTTATTAACCAAAACATGAAGTTCCGAATTTTTTTTATGAAGTTCGTTGACTATATTACTTATCCCAGCCTCGCTACTTAAGTCACCTTTAAAAGGAACAACCTGACCTTTAAAATTGCAGTTATTAATTTTATTGGCGGCTTTTTCACAATTTTCTAATTTTCTAGAAACAATAAAAACCTTTGCACCAGCTGCGGCTAAACCAGCAGTTGCCATGAGTCCAAGACCGGTAGATCCACCGGTGACAAGAGCTGTTTTGCTCTCAAGAGAGAATAAATTATTTGAGATCATCATTCGTCAAAATAGCCTTGATAAAAATATACAGCTTATCAATTTGCCTGTTCGTTTTTTAGTTTATTATTAAATTTGATCTTATTAAATATAAATTTTCTATGGTTGCTTGATCGCAAGCTAATAGTTATTTGATTGTTAAGGGATTGGGAAAAAGGAAAAACCAGTGACAAATTTTACCTACAATAAGGATTTACCTGAAGACCTTGACCTGGGCCAGATAGTCGCAATTGACTGCGAAACTATGGGCTTGAATCCCAGTAGAGATAGGCTCTGCGTCGTGCAACTTTCATCTGGTGATGGAAACACCCATATTATCCAAATAGAAAAAGGCCAAGCTAAAGCGCCCAATCTAGTGAACTTGTTAAGCAATGATAAAATATTAAAGTTATTTCACTTTGGGCGTTTCGACATTGCTATTTTATTCTCTACTTTTGGGGTTATAACCTCTCCTGTTTATTGTACCAAAATTGCTAGTAAAATTGCTCGAACCTATACTGACCGACATGGACTAAAAAACCTTCTATCAGAAATACTGGAAATTGATATTTCCAAACAACAGCAATCAAGTGACTGGGGCGCTAAAAATCTAAGCAAAGCACAAATAGAATATGCTGCAACTGACGTTTTATATTTGCATATATTAAGAGAAAAGCTGAACGATATGCTTAAGCGCGAGAGCCGATCTGATTTAGCTGACGAGTGTTTTAAATTTCTTCCTTATCGTGCAGTACTTGACATAAAAGGCTGGAAAGATGTTCATATTTTTGAACACTGAAACAGCTTGATAAATGCCTTCATTACAAATCAGTTATTCAAATACAATTTTTTACTTAAAAGTGATTTTATTTTTTTTGGGCCTATTTGCGATCGTGTTGATTTTTTGGTCAGCAAAAAAAATTGAACCTAGTACCGAAATTCCTTTTGCCCAAGATGTTGATTTTGCTTCTCTTAACGATGGCTTAACTCAACCTTTATATTCATCGATAACTAATTCTGGAGATGAAATTCAAATATTTGCACAACAAATTATTCAAACAAAAGATAAAGACGCCGTTCTTATAAAATCTGCAGATCTTAAAGTTTTTTCTGAAGTTGGGTCAGAGATTTCTCTTTCTTCTGATAATGGATTATTCAACAAAGAAGAAAAAAACTTAATATTCACAGAAAATGTATTATTAAAAACAGACGACTATATACAAATTACTACCCCGAGAATATCTACTTTCCTTGACAAAACTCTTATACAAGCTGACGGACCCGTTCTCGGTTTATTTGCGCGAGGCCATATAGAAGCCGGACAGCTTAATATATTTAGAGAAAATATTTCATCAAAACTTGTAATAAGTTTTACTAAACGTGTTAAAATGTTATATGAACCAGATTAATATTTAATAGAGAATTAAATTGTCACAATTTTTAAAAGCGTTTTTGTTTGTTGTGTTACTAAATAATGTTGTCACAGCACAGGATTCTGGCTTTGGTTCGCTAGCGTCTGACCGAGGCAAACCCATGCAATTTATTTCTGACAGCTTGATTTATAACCGAGAAGAAAATGTTGCAGAATTGTTTGATGAAGTTGAGGTCAGGCAAGGAAATTCTGTTCTGAGCGCCCATTATATAAAGGCTGTTTATTCAAAGACTGATAATAAGTTAGAACAAATTTTTGCAGAACGTAATGTTGAGTTAAAAAGTGACAAAGACATTGCCAGAGCCGATAAGGCTACCTATTCACTAAGTAAGGATGTTATCTCTCTAACTGGAAATGCTCATTTAATTCAAGGGGGAAACAATATATTTGCTGACCAAATCTTAATAAATACAAAAACAGGCCTAACCGAGTTACTAGGAAGCGTAAAAACAGTTATAGTGCCGAGCAAAAATTAAATGCCTACTCTCAA